>JFJP01001863.1_pt1 | contig 23449 bp, 22 predicted proteins | sample 431651 | NCBI WGS metagenome assembly JFJP01 (sample SAMN02602958, study PRJNA72255) | Microbial mat metagenome, whole genome shotgun sequencing project. | biome: fresh water; feature: sink hole; material: water; isolation source: purple microbial (photo- and chemosynthetic) mats found in...
GCGATCTATACGTCAAATATCATTGAGTCTCTCAACAGAGTGATTCGCTGCGCAGTGGCGCACCGAAAGTTGTTTCTCAGTGACGAATTGGAACTATTCCGCCGAACCCGGTAGAGGCACCACCGATTACCCAATCCAGGCTTTATCTGCGGCTGCGGCCGGCAACAACTACACCGGTTTCCTGGACGTTAATAGTACGCTGCCGATGATATGAATGAGCTCACTAAAGGAGTAATTCAAGGTGGTCGGATCATACAATCTTACGTCCTGAAGTTTTTCGCCGCGCGAACCGACGGAGATTATCCGCCGCCGCTACCCGGATTTCGAAATGCACTATCAACTGGATTTCTGGCAAGTGATCGCCGATGCCTGGCCTGGCCGCGCTCGATTGACGATGCTAAGGCGCGCGCAGAGTGGTCATTGACGCCTGCTTACAGCCTGGCCGAGATGGTCGACGTTAACATAAAGAACGGCGCGCATGTCTCTGAAATAAAGAAAAGCTAGAAGACGTCATGTCTCCAAGCTTTTCTTTATTTCAAAGATACACGGCTCAGACTATTCTATCCGCGCAGGGTTATTTGCTTGCCATGCCCAGCAACATTTCATTCAGACGCTTGACGAAGCCAGATGGATCGGCCAGTGCGCCGCCTTCAGCCAGCAAGGCTTGATCGAACAGGATGTGCGACCAGTCGCCGAATCTGGCGTCTTCATACTTCAAGCGTTGCACCAGCGGATGGTCCGGGTTGATTTCTAGGATCGGCTTGGAACCTGGCGCTTCCTGGCCAGCCGCCTTCAGCATGCGCAGCAGGTTGCCAGACAGTTCGTTTTCATCGGCGACCAGGCAAGCCGACGAGTCGGTCAGGCGAAAGGTGACGCGCACATCCTTGGCTTTGTCGGCCAGGGCAGTCTTCATCTTCTCAACCAGATCCTTGAACTGGGTTTCGGTTTCTTCGTGCTGCTTCTTCTCGGCTTCATCTTCCAATGTGCCGAGGTCGAGGCCACCCTTGGCGACCGATGCCAGTTCCTTGCCTTCGAAATCCCGCAAGAAGGACAGCATCCATTCGTCCACGCGGTCGGTCAGCAACAGGACTTCAATGCCTTTCTTGCGGAAAATTTCCAGGTGTGGGCTGTTCTTGGCCGCCGCATAGGTTTCGCCTGTAGCGTAGTAAATCTTGCTTTGGCCTTCCTTCATGCAGCCGATGTAGTCGGCGAACGACACGGTTTGCGCATCGCTGTCATTGGCGGTCGAGGCGAAGCGCAGCAGCTTGGCGATTCTTTCCTTGTTGGTCGCGTCTTCGCCGATGCCTTCTTTCAGGACCTGGCCGAATTCTTTCCAGAAGGTCGCATACTTGTCCTTTTGTGCCTGGTCGTCGCTGTTGGCCAGCTCTTCCAGTAAGCTCAGCACGCGTTTGGCGGAGCTTTCGCGAATCACCCGTACATCGCGCGATTCTTGTAAGATTTCACGCGAGACGTTCAACGGCAGGTCGCTCGAATCGATCACGCCCTTGACGAAGCGCAGATAGACCGGTATCAGTTGCTCGGCATCGTCCATGATGAACACGCGTTTGATGTACAGTTTGATGCCGCTGCGCTTGTTGCGATCCCACAGATCGAATGGGGCGCGGCTCGGGATGTACAGCAACTGGGTGTATTCGTTGCGGCCTTCAACCCGGTTGTGGGTGTATGTTAGCGGTGCTTCGAAATCGTGCGAGATGTGTTTGTAGAACTCGACGTATTGTTTTTCGGTGATATCGGACTTGCTGCGCGCCCACAATGAGCTGGCCTGATTGACGGTCTCGAATTCGTCCTTGATGACGGTTTCTTTTTTATCTTCATCCCATTCTTCTTTTTGCATCAAAATCGGCAGCGAAATATGGTCGGAATATTTGCGGATGATGGATTTCAGCTTCCAGGTCGACAGATATTCGTCTTCGCCTTCGCGCAGATGCAACGTGATGTCGGTGCCGCGCCATGGCTTGTCGATGGCTTCGATGCTAAAGTCGCCGGTGCCGGTCGATTCCCAGCGCACGCCTTCGGTGGCGGCAGCGCTAGCGCGGCGGGTGTCGACCGTGATTTTGTCTGCGATGATGAAAGCGGAGTAGAAACCGACGCCGAACTGGCCGATCAGCGCCGCATCCTTTTGCTGGTCACCAGACAGTTTCGAAAAGAACTCCTTGGTTCCGGATTTGGCGATGGTACCGAGGTGCGAGATGGCTTCATCGCGGCTCATACCGATGCCATTGTCCGATATCGTGATGGTGCGCGCAGTCTTGTCGAAAGTCACCTTAATCTTCAGTTCAGGGTCGGCCTCGAACAAGGCATCATTGTTGATCGCTTCAAAGCGCAGCTTGTCGGCGGCATCGGATGCATTGGACACCAGCTCGCGCAGGAAAATTTCCTTGTTGGAATACAGCGAGTGGATCATCAATTGCAGGAGTTGCTTTACTTCTGCCTGAAAATTAAGGGTTTGCTTTTCTGATAAGGCCATTGTTTCCTCTATATAAACAGTGAAAAGTGATGTAAAAACGATAAATCGGCAAGGCGGCCGATTTTGCACTGCCCCACCCTGTGTGTTGATCAAGAAATGGGGGAGTAATCCGGATTTTACAAGGGTCGCTTATGCTGCCATTACTTTGCTTGTGTTATATGCTGCATTCTCGTTCCAGAAAACGCCAGATTGCCGGGTCCGACATCGCCGCCACATTGACCTGCATCCGGTAGGAGGACAATTGGCCTGGTGAAAACAGCGCGCTGGATACTAGGAAAAAGCTCGCGATCAGGGTTTTCCCGCCATTACATTGGTAATGTGACCGGTATCTGCCCAGACAAAGATGCTTGCGATCGTGGCTTTCCGACAGCATTTTATAGATCACCCGCTCGCTGACTTCGGCGATGGTCAGGTTGGTCAATATCTTGCTTCGGAAAAATGCTGTGCCAGCTTGACTTTGGTAGCGATGAAGCCGGAGCGAAGGTTAGGCGACAGCGTCTTCGAGAAGCCATCCATGTAAATGACGCGATTGAGCTGGTGAATGAAGTAATGCGAGTTGCCGGCTGCACCGCAGAGCCGGGATGTGCATGTCGCAATAGATGTCGTCTTCGACAATCATGAAAACGTTTTCTTCAGCCAGTTTTAGGATCTGGAACGCCTTGGCTGCCGACAGCGGGGCAGAGGTCGGATTGTGGAGCTACCGACACCAGCACGTGAAACTTGGGTTTGTGTGGCGCTATCACTTTTGCCAGTCTGACCATGTCAGGGTCGTCGATCAGGCGCGGCACACCGACCAGCTTAACGCCCAATGCGTCGAATGAGACAAACATCAGAAACTGGGAGGGATCTTCGACCAGGATCACGTCGCCAGGTTGGGTGAAGTGGCGCACCACCAGGTCCACCATCTGGGTGACGCCGGTAGTTGCTACGAACTGCACCAGATTCTGTTGACTGATGTTGCGCAGCGCATTGATTATCAGGTAGGCATCCAGCCATTCGCTCGGGAACATGCTTGAGCCTGGCATTTTCTTGATCGGTGCTTGCTGGTTCATATTGCGCACCAGCAATGCTATGTCGGTCAGTTGCGGCTGCTTGTCGTGGGCGGGTTTGCTGCCGCGCTCGGCCAGTGCTCGCGTACGTAAAAATCGAAACCGCGGCGCGACCCTAGGTAGCCCTTGGCCACTAGTCTGTCATACGCTCCGACCATGGTAAAGCGCTACACTCAGTGGCTATCGGCAAACTGGCGGATCTATGACATGTGGCCGCTGCTGCGCAACAGGCGGTCGCTGATGCGGGATTCGATGCTGCGCACGATCTGCTCGACTAGCGAGGTATCGCTATCGAGTGACAGTGGCCGTAGCGTGGCTGACAACGAGTTGTTGTTCAACTTGCGGGGGGGGCATTGTTGGTAACGGTGTTGGTCACCGTACAGATTACTGATGGGTGATTCAGTCGGTACAATATCAGAAACTACTTGTCGAACTGTATTTAGTGCTTAACCTAGCATAGACCTAAATCACCAATGCTGCAAATCCAGGAGCGAGTTGTTCATGAAAACACTATTCAAATAGCAGTCCCATACCTTGCCGGGTGGTAGCATGCTGTCCGGCGTGATCGAGAAAAAGTTGACATTGGGGTGGTCAGCGGCCGCATCTGGGTGACTTTTGAAGGTCAGCCTGACGATCACTAGCTGCACGCCGGCCGTTCGCTGACCTTGTTGGCGGGTGGGCTGGCTAGTGGTGGCTGAGTCCGATCCTGGTAACGGCATCATGCAGCGCGCGCTACGCCGAATCCTCTGCTGGTACTGCTGACGCATTTGCACGGCCCCGGCTTCCAGCCGGCTAGCAGTGTGTTGTAATGATAGACACCTTGCTCCCGCTGGCGGTGTTCGCGTTCGTGTCGTCGATTACGCCGGGTTCCAACAACATCATGCTGACGTCCTCCGGCATCATGTTCGGCTTCAATCGGACGATTTCGCACATGCTTGGCGCCACCTTTGGTTTCGGCGTGATGCTGGTGTTGTGCGTTGCTGGCATCGGTAGCCTGGTCCTGGTGGTGCCGTCGATTCATGTTGTGCTGAAAATGCTAGGATCGGCGTATTTGCTTTATCTGGTCTGGAAATTGCGCTGCATGTCGTTCAAGTCGGGAGTTGGTGGCAATAGCAAGCTGATGACGTTCTTTGGCGCCGCCATATTCCAGGCCGCCAACCCAAAAATCTGGATCATGGCTGTCACCAGCACCTCGACATTTCTATCGCCGTTGCAACCGATCTGGTTATCGGTCAGCATCTATTGCCGGGTATTCTCGGTGATTAATCTGCCCTGTGGCAGCATCTTGACAATGGTGGGGTCGATATTGCGGCGCTATCTGGCGCAACCGTTGTAGCATCAGGTTTTTTTGTACGGTGATGGTATTGCTGACTATTTATTCCGCGATTTCCATCTAGCTTTGATGTCATCCGGCGTGGAAAAACTCACAATGTGAGAAATTAATTTATCCCAGGTCATCTGGCCCGATGCGACCGATCTCGCAAACGGCCTGACGATTGGCTAGACCGGGTGGCACTGGATGCGGCAATATAAATTCTAAATTTCCAACCTTTCCGCAAACTTGATGGTTGATTTGAGATAATCAAAGACTTACCGGAAATATTCCGCGTTATCCCGGTTATTCCGTCATTGTTGCTGGCGCTACAAGCGTCGAGTGTCAAATGTCTGTCTATGAAAAGTTGCAAGCTCTGAATATCACGTTGCCTGCCGTCGTTCTGCCTGATACTGCCGATGTGATGTATGCACAAAGCGGTAATACGGTTTATCTGTCCGGCCATCTGGCGAAAAAGGACGGCAAGATCTGGGTTGGTCAGCTGGGTAAGGACATCACGACCGAAGAAGCCAAACTGGCTGCACGTGGCATTGCTATCGAACTGATCGCGACCTTGCAGGCAGCTGGCGGCGGCGACTTGAAGCGCGTCGAGCGCATCGTCAAATTGATGAGTTTAGTCAATTCGATCGGTGATTTTACAGAGCAGCATCTGGTCACCAATAGTGCCTCGGAACTGATTGACGAAGTATTTGGCGAGCAGGGCAAGCATGCCCGTTCCGCATATGGTGTTGCGCAACTGTCGTTGGGCGCTTGTGTTGAAATTGAAATGATTGCTGAAATAGAGTGGTCCGCGCAGTTCTGGTGGCGTCGCTGAACGTGCATTCGTTGGAAATTACCCAGTGTGCTTGCGTCGATGCGCTGTGTTTCGGAGGCACTAAGAACGGCCTGCTGGTAGAGGAAGTAATGATGTGCTTCGACAAGGCGCTGGCCAAGGATTTTGCCTATCGCGTCAAATAGGTCGGCCAACTCGCATCTAAGATGAGTTTCATTTCCACCCCCTGGCTGGGATTGCTGGACAACGATGTCTGACTGCGTAACGCCCACCACGTAAATGCCATGGTGCAATTACTGCATCAGCGTCTGCAAGATATCCTGGGAGTTCGGGTATTGTTGCGAACCGCAATCGAATGCCATTTTTGTGGATTTATCAAAGCAAGCTGCTGAGGCAGTGCGTGCCGGCGGTTGTCGTCTGATGTGAGCTTGGGATACTCAGCCGAAAACGGTGGAGTTTTTTGCGGCGGAGTTACGCAGCATATGATATGCATCACTTAAGAATAATTTGGGTCAGAGTCTAGTTATTTTAATTCAACTCTGACTCAAATCCTTCTAGACAAGCCCCATAGCACGGGCATAACTTCCTGCTCACCCCATGGGGTCGACATCAGATCTGTGCGATCAATGTCACAGGCCTCAGCTTCGATTTCAGCACTTTCCCCTTGCTAGCACGTTTGCCGATATGCCGCGCTAGCCCGGATGCCGACAAAGCAACTTGTTGCGCCTTGCGACCGCGGTCGCTGCCGGACACCACAACTCCTCGCTGGCTGATTGGTTGCGCCGCCAACAGCTTCTCATTGTTCTCCAGTTTCATCAGGATCACGCCACGGCCGCCGTTGCTGAGCGATTTGCATTCGTCCAGGCCGAATATCAGCAGGCGTCCCTTTTCCGACAGGCAGGCAATCGCGCTGACGTCGCTGTCGAGCATTTGTGGTGGTAGCGACAGGTCGCCTGCGTCTAGTGTGATGAAGGCTTTGCCAGCCTTGACCCGGCTCAAAATGTCGCCGATCTTGGCAGTAAAGCCATAGCCGCCCGACGATGCCAGCAACAATGTACGGTCCGTAGCACCAGCGAAATAGTGCAATACGCTACTACCGCTGGTGAGGTCGATCAAGGTCGTGATCGGTATGCCGTCGCCGCGTGCGTTCGGTAGCGTTGATACCGCTACCGAATAGATGCGGCCGTTGGAGCCGAAAGTCAGCAGATTGTCGACGGTGCGGCATTCAAATGCACCGTACAACGCATCGCCGGCCTTGAATACAAACTGGGCGGTGTTATGACCATGACCGATGCGTGCCCGAATCCAGCCTTTTTGCGAAATGATGATGGTGACCGGCTCATCCACGACCCTGGTTTCCACCACGGCTTTTTCGGCCGCTTCGATCAATGTGCGGCGCGCATCGCCGAACTGTTTTTGATCGGCTTCGATTTCCGTGATCATCAAGCTCTTCATTGATGCCGGATTATTGAGAAGGTTTTGCAACGTGGCTTTTTCATTGCGCAATTCGGCCAACTCTTGTTGGTTCCTGATAGTTTCTAGGCGCTTCAATTGACGCAGACGAATTTCCAGGATGTCCTCGGCCTGGTTGTCAGATAATTTGAACTCGGCGATCAGCGTCGATTTTGGCTCGTCCGATTCGCGGATAATCTTGATGACCTTGTCGATATTTAGCAGGATCGCTTCGCGGCCTTCGAGAATATGGATGCGGTCTTCGATTTTCTGTAATTTGTATTGCGAGCGGCGCGTGATGGTGGCAAAGCGAAAAGTGATCCACTCGCGCAGGATTATGCCCAGGCCCTTCTGACGAGGATGCCCATCGCCACCGATCATCACCAGGTTGATCGAGACGTTGCTTTCGAGCGAGGTGTACGCCAACAGCATGTTGATGAACTCGATTTGGTCGAGGTTCTTCGATTTCGGCTCGAACACCAGTCGCACCGCTGCATCGCGGCCGGATTCGTCGCGCACCGTGTCGAGTACTGACAAGATGGAAGTTTTGAGCGCCAGCTGCTCCGGCGTCAAGGTCTTCTTGCCAAGCTTGATCTTCGGATTGGTCAGTTCCTCAATTTCTTCCAGGATTCTTTGCGAGGATGCTCCAGGCGGCAATTCGGTCACAACAGCCTGCCACTGGCCACGCGCCAGGTCTTCGATTTTCCAGATGGCGCGCACTTTCAGACTGCCACGACCACTCTCGTACATTCCAGAAATCGCTGTTGGCGAGGTAATAATCTGGCCGCCACCAGGGAAGTCCGGACCGGGGATGATCTGCATCAGCTCGGCATGGCCTAGTGCCGGATTACGGATCAGTGCCAGCGCCGCCTTGGCGACTTCCTGCAGATTATGCGATGGTATTTCAGTGGCCAGGCCGACCGCGATCCCGGAGGCGCCGTTCAGCAACACGAACGGCAGGCGAGCTGGTAGCAGCCGTGGTTCTTCGGTCGAGCCGTCATAGTTGGTTTGGAAATCGACCGTACCCATGTAGATTTCTTCCAGTAGCAGGCGGGATATCGGCGTCAAGCGCGCTTCGGTGTATCTCATCGCCGCGGCGCCATCACCGTCGCGCGAGCCGAAGTTACCTTGACCGTCGACCAGCGGATAGCGCAACGAAAAATCCTGGGTCATGCGCACCAGCGCGTCGTACACCGACTGGTCGCCGTGCGGGTGCAACTTACCGAGCACGTCGCCGACCACCAGTGCCGATTTACGCGGCTTGGCGGCGGCATTCAGGCCGAGCTCGTTCATCGCATACAGGATACGGCGCTGTACCGGCTTCTGGCCGTCCGAGACGTCGGGCAGGGCGCGGCCCTTGACGACAGAAATCGCGTAGTCGAGGTAAGCGCGTTCGGCGAAAGTGGCAAGCGTTAACGATTCTACGTTATGGGAGGTAGCATCCCGGGGGGCAAATAGATCGTTCTGGTCGGTCATGGAGATTCAGCAAGTACTCGATAAAAGGTGTTGCCGCTGTGAATATGGCTGGTGTTGATCGAATGGCATGCAGATTCGGCAGCGCGTTGGCTTCAGTTGTCGTGGCGGCATATTACTGCATCCCGGAATGACCATATGGACGCGTGTCAGATCACCATTGCCGCTACTAACGCTACCTCTGCTGTGCATAGCAATCTCGCCGAATACCGGTTTCTACAATTGATAAAACTGGCGCATCAGTTGCACGTAATTGTGGGTTTCCGGATACGACGGTACTTGGTTGTTGTACTTTCGCACTCCGCCTTCGCCGGCATTATAGGATGGAATCATCAGATCCGACCGCCGGCCTGATTTGCATCAGACCGATGGCGCTCTTGGGCAAGACCGCGCCGGGATTGAAGCCAGATTCGACCGTAATTACCACCGCTGCGCATGAAAATTTGATGCCTGTTATCCAGTTTTTCGGTCTGGAAATGGCCTGCGCCGTCGGTATCGACATAGCCGTAGATGTCCGCACGCGCACTGCCGACCGCGCTCATTAGTGCTAGCGTCAGCAGCAGCGCCATGCAGAGTTGGCCGAGACGATGACGAAGATGGTTCATCTGCTAGCACAGCGCAACACTAGAGGTATTGGTATTGCGATGTTTCAGGTGTGTCATTGACTACAGTGTCTTTTGAGTTTGCCAGGCGCACCACGGCTGGCCATAAAATTATACGCAAGACTATTATACTCTGGCGTTGCACGGACGCATGTTGTGGGGATGGTCGTCATTGCTGACGGCAACTCTGTCTTGCTGGACGTAGCAGTGTGCTGCGCATCAATCTGCGCTCATCATAATACGTTTTGCCGATATGGATGGTTGGCATCGATAAAGACGCCTGCTTGGCTAATCGGCAACGTATCAAATATCCGCTTTAGCCTCATTGCCGTGCTCTTCAATCCAGGCGCGCCGCGCCGCAGCTTCGCCTTTACCCATCAGCATGTTGAAGCAGTTTTTCGATGCATCCAGATCGAAGCTGCCAAGCGTCACCGGCAGCAGGCGGCGTGTGTCCGGATTCATCGTAGTTTCCCACAGTTGTTCGGCATTCATTTCACCCAAACCCTTGAAACGGGAAATGCTCCAGGTGCCGTCCTTGAAGCCGTCCTTACGCAATTTGTCCTCGGTCGCTAGCAGTTCGCCATCGTCTAGAGCGTAAATTTTTTGTGCTGGCTTCTTGCAACGTTCCGGGGCATCGACGCGATACAATGGCGGCCTGGCAATGCAGATGTTGCCGCGGTCGATTAGTTGCGGGAAGTGGCGGAAGAACAGGGTCAGCAGAAGTACCTGAATGTGCGAGCCGTCGACGTCAGCATCCGACAAGATGCAGATCTTGCCGTAACGCAGGCTGCTGAAATCGATGGTGTCGTTCTTGCCGTGTGGATTGACACCGATGGCCACTGCAATGTCATGGATTTCGTTATTGGCGAACAAGCGGTCGCGCTCGGTTTCCCACGAATTCAGTACCTTGCCGCGTAAGGGCAGAATGGCCTGGAATTCCTTGTCGCGACCCATCTTGGCGGAACCGCCAGCTGAATCGCCCTCGACCAGAAACAGTTCGTTGCGGCTAATATCGCTGGATTCGCAATCGGTCAACTTGCCCGGCAATACGGCTATCTCGGAGGATTTTTTCTTCTCGACCTTTTGCGCAGAGCGCAAGCGGTTCTGGGCTTGCTTGATGACCAGGTCGGCCAACTTCTTGCCATATTCGACGTGCTGATTCAGCCACAACTCTAACGCCGGCCTTGTATAGTTGGAAACCAGGCGTACCGCATCGCGTGAATTCAGGCGCTCCTTGATCTGGCCCTGAAATTGCGGGTCCAGCACCTTGGCTGACAACACGAAAGAGACGCGCGCAAATACGTCCTCCGACAAGAGCTTGACGCCCTTCGGCAACAGCGAGTGCATTTCCACGAAGCTTTTGATCGCGCCGAATAAACCTTCGCGCAAGCCTGATTCATGAGTGCCACCGGCCGGAGTCGGGATCAGATTGACATACGATTCGCGCACGATGGCGCTATCTTCGGTCCATGCCACGACCCATGCAGCGCCTTCGCCCTCAGCAAAGCCTTCGGAATCGGTGCCTGCGTATTGTTCGCCCTCAAACAGCGGGATCAACAGCTCGGCATTCGAGGATTGCGCCAGCGATTCCATCAGGTAGCCGCGCAAGCCTTGATCGTATCGCCAGGTCTGGTTATCGCCGCTCTTGGCGTTGAGTAGGGTGACCTTGACGCCCGGCAGTAGCACCGCTTTGGAGCGCAGCAGGCACTGCAGTTCTGGCTGCGAGATGGCCAGCGAATCGAAATATTTCGAATTCGGCCAGGCAGTCACGCGGGTGCCGGATTTTTTGTCGTCGCAGCCAATCGGGCGCGTGGTGAGATTTTCGATCACATCGCCATCGGCAAACGCCATCTGATGTACGCTGCCTGCGCGCCAGACCGTGATTTCCAGGCGCGAGGAGAGGGCGTTGGTTACCGATACGCCAACCCCGTGCAAGCCACCGGAAAATGAGTAGGCGCCGCCGCTGCCTTTATCGAATTTGCCGCCGGCGTGCAGCCGCGTAAATACGATTTCCACGGTCGGGACCTTTTCTTCAGGATGCATGCCGACCGGAATGCCACGGCCATCATCCTCAACGCTGACGCTGTCGTCGGCGTTGAGAGTGACTAGGATGATCTTGCAAAATCCGCTGAGTGCTTCATCCGAGGCGTTGTCGATTATTTCCTGGATGATATGCAGCGGATTTTCGGTCCGGGTATACATGCCAGGACGTTGCTTCACCGGCTCCAAGCCCTTTAATACACGGATCGATGATTCGCTGTAGTCAGACTGCGATGATTTTTTGGTTGCCATTTAGCTTTGTTAGATCAATTGAATATTGTTGTTAATTTGAAACTGATTCGCGTGTTGCTGGTGATTATCCTATGCACATTTTAATGAAAAAATACCGGATCGTTGTTTATGCTACGCAGCCACTTGGAAATATCGTTGAATTATCTACAAATTTAAGAAGTTGTTCAGTTGATTTTTGGGCAATAAAATATTGTCTTTATGTACATTATGTTGATAAAAATAAAATGCACATAAAGATTTTGATACCATGTTTTTTGTTGGTAGTTGTTTAGCAGTGAATAGAAAATGAAAAATCATAATGCATCATTTGCTATCCGTCTTATCGGTTTTACGAATCGTAAAATCAATATTTTTGATGCCACTTTTTCGGTGAAACAGGGCAGCTAAAAATATTACCATCGTCTGTCCTTAGATAGCCTGCAAGTGCCAGACTTACAATAACTTGGAGCCGGCCTTGGCTGGTAGGCATACTGGATCTGGACCTGTCGTACACCACCATCGGCAGGCCGATCCGCCGACTTAACCTGTTTGATGCCCTGGACAACTGTGGACAGCTTGATCGATCGTTGTCTGATCATGCTGTCCAAGCAGAGTCAGTCGGATATGACGCTGGCCAAGGGCGCACTACAACGGCGCCGGCGAGAACGGCTGGATCTCGATCTGACCGAATTCGAGGGAATGCGGGTGCAAGTCGCTACAGATAGATCGTATCCTGATTATCGACAAGCCATCAACTTTTCGTGACGACCTGGACCTGGCGCAGGCGATGGCGCATCATGTCATGCCAGTGGAGTGGGCTGGCAGTGCTGATGCGGCTGCGTAAGTCTATACCAACAGACGATTTCGATTGTACTGATCAATTCGCAACTGCCTGATAGCGATCCCTACGATGTCTGCGCAACTATCAAGAGTTATTATCAAGACACCAAAATCGCCGTCGTTCTGCTGGCTGACAATGAGTTTAGCCATGACCATGTATGTGCCCAGCAAGCCGGGTACGACGGTTGCATCTTCTGAGTCGGCACCTGTAGCCGCTGCAGGTAGTTCTAGCGTTGGCGAAATTTTTTTCTTTGCGAAGATAGCCAACAATCGTGATACGCTTTGATTCTAAGAGATGGTAAACGTTACGTTGACTTTACTTTATTCGCACTTGAAACCTGCGATCAAAATAGACTCCTTGCTCAACACGCGCATGCCGTGTTTCAGGCCGTCCATCGTCAAGGGAAACATGCGATTGCTCATCAGTTGCCGAATTATGTCAACCGATTGAAGGTACTGCCACAGGCCCTCCTGTTCCGGATTGCGTCGGACAAAATTGGGGAACGCGTTGATGAGGCGCTTCAGCCATTCGGCGCCAGCTTCTTTGTTGTTATGCTTGATCTATGCGTCGAGCTGCAAAATCTCATAGGGGCTCATGGTGGTATCGCTGACGAAAATTAGTTTGGGGTCTGGCGTGTGCTTTTGCAGGATGTCCAAGTTGGAAAGCGCTCGGTATGACGGCGATGATTGTTTTCCAAAAAGTAATCGTAGACGCAGTTATGGAAGTAAAAAACCATTTTTTTGAATTCGGCCTTGCTCGCAGAAAATAATTCTTCGGTGCGTTGGATGTGCTCATCCGCGGTGCCGCTTACATCCAGCAGCATCAGCATCTTGATATTGTTTTTAAGTTAAGTCCGTATTTTTATATCGAGATAGCCGGCATTTTTGGCGGTTACGCGGATTAACTCGTCGAGCGCCAGTTCTTCCGCGATTCTCGAGCGTACAAATTTACGTAGCCGGCGTAGGGCTACCTTGATGTTGCGTTTGCCATCGTAGCCGCGTGCATCCCAGACCTTGACAGCGGTGCGGTTGCCGCCGCCCGTGCCTGCCGGATTAGTGTCGCCATTGCCGAATAGCGACCTGCCACTGGTGCCGATCCATTTGTTGCCACCTTCGCGCCGCTCCTTCTGTTGCGTCAGTAATTCCTTCAGGCGTTCCATCAGTTTGATATAACCGAATTTTTTCAACTGTGCCAATTGTTTCAGCGTCAGTTCACGTTTCATGCGTTGCAGTAGCCATCCCGGCAGAATCTCGACATTATTTTAAAAAAACGGTCTGGATATCTGTCATTGCCGGAATAAAGATGTACCGAATGGCGCGTTAAAAGTGTATTAATTCGGGTTAATAAATAGAGCTGTTCAGGCCCTGAATTTTTCTCTTTTCACTTCACATTTCACTGCGGGGCAGGGTTGGGGGGGGTGACGTGCGAAGCGTAGCGTAGCCCGTTCTCCCAAAACGTTGTTTTTGTTGTTACGGGTTGGCCCCTCTTTTTTTAGAGAAGATGTTTGGTTTGGCATTGCGCGGTTGCTGTTGCTTGATAGTAGCCAATCTATACGATTCGCCACATCATCTTCAGGATGTGGTCGTGATTGGTTAGCCGATCACGCAACGAGCCGGTCAACCGCTCCGAACCGAGGGCACTGGTCCACGCGTTAAGCGGCAAATTCGATGTCACCAGCGTGGCATCATGTGCATGGCGCCGGAGAAATCGGAGCCGGCGTTCGCCGATAACCGGGTGGCGCTGTAAACTGGCACATCTTCCTGACGGGTATTGCGATGGATGCCGAGGTGGCGTGCAACAGCACACACATTCTTGTTCTCGACCATTACGGCCCGACGTACTTTGATGTATAAATCCACTGAAAAATCCTTTCCGCATTTTTTATATACCTGCAGGTATATAAAAAACTACAGGCTAGTATTGATACACTTTTAGTGCGTCACCCATGGTCGATCCAAGTGCGCTTTCCGGTACATTAGTCACGCAGCTTTTATGCTCTACCGAGCAGGATTATCAGCAAGCCTGTCAAGCCATAAATGCAACTGAAATTGCATTGCAGAATGCGTATCAGATTAAGTCGGCTTGTGCCGCCGCGGCGCAGAATACCGGCACAGGCCTCGGTCGCTCGTTATACATGCTTACGGACGCAATCGATATAGGCGGCGCTATCCGGCGGCAAGCCGCTGCGTTGTGCATGCCAGATCATCTGGCCCAGGCACTCCATGATCTGGTGATGCGCTTCATGTTCCGATTGCAGGCGTTGGATCAGGGCGGTGACCGTAGCACGGATGCCGGGTGGCTGGTCGATCGAGATTTGTTCGGCGATCGACAGGTGCATCGACAGGTGCAAGAACGGATTGGTCTGGCCGTTCTCGATCGAATAATCGGCCGCCAGCGTCGCTTCGACATCTTGCAATTCGCCGGCGTATTCTGGATGCTGTTGCAGCCAGTCGGTAGCGATGGCTTCCAGCGGCGTTAATATCTCGTTGGCGTGTTGCTTGCGGTAGGCTTCGCAGAAGAAGCGGCGTACGTCGTCTTGGGATAGATTGAACATGATGCTTAACTAATCAGTCTGGCAATGCCGAAAGCGACAGCCGCAGCCAGGCCGTCGACCATCAAGGTTTGTGGGGCTGACTTGAAGGTGCCGGTGCCGGTCACGCTGCCTTTCAAGTAGCCAAAAATGAACAGCGTCAGCAACGTCACGCCGGTCGATGCTGCCAATGCTCGCGGAATTGAGTGCATCAGCATGTACGGCGATTAGGTACGACAGCATCATGATGTCGATCACTTCCTTGCGTTCGCGATGTGGTACGTTGCGTATTTCCTGCTCTTCCAGCTCGCGCTCGGCATAGTATAATGTTGGTGTCGCATGTGCTCGGGCAGGTAGCCGCCAGGGCCATCGCAATCGAACCGGTGGAAATCTCGGCGACACCGGCAGTAACGATGATATTGCTGCCGACTGCTGCGCTGCTGATGTAGGCTGCTAGTGCGAACGGCACGGTCAGGCCCGTCGGTCATCACGATGATAATATCGCGCACGGTATCGCTAGCTTTGAAATGATGTTCGGTGTGCGGATGAGATTGCGACATGAGATCAGACTCCTTTTTCTGGCAACGGCGTCTTGCTTTTGAAATCACAGGGGTCGGCGATGTTGCAGTTCCAGCACAGCGGCTTGCGTGCCATGCAAATATAACGGCCATGCAGTATTAGCCAGTGATGCGCATCCAGCAGAAATTCGGCCGGCACCAGTTTCATCAATTGTTGTTCAACCGTATTGACATCCTTGCCTGGCGCAATACCAGTACGATTTGCAACCCGGAATATGTGGGTGTCGACGGCAATCGTCGGCATGCCAAAGGCGGTGTTCAGTACGACATTGGCGGTTTTGATCCCGACGCCTGGCAACGCCTGTAATTCTTCGCGACTGCGTGGTACCTGGTTGTCGTGCAGCGTCATCAGCATGCGGCAGGTCTCGATGATGTTCTTTGCCTTGGTGCGATACAGACCGATGGTTTTGATGTACGGCATCAAACCATCAACGCCAAGCGCATAGATTTGCATCGGCGTATTGGCGACCGGATACAGTTTGCGCGTTGCCTTGTTCACCGAGATATCGGTGGTTTGCGCCGACAGGATCACTGAGATCAGCAACTCGAACGACGAGGTGTATTCTAGTTCGGTAGTCGGATGCGGTAGCGCAGCACGCAGACGGGTAAATATTTCGCGGCATTTTTCTGCTTTCATTGCTGGTCCTTGATAGCTTGATATTTCTTCAGTCGCACCTGTTCAATCGCTGCCTGAATGATCGCTTTCTTACGTTGCTGTTCGGCTTGCTGTTCCGGCGTAGCGGCTGCTTCGGCTGCCACCGCCTTGATCTTTTCCGCTGCCTTGGCTGCCAGGCGGTCGTCGTTCTCCTGTTTTTCCCGGCGCAACCTGAATATATGGAAATCATGGCGCGCTCGCGCCGCGTCGGCTTGTTGCTGTGTCCATGCATCCCAGCCGGTTTGCGTGCCGCTAGCCTCAATCATGGTGATGCAGTCAACCGGGCAGGGCGCGACGCACAAGTCGCAGCCGGTGCACTGCTCGGCGATTACCGTATGCATCTGTTTGGCGGCGCCGACAATAGCATCCACCGGACAGGCCTGTATACATAAGGTACAGCCGATACAGGTGGCTTCGTCGATGACTGCCAGCGGCCGCGAACGTTCGACGCCGTTGCCCGGATTCAGCGCAATCGTCGGTTGTCCTAGCAGTTGCGCCAGCCTTGCCACGCCTTGTTGGCCGCCGGGCGGGCACTGGTTATAGCTGGCGCTACAGTCGGCGATGGCTTCGGCATACTGCCGGCAGGACGGATAGCCGCACTTGGTACATTGCGTCTGCGGCAGCAGGGCTTCAATGAGGTCGGCAAGGGATGGCAAAGATGGGGCTGGCATGGCGGTAAGGAATTGGATGATGGCAACATGGCGCATATTATCCCGGATTCCTTGTCGCGCTGCTTGCCTTTACTTGCGTGCGTTGCACTGCCTCCGGGGTGCCGGCGGCAGTGCAACAATCCTGCCAAAATCGCTTGTCAGAAAATAAAAATCTGTTTCTTTTGAAGAAACGGCTCGAATGGCAGGCTTAATGCGGCTGAACCCACGTGATTATGCGTTGGCTTTGATAAAAACCGTGATTTTTTAGCAAATCGCTTTGCGCCAGCGACGGCCGGATGAAATATCGTAGTGACCACATTTCTTTGCAGTGAAATGCTGTTTCTTGGCTTTCTGGATAGCGCTACACAAATCATGTGCGGCCTGAGTATGGCCCAGCCCGGAGATGTCGTCTAGCTCGCCTTCGGTGGTGAACAGCGCGACGCTCTTGGTATCTTGCTGGCGCACCAATTCTCCTTCGACTTTTCAAGTGTCTCGCGGCAACCTATGGTCCGAAAGTGTGGTCTTGATGGTTCCCAGCTAGTAATCGGACGGCATGTCCAGCACCGCATTGTATTCATCGTAGAACTTGCGATGGCTTTCGGTCGAATCGCTATCTTCTTCATACGGGTGCATGTAGAAATCCCAGTGGCTCTATGCATGGTGGCTAGGATTCATCGCGACGAAACAGGCATCCTGCAGGAAACTATGATAAACCTTGCTCTCAAAACCAGGATAGTTCGACGGCATCATCCTATATATGACGGTGTTTTCAAATTAGCCGAATGGCTTTTCGGTAGCCGGGTCGTTGACATCGGTTGACGATTCGCTCGGATCGATCGGGCGCCCACCATGGTCATACTCTTCGGCAGTAGGCCGAGTATGGTGTCGCGTAGTAATGTCGAGTGATGCCCGGAGAGTGGTGCCACCAGCAGTACGGTCGGCTGATTGGGAGCACTAACAGCTTTGTTGTTTAGATCCTGTTCGAAATCTTTTGAACATGTGTGGGGTATATCGTAAACTTGGCGAATGAATAGAAAAACCTATCACAGCGATGTAAGTCGAAAGCAGTTTGAGCAGATTTTGCCGACATAAGGGGCTTCTTGGTAAGGGGCTTCTTGGTGCTCCTTGATAAACTCTTCATAACTCATCATCGGTGCATCAGGATGCGTGTTTTCCATGTGCGCGACGTAAGTGTTGTATTCGGCAAACTCACCATCAATCGAATGGTTTTCCAGAAATATCGTCCCGCTTTCGATAGTTCTTTCAGCATGCTCGGCCTTTCAGGCTGACGGCAACGCACTTTCCAATGATTAAAATGGGGATTTCTTTGGTGCTCGTCTGGTTGATCGTACACGTCAGCAACACTGTCTTGATGCTGATTCAAAGGATACTGAGTAGTATCGGGATAAAGAAACATACCAGACCGACATCCAGATAGTTGTTGAAAATGACCTGTTGCATCTGCGCGATCGATTTCGCCGTATCCAGAAAGCCGATCCGCGGATTAGCATCGAGTATTTTCTACCGGCCGGCAGTCAACGTGCAGATTAAAATCCAGATGGTCGGCAATATAGTTAACCAGGCGAAGTGGTCACGCCTTCATCTTGAACAGCACGAAAGTCGCCAAGATCAGCGTAATCCCCCGCCAGCATCTGGTTTGAAATGCCGAACAGCGGTCACAATGTGCTAATGCCGCCTAGCGGATCGACCACACCCTAATACATGAATCCGTGTGAGTCGTATTGCAGCGGCCTGGTCGGTTTCACGGCCGCAGCGCAGAGAAACTGGGCAGATCGTTTCGCCGAGCTGGAAAGGGCACATTCGATATCGACCAAGTTCCGATCTAGATCTTCTTTGCGCAACTGCTGCAAAATACGCATGAGGGTTACTTTTGTGATCCTGCGCATGGCGACAATAAAAATATGGCGACATGGCAGATAATTAGCTTTTCTGGCGCTGGGGCAGACTACATGGATTGGGTTGAGCAATACGGGAAAAATATCCATCTCCTGCAGAAAATCTTTCATTATGAAAGATAAGAAGATGCCGCATGTCGATGCTGTCATCGTCGATTTTGGCTGTACTGGCGCCATCATTGCCAAAAAACTCACGGAGGCCGGTCTCAGTGTAGCGGCGTTGAAGCGTGGCGAATATCGCGACACTTATCCTGATGGCGCTTTGAGGATTCCGACAAGCTGATACGCAGCTAGCAAACCAAGCAGAGCTATACGGTTTATCCGGCCATGCCGTATCCGTCACTTGCACCTCTCAGCGATGGTGCTCTGCATGCCTATTTCATGCATGGCGAGCAGGCAGCGCCAACCCCGAACAAAAAACAGGATATCCCTTGGCCCCTTTCGATGCACTTCCAGCTGACTGTCTGCGTTGGATGTTCGGCCTCAAGCCACAGCCGGCATCGATCAACAAACCTTGCTCGGGGCCTATGTGGTTTAGGGCCTCGGTCATTGCGGAGCATGCCATACCGCGCGCGGTATCGGCTTCCAGGAAAAAGCCTTGAGCGATTAAGGCAATAATGTCTACCTGGCTGGTGGCAGCGGGATTGACTGCTGAATTCCGCTATCGTTGCGTAACGAGCACGGCGTCGGATTGGCGCCATGGAGTGAAGCCGACATAGCGGAACTTCTGAAGACCGGCCGCAACAGCTATAGCGCTTCTTTTGTAGGCATGAATGATGCGGTGTCGCATTCCACGCAACACATGAACGATGCCGCTTTCCGGAATCGCTAAGTATCTAAAATCGCTGCCGCCGGCTAATTCTGCGGCCCCTTTTCCCCGAACGACAAAGTCGCCAAGGCCTTGTACAACGGCATTGTCGATACGCATGGCGCGCAAATTTATCTGGACAGTTGCGCCTCTTGTTATCTTTCCGAAAGCAATGGTAACGGCAAGTCTTTCCCAGCCTTGGCCGGTAACGCAATACTGCAAGCAGCCAATCCGACTTCGGCGATCAATATTGTGTTGACCGGTAGTGCTGTGCCAGCGACACATACCGCACTATCCTGCCTGACGATGGCGCCGTATGCCGATCTACTCGATGACCAGCATATCCGCAAGACGGCCAAACCAATCTCGCCATTGAGCGCCGAGTCATTTGCCGCTCCCGGTCATCTCGGGACATTATCACCCCGGCAAGAACTGCTGCAATTGCGGAATGGTATTCCGGTTGTTGTTTTGATCAGTATAGAAGCAGATTTTTCCATTTTGGAGAACAGCCTGCTTCTCTCATGTTTAGGTATGGATATTCGGTTGCTTCCCGTCGGCCATGAGAGCATATCGATATTTTCGTCAGAATCGTTTGTTTCACAAATGATGGCTATTAATTCAAGTGCAAAAATTTTCTGAAAAATAAGTTTTCGATTTTTCGATGTTGGTGGGAAAAAATTGGTGCGGCTGGCTGGAATCGAACCAGCGACCATTGGCTTCGGAGGCCAATACTCTATCCACTGAGCTACAGCCGCATATGAGAAATTGAGAAGAGGTGTGAAGGATACCGTTTTTCTACGCGTGCGTCCATGCAAAGCAAAGCATTTTAAATAGTAATTATTACGACTATACTAAATAAAAAAATTTGCGAAAAGATCGTGTGCTCTTCTGCTTGTTTGAACGATCCTTGTGAGGGTGGTCCGACTTTTCGGTTTTGACGATTGCACTGAGGAAAACCATGGGGCGACGCGCATAACGGAAAACAGCAATCCGCAATCAAGACGCCAAAGCAACTGATCGCTGCCATAGCGGCAGGCTTTCTGGTCCCGATCATCTGTATCGGATTGCTGGTGCAGTATGTCATCAACGGCAAGAGAGTCAGTATCGGCCCCGAATGGCAGACACTGACGCGATCAATTAACGTATTAAGCCGCTGGCTGATATTGGGTTCACTTTCAAGGATATTAACGCGCCGAAGCAATTGTTGTTGGGCGAAGAAGTTTACAAGTTCACTTGTTTCGTTTGTCACGCAGCGGGTGTTGCCGGTGCACCTAAGGTAGGCGATGCCACCGCATGGGAACCGCGCCTAGCAGATGATTACGACAAAGTTGTCGGTTATGCGTTGCAGAGTTTGCGGGGAATGCCAGCCAAAGACGGCAATCCGTCCCTGGACGATATCGAAGTCACGCGGGCGGTGGTCTACATGGCCAATAAATCCGGCGGCACATTCAAGGAACCCGCAGTACCGGCACCGGCAGCACTGGCTGCTGTTTCAGCAAGCGCCCCCGCTTTTGCCGCCAGCATAGCGACGGAGTCTGCCGAAAAATAATGCAGCGACGCCGTCGTAAAAAGGCTAGTCAATATCTTGACTGGCTTTTTTGTCCAGAGCTTTCTAGGCAGAGATGAATAAGCTGCAGCCCGGTCCGGCTAAGCAGGAGATGATTCGCGAACAAACAATTCAACGCGGCGGTTGACCGCCGTATGGTTGGCGACCAGAGGCTGGGTCGATCCAAAGCCATTCGTGATGATGCGGTTCAGAGCTACGCCGCGGCTGATGATCAGGTAGCCGGGGCGATACGCTGTACGCGATGGTGCGCACAGCGTATCGTTGATCGCATCGGTGCTGGTATTATCCGTATGGCCGTAGACTTTCGCCAAAAACGTCGGACTTTGCACCAAGGTTGTCGCCAACTGATCCAGGATCGGGCTCAGCGCAAGATTGAGGTCGGCGCGTCCGGTAGCAAAGCCGGTATCGGCTGTGACTTTTACATTAAGCCGGTTATCGATGGTCTTGGTGACCTGGGCGGTAGTACCAGCTGTGGCGCGTTCCATTGTCCATTTCTGGTCTTTTTGATGCTTGCTCCCAACCGCGCCTATTGCGGCGCCGGTCCAGGCGGTGCCAATCGCCGTGTGCTTGGCACCGTACTCTGTTACGTTTCCGACGTATTAATGCAACCTGCTGTTGCCATTGTAACGGCTACCATCAGGGCGCCAATTTTGAATTTATTCATGCTTTTTTCTTTCAACTCTTATTATGAGACAGCATCAGAAAAAACGCCTTATCCCATGCTATGGATTGTAGTAGTTACGCACTATCTTTTGTTCCCTTGCTATTTCTACTGCTAAGATAAACCGCGGCACCAATCCCCGCAAGGGCAGCGCTGCTGACAATTAATATTTTTCGGGTGCCGCGCCTAGCGATCCAAGATGCGCTGGAGAGCAGCAGCGGCAGTAGGGTCGGCGGAAGTTTGGCAGTGTGGAGATTGCCGAGCTTGCTGAATGCCGGAGAAGCCAGGCTGGAGAAGCCCCTAAACAGATTACCCAGTAGCGAACAGCTGTGCAGGCTGGTACGGACAATATTGCGCGAGTTCATCATCGCGGCCCGGAATGCAGCACCTTCTTGCAGCAACTTCTGCTTGCGTTCGGCGGTCGAAATGTGGTTTTCCGGTTGCTGATGTCGATTCATATTAGGTTCTCCGCTCAAAGTATGGCGTCGCGATCTTTGCGCAGCTCGGCCATGGTAACTGGCAGCAGGTCGAGACGTCCCTGACGCAACACGCTGCGCATATATAAGCTGCAGCCGATTGCCACAATGCTGAACAGCGCCGCCAGGATCAGCAGGATTTTCCATCCCAGCGCGTCCCAGGTCAGCACTACCAACAAACCGCACCAGAATGCCAGCGCAAACCAGAGTGCGACAATGCTGAGTACGCTGGCAAATAGCAGCTTGAGCAGGTGTGAGCCGATTTCGGAGAACTCCACTGCGGCTAGTTCAATACGGCTTATAACCAGCGCAAACATGTTTTTGGCGGTGTCAATCAGGCCTGACACTAAACTTGGACTACTTTGCTTTGGTGGTTGTTGGTTCATTCATAGCTGTCGATTATGTTGCGATTATTTACGGGAGATGATCAAGCCGACCAGCAAGCCGATGCCCGCCGAAATGGCAATTGCTCGCCACGGGTTTTCTTGTACATACTCATCGGTGGTTGCCACAATTTCCTTGCTGATTTCGATTGCTGCAGCTTGCACATCCTGTGCCTTAGACACTGCCGTGTCGATTAGTTCCAAACCTTTTTCACGTAGGTTTTCGGCTGTTTCACCAGTTGTTGCCGCTGCTTCGTGGAACAATTCCTGAGCATCTTTAACCAGGCTACGGATATCCTTGCTGGTAGTTTTTAGATTGGATCGATACATCGTGGGACTCCTTAATTCGTAAGGTTTAAATAGCGCGAATCGTTTTCGTAGAAACCTTTGCAAGATGCCGGTAAGCCTACTCCGACGATGATACAGCCTCCCATGTTTGTCTGCCAATACAAGGCTGGTTGCCGACGCTGGATTGACATATCGTGCCGGCGGGTGGAATATTAATGTCGTAATAATGTACTACTTCTTGGCAGGTAGATCGGCAATCTTTTCAATATTACCGATCTGGGTTACGATCGGACAGCAGGGCGATGGGGGCACGGGCGCCATGTGAACAACCATTCGTGCCGGGAGGCTTCTTGCTTGCCTCTTTAGTCAATGGCAGCGCCAAGCGGACTTTTCTGGCCATAGCTGACAGCAGCGTCGATGTCGATCCAGTTCGGCAGAAGTCGCTGGGTAGCCCGATGAATAAGTTCGCCGAATTTTGTTATCGACCATCACGGTGCGACGTACTTTGACGTATAAGTTAACGGGAAACATTCTTCCTGCTTTTTCTTAGAGTCTATTCAAAATATTTTGAAAATGTGTTCGATATTTCGTAGATTTGGTGGATGAATAGAAAAACCTACTGCAGCGATGTAAGTCGAGAGCATTTTGAGCTGATT
>JFJP01040348.1_pt1 | contig 23449 bp, 16 predicted proteins | sample 431651 | NCBI WGS metagenome assembly JFJP01 (sample SAMN02602958, study PRJNA72255) | Microbial mat metagenome, whole genome shotgun sequencing project. | biome: fresh water; feature: sink hole; material: water; isolation source: purple microbial (photo- and chemosynthetic) mats found in...
AGATTGTTCAGGAAAACATTCCCATTGAACAAGATCAACCAGATGCGTAGTTACATCGACAATTCCCTCACCCTGCTGATCAACATCGAAAAACCATGCCGGTCGAATCAGAGGAGAACCCGAAACCACTTTTGAAAAATGATGAACACTTACTTTTGTAACTGCCGGATCCTTAGCGGTTCCAGGCTTAAGAGTCCCAAATATCTCCTGTTTTTGTGAAAGAAGTTTTTGAAGTATTGTAGTGATTTCATATCGCTCTGTCATAATATCATATAGCAATACCCCCCGTTGCTTTGCAGTTTCAAAGCTTTTTTCAAGTGAAGGAAAATCTTCCGGTCTTATTATCATCGGCTTATCGGCCAGTACATTAAACCCGGCATCAATTGACCTTGAAATATATTCTGCCTTTTTATTATTGTTACCCGAAAGGACCACAACATTTCCGGACTTTTCAGAAAGCATCTTCTGAAAGAAATCGGAACCGGTATAGACAATTTCATTCCACGATGCCGGATGTACAGTACGGGAATTATATGATTTTATTCTTCCAAGATGCTGCTGAATATCCTGCCCTTCCGGAGCATAAACATGAACATCTGGAGATACCTTTTCGTACATAGACTTCTGTACAAGGGCAGCATGAAAATGGCCCGGATCGACTGTTATCAGATTAACATCATACGACTTTTTCACCGGTATTTCTGATTTTGCTGATTGATTCTTTGATCCACCGCTGCCACATGAAGCTAAAGCAAAACCTGCTAAAAGTAACAGAACCGGTCCTTTCATAGCTAACGAAATATTTAACTTTTTAAACTATCAAGCCTGTAAGAATCAACCGGATCGCAGGTGCATATAAGATTTCTGTCTCCGTATCCGTCATCGATCCTTCCCACTGTTGGCCAGAACTTATTCTCTATCACCCATTTAAGAGGAAATGCTGCTTTCTGTCTGTCATACTTATGGTTCCAGACATCAGCTGTTAATACTTTAACAGTATGAGGGGCATTATGCAGAACATTGTCCTCTTTGTCAGCTTTTCCGCTTTTTATTTCTTCTATTTCATTCCAGATAGATTTAAGTGCGCTTACAAACTTATCAAGCTCCTGAAGCGACTCAGATTCAGTTGGTTCAACCATAAGAGTACCATGTACGGGGAATGAAAGTGTAGGTGCGTGGAATCCATAGTCCATTAACCTCTTTGCAATGTCTGCTTCGGTAATCCCTGCCTCAGCCTTGAAATGGCGGCAATCAAGTATCATCTCGTGAGCCACAAATCCTTCAGTTCCCGCATAAAGTGTTTTGAAGAATCCTTTGAGCGATGCAGCAATATAATTGGCATTCAGTATGGCATATTTTGTGGCAAGGGTTAATCCTGCTGAGCCCATCATCATAACATAGGCATGCGAAATTGAAAGTACCTGTCCGCTTCCGAAAGGTGCACCTGCGACTGCTGTAGTTCCATGACTTCCTCCGGTCTGCACAACAGGATGTGAAGGAAGAAATTCGGCAAGCAGGTCATTTACAAGAATGGGGCCCATTCCAGGACCACCGCCTCCGTGTGGAATGGCAAATGTTTTATGAAGATTCAGGTGACAAACATCTGCTCCGATATTTCCGGGATTAGTTAATCCTACCTGGGCATTCATGTTTGCTCCATCCATATAAACAAGGCCGCCATTTTTATGAATAATCTCAGACATCTGTTTAACAGCAGCTTCAAATACACCATGAGTTGAAGGATAGGTTATCATAAAGCAGGCAAGATTTGCCTTATGCTCATCTGCCTTTTTCTTTAGATCCTCAACATTTATATTTCCTTTTTCATCACAGTCGACAACGATGATCTGCATGCCGGCCATGGCAGCCGATGCAGGATTTGTTCCATGAGCTGATGAAGGTATCAGAGCTATATTCCTGTGGCCCTGACCATTTGTAATATGATATTCGCGAATAACCATTAGTCCGGCATATTCGCCTGCAGCTCCTGAGTTAGGCTGGAATGAGATTGCTGAAAAGCCGGTAATCTCTTTAAGTGCCTCACCAAGTTCATCCATAAGCTGATAATAACCCTGGGCCTGGTCTTTCGGAACAAACGGGTGGATATTGCCGAATTCGGGCCAGCTCATTGCAAACATCGAACTGGCAGGATTAAGCTTCATTGTACAAGACCCAAGCGGAATCATGCAGTGCGTCAGTGAAAAATCCTTACGCTCGAGCATTTTGATATACCGCATCATTTCAGTTTCACTGTGATACTTATTGAAAGTACCCTCTTTCATGAATTCAGATTTTCTGTAAAACTTCTCATCCAGGCACTTACAATCACAATAGGTGCTGATTCGTTTTGCAGTTTTACCTGCAGCCTTGGCAAATATTCCTATAATTGTATTTATCTCATCGAATGTTGTAATCTCATCTGTGCTTATAACTACTGAGCTATCATCAGGATAACAGAAATTCATTTCAGCTTCAAGAGCAACCTTCCTTATGTTTTCGGATGTTGCGATTCCATTTATGCCAATCTTTACAGTATCGAAGAAATCAGAATTTATCTGTTTGTATCCCAAACTTTTAAGAGTACAATGAATAGTGCAGGCAGACTTATGAATATGTGTGGCAATTCTTTTTAATCCTTCAGGCCCGTGATATTGGGCATACATTCCCGACATAGTTGCAAGTAAAGCCTGAGCAGTGCAGATGTTCGATGTAGCTCTTTCCCTCTTAATGTGCTGTTCCCTTGTCTGAAGAGCCATCCTGAGTGCACTGTTGCCCTGAGCATCCACTGAAACACCTATGATTCTTCCCGGCATATTTCTTTTAAGCTCATCTTTGGTAGCGAAAAAACCTGCATGAGGACCGCCGAAACTCATGGGAAGTCCCATTCTTTGATTTGAACCAACCACTATATCTGCCCCCCACTCTCCGGGAGGAGTCAGTAGTGCAAGACTCATCAGATCGGCAGCTACTCCGACAAGTGTTCCTGATGCATGAGCCATTGCAGTGAATGAAGTGTAATCGCGTACCTGGCCTGAGGCAGCCGGATACTGAACTAATGCTCCAAAATACGATTCATCAAAAGTAATTTCGGTGTATTTTCCAAAAACTAGTTCAATCCCCAGCGGATTTGACCTTGTTTTCAAAACGTCGGTTGTCTGAGGGAAAATATCATTATCAACAAAAAACTTATTTGCTCCGGCTTTTACAGCTGCACGCGATCTTGCATTGAACATCATTATCATTGCTTCGGAAGCTGCGGTTGATTCATCAAGTAATGAGGCATTTGCAATTTCCATTCCTGTTAACTGAATAATCATAGTCTGAAAATTCAGCAATGCTTCCAGTCTGCCCTGAGATATCTCAGCCTGATAGGGTGTATACGATGTGTACCAGGATGGATTCTCGAGAACGTTTCTGATTATTACCGAGAGGGGAGCCACACCATAATAACCCTGTCCGATGAAACTGCGGAACATTTTGTTCTTTTTACCGAGCGATTTGATGTGGTTAAGGTATTCAAACTCACTCATTGCCCCCGGAAGATCAAGTGGTTTTTCAAGCATAATTGATTTGGGAACTGTTTTTTCTATGAGCTCATCGAGAGACTTTACTCCGATTTTTTCAAGCATCTGAGGCAATTCAAAATCGCGGGGACCATTATGCCTTGTTACAAATTTATCTGATGACATATCTTAAATTTTTATAATCTGTATTGAACGTACTAACTTATTGTTTAAGAATGCAAATAATCAAAAATACATTCACTTTTTGTATGATTTATGTCAAGAAAAAAAGGGATTTGATTTCATCTCTCTTTCAATTGTGGTTTCATTGCCGTGTCCGGAATAAACTACTGTTTCAGGAGGGAGTGAAAATAGGTTATTCTTAATGTTGCTGATCAGGGTTTCATAGTTGCCACCGGGGAGGTCTGTTCTGCCGATGCTCCCTGCAAAAAGAGCATCACCAGTGAATACGCAACCGTTTATTTCACTGTAAAAGGCGAGGCTTCCGGCTGTATGCCCGGGGACATCCAGCGCTTTCAGTTCAGTATTTCCGAATTTTATTATCTGGTTATGCTTAATGAAACCTGCAGGCTCAGGCGGATTCTCCATTGTAAGTCCGAAGAGCATGGCATGCTGTGCAGCATTCTTCCGGTTTCCCTCTTCAAGTTCATTCGACAATGTTCTCAGATTGTATCTTTCAAGCATGAATCTGTTTCCGAAAATATGATCGAGATGGCAGTGAGTATTTAACAGAAGCACAGGCTTAAGATTTTTACTGCTGATGAGTTTTTCGAGCTGCTGAAATTCCTCTCTGTCATAACATCCGCAATCAATTATTGCACATTCACCAGTCTGATCCGCAAGGATATATGTATTGACATCAATTGGAGAGAAAACAAGTTTATATATTTCCATCACTAATTATTTTCCATTTACCGTACCTTTAAGCATAGGTACAAAAACAAAACTTCCGTGCTCGGTATATTCATAACTTTCCGGCCCGGTCTTTTCAACAACAGTCATAACCTGAGAATTTGAAGTACCGATCGGAATAACCAACCTGCCCCCTGTTTTCAATTGCAAAAGTAATGCTTGAGGAATTTCAGGTGCAGCTGCCGTAATAAGTATCCCGTCAAAGGGTCCGTACTGAGGCTTTCCTTCGTAACCATCGCCATAAAAAAAATCAATCGAATACCCCATTGGAGCGAGTGTCCGCTGTGCTTTTTGAAAAAGCTCACGGTGTCTTTCAATCGTGTACACTTTGGCGCCCATTTCTGCAAGGATAGCAGCCTGATAACCCGACCCGGTACCAATCTCAAGAATCTTATCACGCTTTTTAATTCTGAGCATGTCGGTATAAGCATGAATAAGGAATGCCGGATCCATAAAAAGATGTCTCGGAACTGTGTCCATTGCCCTCAGAACCTCTTCATCGGCAATACCTTTTTGCCGAAGTTCAGCTACAAGCTTTTTCCTTTTACCTTTTGCCTCGAAAGATTCAATCATCTTAATAAAAGAGGATAATTTTTTTATGCCACAAAAATATAAAAAATGTAAGACAGCACGACCCCTAATCGACACTCATTTCTTTTTGATATATTTATGTCATGAAATCAGGTCTGCATTTTCCATACTCTGTTATAAAAACTGTAATTGATTATTCAATTTCAATACTTTTTCTCTTTCTTTTAATTCCTGTAATACTGATACTTACTGTCGCCATTAAGATCTCGGGAAAAGGTCCGGTTATTTTTTCACAGAAACGAATCGGACAGGCAGGAAAGACTTTTAAGATTTACAAATTCAGATCGATGCATTTTGGAACCGAAGAAGGAATTCCTCTGCTTTCCGGAAAAAAGGATAAGAGAATAACTTCTGTGGGCAGGTTTATGCGTAAACACAAATTTGATGAAATACCCAACTTTATAAATGTGCTGAAAGGAGAAATGTCGATTGTCGGACCCAGGCCGGAACAGCAATACTTTGTTGAAAAGATTGTTGCAATAGCTCCTGATTATACACGCCTTCACGACATTAAACCCGGGATAACCTCATGGGGACAGGTTAAATACGGATATGCATCCAATGTCGAACAAATGGTTGAAAGACTTAAGTACGATCTTAACTATTTAGAGAATAGATCGTTATGGTTCGATCTGAAAATTGCAGTTTTTACTGTTGGTATTATTTTCAAGGGACAGGGGGTATAAAAAGGTTGTAGAGGCTGTAGATGCGGTAAAGGCTTTAGAGGCGATAGAAGCTTTAAAGGCATTAAAGGCTGTATACTTCTATTGGTTTGTAGATTGGGCCTTCAGGTCTAAGAATGCTCTCATAAAGAATTACTTCGTTTACATTTATCCTTTGAATTTCAACACTCTGATATTGGTCAACCAGTTTTTTTAATTTTGTCTTGTCAGCGACTTGCTTTATTCTTCCGAGTGTAATATGGGGATTAAATGGATGATCCCCGAGATTCATAACGACATCACTGAGGCGGTTTACAATCATCTTATTAAGTTGTATAAGTCTATCACATTTATCCAGACCGGTCCAGATTATTCGCGGATCAGCCATATTTCTGAAAACTCCGAGACCCCGCAAAACAAGATCATACCCCCCTGTCCCGGTGCAGGTCTCTTTAAGAACTGATTCGATTCTTTTCAAATTATGTTCTTCTGTATCGCCTATAAATAAGAGTGTTACGTGAATATTCTCCAAAACTGTCCATTTGATTTTCTCCCCGGCAAGTTCCGATTTAATATTATTGAACAGGCCTGTAAGCTTTTCACCCGGAAATATCTTGTGCGCAATAAAGATTCTTTTCATGTGTACAATAAGTTTTATAATCTTCCGGCATCTATCTCTCTTATGATAAGTTCAATCAGGGCATCTTCTCCATAAGCGTCGTACTGATCTTTAAGGTTTGTTCCGAAAATGCGGGCAATACCCTGCCAGAAAGCTGCAGAGATCTTTCCCCTGTAAACTTTAATAAGTTCATACGATGTGTTTTGTGTTTCCCTGTCAATAAGCTTAATAAGTAGTCTGCCCTGGGTTATTGTCATCTGCCTCATATCACCTTCATATTCAGCAAATACATCTTTCTCCACAGTTTTAATATATTCTTTTCTTTCCTTTTCAGTAGTGATATTTTTCATGTCCTCATTCACTTTTTCAAGTCTCCTTCTGACCATCAAAGCATATGGATATACCTTCTTAATATTAAAAATTAACTTTTCATATTTCCTGTATTCGTTTCTTTTGGCGCGACTTGGTCTGGCAATAATCGTAACCTCTTTTATCTCAATTTCGGGCATGGAGATACCATTACGTGTAACTTTCTGAATTAAATAAGAGTTCTGGGGAATGGTATCGATTTTCTTCACAGGGGTATCAACCTGACACATTGCCTCGGCGTTAAAAAACATCATAATCAGAAGAATGATTGCCTGCTTCACTAACCGTATTTTCTACAAAGGTATCAAATTATAGGCCAGAAAATACCAGTAGAGACGCCAGCAATGGCGTCTCTACTGATATCAATAATCTGAATCTGGCGTGGATTCGGAAATTTTAGAATAAATTTGTCAAAATCCCGAATATGCCAATCACCCCAGAAGATCTTGATGATCAAACAAATTTCAGGCAGATCCTTAGTCTCCCTTATAAAGAGATAATAGGTTTTGTTCTTTCTTATCTTGGAAAAAGATCGGGACTCACATTTTTCTTCTGGTCGGCTTGTATTATTACTCTTACTATTACTGTTATTGTGAGAATAAGTACTTCAGGAGTTTATCATAATTCAGGCATACTGATTCACACTGCATTCGGGTTATTGTTATTTCCTGTCTTATGCATACCGGTGCATGAAGCTCTTCATATTATACCATACTATATTTCCGGGGCAAGAAATATTAGAGTCGGAATGGATCTGAAACAGTACCTTTTTTATGTTACAGCACACAAATATGTGGCCTCTCCTATTCAGTTCAAAATTGTTGCTATCCTTCCGTTCATATTAATAAGTGTAGCATCTACACTTATTATTGTTTTTTCACCCGGGTTATGGAAATGGAGCTTTTCACTGTTTCTCTTTGTCCACACCACAATGTGTGCCGGCGATTTCGCTTTGCTGAATTTCTACTTTCTCAACAGAAAAAAGAAAATCTACACTTGGGATGATGCCGACAGGAAGGTGGCATACTTCTATGAAAAATTATGATATGACATGGACGCCAGGCATAGCGTCATTGTAAAAATCGTCTTAAATTGAATAGAGACGCCATGTCTGGCGTCTCTACAAAAACATATTTTATATAAAATTGTAATTTTCAGAATTTCTCTTTCGCCATTTTTAGAACGTCATCTTCCTTAGCTATTGGTCTGATTCTGAAGGAGTATTCATATTTTTTATCAAGCAACCTGTACTGAGGATGTATCCTTGCGCCCCAGGAGTTATCGCCTCCGACTCCCATCTGACCAAGGTCGATATTCAGGTTAACAAGTTCTCGCGGCTTGACATCAATTGTATGGGTATTTGCCGTAACAGCGTCTTTCCTGTATTGGGATAACTTGCCGGGTGATTCAAAGTCATCGTGAGTATTATTCAAAGCGGCAAAAGAGATCAGAGGATCACCACTAACCAGAATCCCTGTACCATTATCATCCGTAAGTGTCAGCCATCTTGTATCGGTTTTATAGCCATTCTCCTGTGGCCTGATATACGGGGTATATTGATCCGCAGTTGTACTTACATAAACGCCAACTTCAGAAGATGTTTTCCTGTCGGTATAGTTCTCATGCGGACCACGTCCAAGCCAGGTAAGATTTGAAAACTCTTCAGGAAGCTGCATCTGCATACCCATCCTCGGGATTTCAGGAATATTATCTGAAACTTTTGAGAACTGGTTTTTAACAACTATATCTCCCGATCCGTATATTGTAAAAGAGCTTGCATAACCTGCAATTTTTTTGCCATCAGGATCAGGAATTTCATAACTGAAAGTTACAATAACCTTATCCATTTCAGGCTGTTTGATATCGGCTTTTGTTACAACACTTCTTTCACCTGCTTTCTTCCAAACGCCAAAAAGCTTATCCATGTTATAACCATAGTCATTATCTGTCGGAGGTCTCCAGAAATCCGGCTCAGGTCCTTTGGAAATCAATTCTTTACCTTTATGTGAAAATGATTCGAGTCTTCCCGAAGCCAGGTTGAATATTATCCTGATATCGACTCCGCTCACTTCAAGTTTCGTATCGGTTGTTTTTGTCTGAAGTGCATTAAGTGGATCTCTTTTCGCTGCGAGTGGTTTGCTCTCATATGGCAGTTTAAACTGAAATGTCGCATAAACATTATCCTCCGGAACAAAATTCCATTCCTCACTTCTCGACACTCTCAGGTTAAGAAAGTATTCTGCCCCCGGCACCGGTTCAATCTTTGTGTAAGGTATCATTATATTAAGACCTGCCTTTGGTTTAAAATCGGGAAGCGGAACATTGCCTGACTGAAGAACCTTTCCGTCTGAAACAACCTCCCAGTTAAAGTCAAACTCCGAAAGATTTGTAAAATCGTATTTATTTGTAACACGTATCAGACCAGTCTTCAAATCAATTGCCTCAAAACCAACATACTGATAAACCTTTTTAACCTCAGTGAGTCCTGGTTTAGGAGTCCTGTCGGGCCATACAAGACCGTTAAGGCAGAAGTTGCCATCGCTTGGCATTCCGGGCTTACCAAAATCCCCTCCATAAGCCCAGTAATTTTCTCCGGTCTCACTTGTCTTAAGAATTCCCTGGTCGACCCAGTCCCAGATAAAACCGCCCTGAAGTTTAGGATATTTCTCAATTACATCCCAGTAATCCTGGAAATTACCTGTAGAATTACCCATTGCGTGTGCATATTCGCACATAATCATTGGTCGGTCGTTCTTTGGATCTTTTGCATACGCTTCAATAAATTCAATTGTTGCATACATATCGGCCCAGATATCAGTATGTCTTTCCGGTGCATTTGTCTCTTTTTCAGCACGTTCATACTGCACAGGACGTGTAGCATCTCTTCCCTTTATCCATTTATATCCATTCAGGAAATTATGTCCGTCGCCAGCCTCATTCCCCATAGACCAGATAATAATAGACGGATGATTTTTATCCCTTTCAACCATTCGCTCCATCCTGTCGAGATGAGCAGCTTCCCATTCAGGTTTATCGGCCAGAGTAACATCTTTATCGTAGCCCATACCGTGCGATTCAATGTCCGCTTCATCTATAAGATAAAGTCCGTATTTGTCACACATATCATACCACAGTTCCTGCTGAGGATAATGTGAGGTCCTAACGGCATTGATGTTGTTACTCTTCATAACCCTTATATCCTTCAGAATTGTAGCCTCATCAATAACATGGCCTGTTACATCATTATGCTCATGCATATTTGTCCCTTTGATGAGTATTGCAACTCCGTTAACAAGCAGTTGTGAATTAACTATTTCAACTTTTCTGAAGCCTATTTTTGAGCTTACACTTTCGAGTGTATTTCCGTTTTTATCCTTGAGAGTCAGCACCAATGAATATAAATTAGGAGTTTCTGCGGTCCACTTTTTAATCCCGGGGAAAACTCTTGAAAAAGCTATATCTCCCTTACCTTCAGCCACTTTTACATCTTTCGATTCATTGTAAATTTTATTTTCGCCGTCAAAAAGTGATGTCTCAACAACCATGTCGGTAATTTCTGTGCCTGTTCCTTTGAGAGATACATCAAGTTTAAGATGGCCGTCAGTATAGCTGTTTTCAAGATCACCCACTGCAAAAAAATCGCGGATAAAAGTCTTAGGACGGGCATGCAGATAAACTGATCGCTGAATTCCGCTTAACCTGAAAAAGTCCTGATCTTCAAGATAACTTCCATCGCTCCATCTGTAAACTTCAACAGCCAGTGAATTATTCCCTTTTTTAAGATATTTACTAATGTTGAACTCTGCCGGAACCTTACTCCCCTGGCTGTATCCCACCAATTGTTCATTAACCCACACATAGAAAGCAGAACTTACAGCTCCAAAATGCAAGAAGACCTCCTTATCGTTCCATTCTGAAGAAACCGTGAAATTCCTTTTATACGATCCCACAGGATTCCAGTCATGAGGGATAAAAGGAGGAACCACCTTTACATTATTATTAGTACCAAAAATTTCCTGATATGCCACGAATGGATATGGTATATTTGTATAAACCGGCACATCGTAACCCTTTAGCTGCCAATTTGAAGGAACCTCAATTTCTTTCCAGTCGCGGGTATCATAATCATCTTTAAAGAACCAGAATGGCCGTTGATCAGGTGTTTCGGAATAGCTGAATTTCCACAAACCGTCAAGGGTGATATAATTTGGAGAATTTGATTTAATTGCCTGCAAAGCACTCGCTTCATCAGCGAAACTAATCAAAGTGGCATAGGCAGGTTCCCTGTTAATATTGAAAACTCCGGGACTTTCCCAGTCGCGCGGTTCCTTTTCAGTAAACGGGACACCTTCATATTTGCTGTATTTTTTACAGGCAGTAAATGATATTGCAATCATCAGGATAATAAATGAAACTCTCTTCATAGTACAGGTTTTATAATGAGATAAAGTTAATAATAATTGTTTTTATACCAATCTGAAATTGAATGTTAAAAGCCGGGCTGCTGAAATTCCAGATTCACTTGATATTCATTAGTTTTTCCAAATCAGGAAGATCTTCCGGATAATTAATGTTTGTAAAAGCCTTCCTCGTTTTTTCAGAATTTTCCAGCGACAGGTAACGTGTATTTACCTGTTTAATAAATTCCCGTACTGCATTTTTATTGGTTGCTTCAAGGAATTGTTCGAGATTCTGAAGGATTTCTTTACTATAAATTGAATGGAGAGGCTCAATAAAGGTTCCGGTCTTAGGGATAAGAATATCACACTGTTTTTCAGAATACGATTCAAGAATCAGAGTTATTATTTCTCTGTTTATTAGAGGCATGTCCCCTGCAAAAACAAAAACTGCTTCCCCTGATGTTGCTTTAAGAGCTGCATGAATTCCCCCCAGCGGCCCTTTATTTTGTATTTCATCTGAAACGATCATGAAGTTTGTGTATTCAACAAACTCCTTAGGAGTATTTGTTACAATAATTATCTCTCTGAAGATTTCACGCAATATATCCAAGGTCCTTGCAATAATTGTTCTCCCACCGATTACAATTTTTGCCTTTACCATGCCATGGAAACGGCTGTTTGCTCCTCCGGCAAGAATAACAGCAGAAATATTATCTATCATGTTAACCACTAATTATTTTTAAGACCAACTAAACTAATACATATTAAACAAACAGACGCCGATTCCTAAATAAATTGTAAATTGAGGAAGATTTATTTTCGGTTTTAATTTTAATTAAAATTTAAAGCTATGGATACACAAATTAAGGATTTGTATAATGAGTATAAACAGGGAAGAACCGATCGGCGTACTTTTCTTACTAAGCTGGCAAAGATAGCAGGAGGCACTGCAGCAGCATTGGTATTATTACCTGTAATTGAAGACAATAGTCTTAAAGCATCTGATTTACTTCAGGATTATCCATATCCGGATCTAATTACCAACACCATAAAGTATCCTGCTGAAAGCGGTACTATGAGTGCTTTTATTGCAAGGCCCGATACCAGTAATAAAAGCGCCAGATTTCCAGCAGTTATTATTATTCATGAAAACAGAGGATTGGTCCCTCATATAAAGGCAGTTACAGAAAGGATGGCACGGGAAGGATTTGTTGCTATGGCTCCTGATGCGCTTTCACAAGTTGGAGGTACACCTGAAGATATTTCGAATGTTGGGGAACTATTCAAACAACTGGTCCCGGAACAATCTACAAAAAACTTCGTTGCTGCTGTTAAATATCTGAAAACCAATCCGCTTACAACAGGCAAAGTAGGGTGTACAGGCTTTTGCTGGGGAGGTGCCATGACAAACCAGGTTGCTGTAAATTCTCCCGACCTCGATGCAGCTGTTCCGTATTACGGAATGCAGCCTACGGAAGAACAGGTAGCAAAGATTAAAGCTCCAATAATGGCTCATTACGCAGGTGATGATGCCAGGATCAACGCAGGGATAGCTGCATTTGAAGAGGCACTTAAGAAGTATAATAAAGAATATCAGATATTTATATATGATGGTGCTCAGCATGCTTTTAATAACGATTCCAATAAAGAACGGTATAATGAGCAGGCTGCAAAACTTGCATGGGGAAGGACAATAGCCTTTTTCAAGGAGAAACTTAAATAAATCTCCCATCATGCCTCCTTTCTTTTAAACGCAAAGGTCGCAAAGTCTTAACGCAAAGATCGCAAAGAGCTGAAAACAGCTTATTTTGACTTAGCGTGCTTTGCGCCTACTTAGTGTGCTTTGCGGTTAATGGATTTAAAATTATTGATTTTTCCAGGCTTCGGATATTGCATCAACAAATGGTCTGCAGTGGTTGAAGAATAGCTTGTACCCTGGGCAGAGATAGTTTAGTCCGGGTTCATTGTCGGGTGAAGAAATAAACCTGTTTTTCGGACACTCGCCATTGCACATTGAAAGCACTTCGCAATTAAGACAATATTGAGGAAGGGACTGAGATTTTATTAGTCCGAATTCTTTTTGTCTTTTACTATCCAGAAAATATGCAAGTGAGTGATCATTAATATTTCCGAGCATGTTACTGCTGTTAACATAATGATCGCAACTGTAGAAATCACCTGTATGCTCAACAACCGGCACTCCTCCACAGTTTTTCTTAAAGATGCAAAGTGTATGGTCCTGGTTAAAAGCTGTTCTGACAGCCTCTTCAAAGATCTGGATCTTAATTCTGCCAATATCGTTTTCAACCCATTCATCAAAGATTGTACAAAGGAATTGTCCGAAACTTTCAGCAGGAACAGACTTTTCAGTTACACCGGAAGATGACTCGGAATTGCTTTCAACAAGAGGCAAAAAAGCAATATACTTTGCCTCCAGAGTTTTGAAGAGATTATAGATTTCCTTAGGATGGTCAACATTTTCTGCATTTATAACACATAGGATTTCAGGGATTATTCCATACTTTTTTAATAGATTAAATCCTTTTAAAACCTTATCATAGGACATTTTTCCGTCTCTCGTGACTCTGAATCTGTTATGAAATTCAGCAGGGCCATCAATACTTATCCCGACAGTAAAATTCTCGTCTGACAGGAACCTGCACCACTCTTCATTAAGCAGTGTACCATTGGTTTGGATACCATTCTGTATTTTTGAACCGGATGGACAGTAAAGCTTCTGAAACTCAACAACTTTTTTATAAAAATCAATTCCCGCAAGTAATGGTTCACCACCGTGCCACGAAAAAGTGATTACCTTTTCGGTTGTCGCAGAAATATGCTGTATAACATATTTTTCAAGAATCTCATCAGTCATAAGGAAATCAGAATTTCCTTCATACAGCGACTTTTTCTCAAGGTAATAGCAATAGCTGCAACCCAGATTGCAGACAGCTCCCACTGGTTTAATAAAAATCTGAAATTCTCTGACTCCCTTTGACATCTACGAGATATTCTTCACAATATATGTTGATTATATTTATCTATTTCTTTGTGCCTTTGCGACTTCGTGGCAATATTTTTAGCCACAAAGGCGCTAAGACGCAAAGGAAATTCCACAATTTTATTCTGTTATCCAATTGATAATATTTTCATTACCGGATTCCGGCAATTCCATTCGGATACGCCATTCAACAGGGTAATAATTATTTACACGGTTGCCGATGTTATTTGCAAATCCCAGATTAACACCATTGTAAGTAACGAGATTCCATCCCTTAGGCGAATCTGAAAGAGAAAAACTGTCTCGTCTCAGATAAGCCAGTGCCTCCCTCAGATTAACTTCTGAGCGGCTGAAACCATCACCTGATTTATCAGATAATGCCAGCTCATGCGAAGGGAGATAATCGTTATTCTTTATGACAAAAAGTTTTGTCCCCCCTTTTATGATCTTCAGATTATGAAAAAGATGAACATAATTATCCATATCACAGGGAACAGCATACAATTCATCGCCCCATTTTAATATCTTTTCTTTCGTAAAGGAAGTCCATCTTCCGACAGATGCCAGATCATTCTTATCCGGTTTAAGCTCAGTTTTTTTCTGTGTTTTAATAATTATACTATTCTGATGACCTGTTTTTCTTATTACTGAAATAAAAAAGCCCTCTCCCCTGACCTTTCCCGGATAAAAACCATAACCCTTAATGCCCTGAAAATCAATTTCTGTAATCCCCTGAAATTCTGATATATTCAAAGATAAACATTCAGCTTCGTGTTTTTCTGTAAGCCATTTTATGTTTTCTTCATTCTCAGCAGGATTAAAGGTACAAGTGCTGTAAATAAGAATCCCGTTCTCTTTTAATGAAGGCCAGATATCCATTATAATCCGTTTCTGCCTTTCAGAACAGTGACTGGTATTCTCAGGAGACCATTCACTTCTGGCAATCTCTGTCCTGAACATTCCCTCGCCGGAACATGGTGCATCAACCAGAATTAAATCAAAATAGCCCGGAAGTTTACTGAAAGAGGAAGGATCATTCTGCGTGACAATAGTATTAGATGCGCCCCATTTTGAGATTGTCTCAGCCAGCACCGCTGCCCTTGCTCTTATAACTTCATTTGCAATTAACATACTTCCCTCTCCAATCAAGGATGACAGGTGAGTACTCTTGCCGCCCGGGGCACCGCATAAGTCAAGAACATTAATATTTTCAAGAGATCCGGTAACCTGCCTTATTGCACTTTCAATAAACATACTCGAAGCCTCCTGCGGGTAGTAACATCCTGCATGAAACAATGGATCAAGAGTATACGATGGCCTTGATTTAAGAAAATACCCACTATCGCACCAGGGAACGGGTTCCGATCCGACAGGGATTCTTCCCCATTTAGATTTATTAATCCTTATGCTGACAGGCGATGGTTCTTCAAGTGCCTTTAATAGAGACTCAGCATTAATATAATTCTGACTAATTAGCCTGTGTTTGAATGCTTCAGGAAACATAAGGCTTCTAATATTTTAATAGAAGAAAAAAGTTACACAGAGAGTCACAGAGAAGACACAGAGAGCCACAGAGAAAACCAAACCGGATTAATTAGTTCTCTGTGTAACTCTGTGCTTCTCTGTGGAACTCTGTGTAATAAAAAAGGCATCAAATTACTTTGTTAAAAGTGGTATTCTGAAAATTGTAATACTCGCCGGTCCCACTGTAAGCTTATTACCAATTTTCTGTTTCTCCGGACCCGAAATTACCACAGATGGCTCTCTGCCCGGTTCGTTTGTAGCCATATCATCAGGAGCAGTGACTCTCCATATTTCTGACTCAGAAGATATAGCAGCGCCGGATACAGATAGCGGAAAATCAACCGGTTCCCAGGTTGGATTAACGACTGACAATGTTAGAGTATCGCTGCCTGCGGTTAGTGTTGCTCCAACATTTAATGGTCTGAAGTCACCGCTTATCTCAACAGGTATAAACCCAAACTTATGCCGGTAAAGTTTAAGTACCTGTCCTGTTGCATCAAATCCGAATGCTTAGAATACTCGTTCAGTCCGGCAGCAATTCCCAGTGCATCCCTGAAAAAATAACGGGTGCCCAGTTCACCGTAAATATGAGGACCATACCAGTAATTCCATTCATCGAGACAGATCCTGATATCCTTGCCTTTAAGTGCGGGTATAGTATTCCTGTATTCCCTGTGTGCAACAGCTTTCTCTTTAATTGCATCAGGGATCTGATTCACATGGGTCATGAGGCCGCCACCATGCCAATCCTGTCTGTAGAAGTGCTCACTTATATAATCCATTTTATCAGCGCAGTTTGCAAGCACCATTTTATCCCAGTCGCCAACGTCTCCCACAGTTATTAGTTTTATTGAGGGATCTGCTGCTTTCATCCTGTCGGCAAATTCGTTGTTCTTTGCAACAAACTGCTCGGTTGACATGAACCCAAGCTGCCAGTTGCCATACATTTCGTTGCCTATGGACCAGAACTTAACTTTCCAAGGGGACGAATGTCCATTAGCTGACCGCATTTTCCCCATTGCAGTATTATTGTCACCATTTACATACTGGACTTCAGCCATTGCCTCATCAGAATTACCAAGTCCTGCATTTACTGCTATATATGGCTCAGTTTTTATAAGTTCGCAAAGCCTCATAAATTCATGAATACCTACGTCATTTGCCTCAACGCCCTGCCATGCAGGATTTTTTCTCGGAGGCCGTTTATCGCGGTCACCAATACCATCGCGCCAATCGTAACCGCTCACGAAATTGCCACCGGGCCACCTGTAAACAGGTGAATTTAGTTCACGCAGAAGAGTAAGAACATCTATTCTGAATCCTTCAACATTATCAGATGGCATAAGCGATATTGTTCCGACCCAGAGCTTTCCTTTGCCCACCGGCTCCACTGTAAGTACTGCATCGTGAACAAGATCGGTCGACTTAAATTTCAGCTGGTATGTTGAATATTTGCCTGTAAGATCAGAGAGTTCAACCACTTCTGATACATCGTTCCATTTTAAAGTAACAATAGCTTTCTGAATTCCTTCAGTAGCTTTAAGTACTATTCTGCCGTTGTATTCAAGTTTTTCTTTCAGCCCCAGATTCTCCTGATAAAGAATTGCTTTTTTCGATCCATCACTCATCAAGACCGGTGTCTGTGCTCCTGTGAAAGGATCTTTATTATCCATTGAGAGCATTGCCTGCTCGCCTGAAATTTTCCAATCAGACTCGCGCGATCCTGGAGCATACCAGAACTTACGGTCCTCGAGCATTTCAGCCCAGATGCCGCCATAAATACAACGTCCGAGGTGCTCGATAAACTGTCCGTAAATATACACAGGCATAGCTTCCGACTTAACCCCGGTATTAATCTTTAACTCTGTGGAAATTTTTTCAGAAGAGAGTAATTCAAGATTCATATTATCGAACCAGACTCTTCCCTTTGCTTCGTTCTCAATATCAAGAACACATGAGACTGTGACACAATCATTATTGTCTGTTGAAAATTCATATACAACCTTTTGCCAGTCATTCGTTCCCTTAAAGCCAGTTGGAACAAATTCCAGACCATCCATTCTGAAGCCTGCCCCTTTTCCGCTGCCGGATACAAGATTTTCAGTTTTTATCCAGCCGGTAAATCTGTAATTCGACCATGGTTTCAGGAGGACTTTTGTACTCCAGCGGCCTGCTGCAAGCCTGTCGGCTTTTATGAAAAGGCTTTTTGTTCCGTCATGAGCAACATTATCGTAAAAATGTATTGCATTGCGTGACCAGTTATCGAATGTCCAGTCTTTGACGATATACCCGTCGGTAATTTCAGCTGATGGATTCTTTATAATCCCGATACCATTATTATTTGCAGCTTGCTGATCTGACTTGCAGCCAAAAATTAAGAGGGATAACAGAAAGAAGAATACGAATTGATTTTTCATGACAAAATCGAATTTGAATATGGAAGAAATATTGATAAATCTAATAATAGCACTAAGTTAGCGAATATCCGGAGAATGTCGAAGAATAAAAAGATAGGCATTGTAAAATCCTTTAACTCGCCGTTGCGTCTTTGTGCCTTTGCCCCGTTAAGCCTTTAAGCCTTTGCTTCAGGCTTGTTAAATTTTCTCCACAGGTAAAAAACGGGGATCCCCAGAAGAACAATTCCTAACCCGGGAAAAGTATAGTTTGGCTTGTAAATAAGAAGTATTACCATAATAGCCAGTGTAGTAAGAATATAAAGCCCCGGAATTACAGGATACCCAAATGCTTTATAAGGTCTCGGGATGTCGGGTCTTTTCTTTCTCAGGATAAAGATTGACAGGATTGTAAGTGTAAAGAAAAGGAGGACCGCGAAAATCACATAATCCAACAGATTACCATATGTGCCTGACAAACACAGCAATACTGACCAGACTCCCTGAACAACAAGAGCGAATGCCGGCACTCCTTTGTTATTAAGACTCCCTACTTTTCTGAAAAACAGGCCGTCTTTTGCCATTGCATAATAGACTCTTGGTCCTGCAAGGACCATAATATGATTACATCCGAAAGTACTTATCATAATAAACACTGCCATAATAATTGCAGCATAATCCCCAATTATAACACTCATGACGGAAGTAGCAACCCTGTCGTCGGTTGCATACTGAATTCCTCTGGCAATAGCGTCTGCACCGTCAGGCGATCCATGCAGAGGAAGTATTCTGATAAAAACAAAGTTAGCTATAAGATAAAGCGACATAACCAGTATTGTTCCGAATAAAAGGCTCAGAGGGACATTTCGTTTTGGATTTATTACCTCACCTGATATGTATGTTATATTATACCAGGCATCTGCAGAAAAGAGGGAACCCACCAAAGCAGTACCTATAGCTGCAATAAGTGTAAATCCCGCAATTGGGATGATCTGATTCCCTGCTCCGACTTTAGATGCCTGCCAGAAGACCTCCTTATTTACTGCAAAAGAGGTAATTCCTTTAGTAACAAAAAGTCCGATAATTATGAATCCTACGAGGGCAATTACCTTTGTCGAAGAAAAAATATTGAGAACAATTTTCCCGGTAACTATACCCCTTGTATTCAGCCAGGTAAGAAATACAATCAGCATCATTGCTACAAACTGGGTACTCGTAATATTAATTGAACCCAGGTGAAGTAAAATGTTGTTATCTGATACCCATGGAAATATCACACCGCTGAATTTTGCAAAACCGACCGCTACGGCCGCAATCGATCCGCACTGAATTACAAGAAAGGTTGTCCAGCCAAAAAGAAAACCGATAAGCGGATGATAAGATTCCCTGAGATAAACATACTGTCCTCCAACACTCGGCATCATTGCAGCCAATTCGCCGTAACTCAGGGCGCCTATTATTGTGATAAGCCCTGTTATCAGCCAGACAATCATAAGCCATCCGGGAGAGCCCACAGTTCTTGCAATATCGGCGCTCACAATAAAAATACCTGAGCCAATCATTGCTCCCGCCACCATGGCGATGCCATCGAAGAGATTTACCCTTTCCTTGAGTAGATGGTTTTCTGTCTGCATTTATCGTGTTTTAGATGTGAACAAAAATAACTAAACAATTGAGAAATCATCTTTTTGCAAAAATATTATTCCAAAATTACTACTGTATCTTTCAGAATGGTTACTGACCGGCATTCCATATAAAGCTGCCAACCGATTTTGCAGGGATCTTTCCATTGAAGCTGCGGCCCCCGGCTATTGTTGTAAAAAACTTATCTGTGCCTGTTTTATTCACCAAAACCTGGACGATAGACTTATCACTGTTCATGAAAACAACTGAAGTGACATTTTTGTCTTTATCCTTCTCACATTCAAGCCTTACTGCTCCCGGACGGATAAACCTGGAGAACTGCGATAACAGATAGAATTCGGGGGTTACATTCATTGCTGAAGAATCACTTTTACTTTCGATAAAGAGAGGAGGGCCAAGTGCAGAAATGTTATTGTAAGGGCCCTGATTATGTTCATCGGGTTTTTGAGTTGTCATTGTAACCCAATAGACATACGAGCTGCTCCAGTTCATGAAATACTCCTGGATATTCGCCATACCTGATACGCCCCATTCGGAATGCTCGGTAAGATGAATAGTTTTTTCAGGATGTGAATCGTGCAGTTTAGTCATATTTTTAGGTGAAGCCATTGGGTTATAGTTATGAAAAGCTGTTCCGTCGACTGCCTTATTCAGCCCCGATTCTTTCAGCTCTTTAAGAATCTTATCAGCATTGGTCCAATAATTCATATTATGATCGTTGATCCAAATGCGGGTTTCAATTTTTCTTTTACCGCCACCTGTGTTATTAAACTCGTTATATACAGCCACTGCAATTTCTTTTTCCTGTTGCGGACTCAATAGCATACCCGGATAGTCATCAGGAGTGAAATTAGGTTCGTTTTGTATTGTTATTGCATAAACCGGAATTCCTTTCTCTGAATAAGCATCAATGAATTGGCGGAAATATTTTGCTAACTGCTTTTCATAGCCAGGCTTAAGTGTTCCTCCAATTAAGTTTTCAGATGTTTTCATCCACGCCGGAGGACTCCAGACTGAAGCAAAAAAATGAATCTCCTGATTAAGTATTGAGGCTTCTTCGACAAACATCTGAAGTACTTTTATGATTCCCAGATCGAAGTCGGGTTGTATTGAAAATGGTTTTCCCTTGTCATCCTGGTAAGTGTAGAATCCTTTTGGATGAGAGGAAACTTTCCTCCCGTCAGAAAAATCTGAAGTACCAATTGTTATCCTGAACAAATTAAGGCCCATCCCCTTTTCCGGATCGATAATTAACCTGATATACTTCCTCACCTGCTCTTCATTCTTGTTTTTAAGCAAAGCATAAATAGTTGTAGCCTCCAGTGAAGTACCGATACCCAATACAGACTGGAATGATTTGCCGGTGTCGATCCTGAAGGTGAGACTGTTTTTATCATATTTACTTTCCCATCCAATGTTTTTTTGTCTGCTGAGTTTATATTTTATTTCTGAAGCATGAGGAGGATCAGTAAACCACCGCGCCGATCCGGGCAGGAGTTCGGAACTCCACCATACCTGAATTGAATCATCCTCATAAAAAGGATTCTTAAAAACATTACCTGTTGTCAGATTACCGGATGAACTAAGACAACTCACGATAAATACAAACAACATCATTCCCTTAGTAAAATGATCCCTTCCCATATTTTTCTTATAGATAATATCAGATTGAATTGATTATGTACACCGAGCCCTTTTGAGTCTGAAATTCAACTGAGCCATCATTTAATTTTTTGAATTTCACCTTTTTATTATCAGAAGAAACTGATTTTACTGAACCGGCATCAATCCTGCATAGCTGACCTTCTTTTGATAAAACCTCAACTTTCTGAATTTTAGCGTTTTCCCATTCAAATGATAACTCAAATGCTCCTCTTGCACAAACGCCACTGAACTTTCCTGAATCCCATTCGCCGGGCAGCGCCGGAAGAAGATCAATAACGCCTTCGTGCGACTGTACAAGCATTTCAGAAACAGCTGCAGTTACACCTAATGTACCATCAACCTGCAACGGAGTAAAACACTTTGCAAACAACTGGGGGTAAGCCTGTTCCTTAATATAACCTTTGAATATACTGTTTGCGCGGTTACCGTCATAAAGCCTTGCCCAGAGAGCCATCTTCCATGCCCGCGACCAGCCGGCACCACCGTCGCCTCTTTGTTCCAGAACTTTTTTACAGCCATCAATAAATTGGGGTGTCCGTTTTGCTGATATTACATTGCCCGGATATAGTCCGTACATATGTGAAGAATGACGGTGCTTCTCTTCCAATTGTGCATAATCCTCACTCCATTCCTGAAGTGTTCCGTCCGATCCAATCTGAGGCGGCACAAGCCTGCCCCTGGCCTTTTCAACTCCGGCAGCAAACTCTTTATCAACACCAAGAATCTTTGCAGATTCGGAATAATACCCGAACAGATCGTGAAGGATCTGCATATCTATCGATGAACCGTAAGCAATTGTTGTGAAATAATAAAAGCCGGTTACCTCATCAAAAAAATATTTGTAACCCGGACCCTTCGGAGGATTTTCTGGAGAATTTGACGGATTGGTTACCAGCCACTTTCCATTTGGATGCTCAACCAGAAAATCCATGAAAAACTGAACAGATCCCTTCATTACAGGGTAGATCTCCTTCAGGTAATCTTTATTCACCGAGAAGAGGTAATGCTCATATAGCTGATTCGTCAGCCAGGCTCCGCCGGTTGTAAAAGTGCCCCACGCAGGACCATCCATTGGAGCTGCAACTCTCCATAAATCGGTATTCTGATGAAATACCCAGCCCCCAGCGCCGTAATGCTCGCGTGCAACCTCCGACCCCTGATCAGTCAGTTCCTTAACCATTCTTACAAGAGGTTCTGCACATTCTGCAAGATTGCCCGATTCAACAGGCCAGTAATTCATTTCAGTATTTATGTTGGTGGTGTATTTAGAGTCCCACGACGGATTCATATCTTCATTCCAGATCCCCTGGAGATTTGCCGGCTCCGTACCCTTGCGTGATGATGATATCAGAACATAACGTCCAAAGTTGTAACACAGAACTGCAAGATCAGGATCAGGATTCTTTTCAATCGCTGACATCCTCTCGTTTGTAGGCAGATATGAATTCTCAGTTTTTGGCAGATCGAGCTTTACCCTGTCAAAAAGCAGTTTATAATCTGCTACGGCATCGGCTTTTATCCTTTCATAGAGTTTGCCTTCAATTTTCCTGAGATAATTCTCAACTCTTAAATTCTGATCTGCACTAACATCCTTATAATTTATGAAGTTTGTTGCAGCAACAATAAATAATGTAACTGTATCAGCATTTTTAACAGTAAGGGTTGTTCCATCGACTTTCATATCACCGCCTTCGAGTTTTGCCTTCAGCTGAACCCTGTAACGCAGCTTTCCCTCAACGCCCATATAATCGGCTGATTTTCCGTTTATCATCAGGCCATCGTTGCCAATGCCGTCCATCCTGAAATAATCGGTGGCATAATTAGAATGAGCCTGGTTCCTTATTCCTCGGAGCTCAGCATTAAATGATATTGATTTTGGTTTGGATGAGGTCAGGCGTACAACAAGAACCTGGTCAGGTGCTGATGAAAAGACCTCCCGTTTGAAAATGACATCACCAACCTGATATTCAACACAAGAGATCCCGGTAGTCAGATCAAGCCACCGTTTATATCCTTCAACAGTTTTTTCATTCTCAAAGAAAAGATGCAAATATCCGGCAGACTGATATTTCTGCTGTTCAACAGGATAACCCATAAGGTATCGGCCAAATAGTTTATGTGCCTCAAGTGGCTTGCCTTCAAAAA
>JFJP01039583.1_pt1 | contig 23446 bp, 46 predicted proteins | sample 431651 | NCBI WGS metagenome assembly JFJP01 (sample SAMN02602958, study PRJNA72255) | Microbial mat metagenome, whole genome shotgun sequencing project. | biome: fresh water; feature: sink hole; material: water; isolation source: purple microbial (photo- and chemosynthetic) mats found in...
ATAAATTTGTGTTTCAATTACGGCACATTTCATATTGCCAACCGTTATGCTCCGTGCCTTAGTTTAGTCTTTCAATTTGAGTTTCGTGTTGAAAAACAAAAAGAATTTTCCCAACGCACTTTTTTTAAAATCATTAAGGTTTACTTTGTTCGCAAATCCCAAACTTTGATTGTTTTATCACCACGAACCAATGCTGCAATAAATCTTCCAACGCCCCATCCAATATATCCGTCAAACATAACGCTTGGTTTTGCTGTTGTTGGGTTCATTTTAGCATATTCAAAATATCTATTTGGATTTTGGTCATAAACTTTAACAGTTTTAGCGTTAGTCCCCCATTTTTTATTAATAACATCTAAAACTTCTTGTGGAGTTCTTTCTAATGAATCAAAATTAATCCTCAATATGTTTTTAATATTTACGTCAATTGGTTGATTGCCTTTCAAAACATAATTTCTAAACTCATCAATATCGTCTTTTGTTCCTTCGCCACGCTCATCAATTATTTCTCTTTGTAGCCCCTCTGGAAATTTAGATAAAATCTGAAGCCATTCTTTATTGTTTTCGTGTTTTTTATAATATCCTTGCAAATCAATGGATGACATCTTATCCAATTCTTCTCTAATTAATTTCCTTATATTATCATTATTAATCATAGTTTTTAGTTTATATATATAAATATTCAAATTTTAAAAATCCACCCTAAAATTCTTTTTGTTTTTCTTTCGTGTTTCAAATCAAGTTTAGTGCTTAATAAATCGGCACGAGAGCATAACAAGGTGTATAAGAAAGTTTGCTATCAGCATTTGTGGTAATTTGAAAGTTCATCTAAGCAAACCTTCTCATACACCCAATCGTTAGCTCCAAAATTAAAACTCCTCCACATTAAATAAGTACATTGGAATTAACCGAGTGCTAATAAAATGTTCGCCCAAACAATCTAATTGCATTATAGTTCTTAGTTTATCGTCCATTTCAATTGAATAAACAAATTTTCCGTACTCTTTTGCAATTTCAATATCTTCGGTAAAATATGTTTCTGATGCTATATACCTATCATTTATTTTTATGGGCGAACCATGAAATAAAATAGTGGCGCTAACATCGTGTATAAAACATGGCTGTTTAGTGCCATGTTGTAGGTTTGTGTCTCGTTCAGTCATTTGTTATAATTTGATAGTTAATCACTCGTACTCAGCCACGTTTCATACACGCTGCCGTTATGGTTAATGCTAAAAAAAAGCAGTTTACCACAATGAAATATGTTTGTGGCATGTTGAACAATACCTTGATTGGCGATAGATTGTATTTGATTTATTTCTATTATGTCCATTTTTACGACAATAAACAAATTCAATTACTCTCATTTTAAAACTACTTTTCTTTTCTTCTTGTATAATTTCTGGTTTATTCGTTTTCATTTTCTTCTTGTTTGTAAATTAAGCTCCATTTTGAACAAACAAAATCATTTAGTCTTACATGCTTTTCACTTCTTTCTGAATACACATTTGAACATTTATGAACCTTTTTGTTTCCGACATAATATTTTGAAATGAAAACGCAATCTTTGCATTTTGCTTTTCTTGTATAAGTTGATACTGACATGATTATATAATTTAAATTAACAATTAAGAAAGCACTAAGCCATAACAAATGATAAAAAACATTAAAACGATTTTTTACACTCAACCGTTAGGTGTAATGCTAAGAACGCCATCCTAATCTTCATCTTCAAATTCTGAGCCATCCAATCTGTCACCACTTGCATCCCAATATGGTACTTTTGTAGTTTCGTTAAAGTTAATTGATTCAGTAAGTATCAATTCTTCGATACATTCCAAAGCAATATCCACTTGTTTTGACCTGTCTAAATTTTCAAACCAATGTCTTAATTTGTCTCTTTTTTCTTGTTTCATAATCATTTGAATTAAAGAACATACACCTAACAATATGTATAAAATATAGGCGGTTCAGTTCATGTTTATACTTTTCTACTGTCTATGCTGACGATACACATAGACAGTATCTACAACATTATTTTTTATAACCAATTCTATTTCGGGTATAATTTGTTTGGTGTTACGAATAGCATCATCTATCCAAAGCCAATCAATCAATTCCCAACATCCCCAAATTGCAAGGATTATAAATGCACCTGACCAAATTAATGGTCTTAAATCGAAACTGTAATCTTCCATTATTTTAAAATTTAACTGCTTATAACAGCGTATATACAAGATACGCCTACAAGCATTTGTTTATAATTTAAAGTTTTCGTTAAGGCGTACCTCTTATATACGCCAAACGTTATGCACAAGTTTAAAGAGAACATCCGATACAACTTTGTTTCTTATTATAGTGTTCATAGTTTTAGCATTCAAGATATGTTTTCCAACATTGAACACGATTATCCTTCTGTTCTTGCATTTGTTCTTTTGTGCGCCTTTCATTATCATCATATCTTTGATTAACTGAATCAATCCAGTGTTCATCACTCCAAATGTATTGTTTTGCCATTTTATTTGTTTTTTAAACTAGAACACAAAGATAAAAAAAAGGTTTGACACCACCAAACCTTTTTAGTTAAAACATATTTATTTTTAATTTTATTTATGTTGATGTGTGTTTTTCCACATCAAAAAAGTAATTTTTAGCTATATTTGATATTTTACCGCCAATATCTTTTAATTCGAGGCCAGCATCAGTAATAATATCGAGATCTTCTTTAACAATATCAGTAATTACATTTTTAATATATTCACCCAATTTGGTTCTATCTAAGTACCCACCATTCATTATATCAAAAGTAGTTTCTAACATTTGAGATAATCTCCAAACTGGTGTTACTTGTTCAGCAATTTCATTAATTTTAATCAGCCTTGGTTTGTCAACGGCATGAAGAACTTTAACTTTGGAATTGGAATGTTTAAGTCCCTTACTTTTGAACCTTCTTTTTACACCATTATTATCAATAAATGAAAATACAAGACCTTCACCTACTGATGATATTCCAAATGCTTTACCAACGGGACATTCATCTTCAACATTAATTGTAAGTTCAATGATATGGTTTTGTGATAAACCAGGGTTTGCGAAATCAATAGTGATTTCTTGTGTTGGGTAATCAAAAATATTATAAATTTGATTTTCAGGTGAACGAAGTAATTTTATTTCATCATCAGTAGCATACACATTTTCACCTTGTTCAATAGTATCATATGAACGTTTAATATCAAAGATAACAAACATTTTAGGTAATTCAGCAATTGCAACACCCTTTTGTATACCCTTACCACACCATTCACCAAATATGGTTACATAATCATAACCATTGAATGGTATTAAGTTAAATAACTCAGCAAATACATCTCGTTTACCATAGGCAAATTGAGCCATACCTGCATTATCATTTGATGGTGTAATAATTTGAGAACGAGAGCCAGCCCATTGTTCGCCATCTTGATTGATAGAAACCGATGCGTTGGTTCCATGTAGTTTCGTAGTACCAACCATAGTTATGATTGGCATTTTTAGTGTTGGATCATAAATTGGGCCATCATTTTCGTCTCTACCCACATATTGTGTGGAATCAACGATTTGTTTTACTATATTACGAAACTGGCCTATTTCGGGAAATGGACAAAATTTTTTCATTTTAATTCTTCTATTTTATTATATTCTTCTAATTTACCATTTAACCATTCATTCCATTCATGTGTTTCTTGATATAAAACAATACCATCTATTGTTACTATACGATAATCACCACCATCTGTAGGGTTATAATAAGTTTCATAACCTTTTTCTACTATAAATTGTTCCAACCATTCATAGAATTTTTTTTGTTGTTCTTTATTCATTTATATTTTCTTATTAAATTAAAGATTTCTTTTAAATCGGTGAAACTAAATTCTTGATTTAGTCTAATTGGATAATACCCAATAGTAAATGCGTAATCTGACATATACTTTTCTGACACCTTTACGTTGTTTATTTTATCGATATAAATCCACGGATAATTACCAACCAAAACAAGTTTGATATTAATCTTATTTAATCTATTTATGAATGTTGATAAATTTTTCATATTAAACTAAAAATGCTTTAATTTTTTCAAGGTCAACGTTAAATATTTTATTTATGTCAGTCAAAGAATATTTTGGTTTATTCCATATAATATATTCGTTCATATTTTTTTCATCTTTAAACCATTTCCATTTATCCGATATATGTCCCGTCGTTTTTTGTTTTTTGATTTTTTGATACATTTTTAATGACGATATTACAGTACGTTGAAATGAACCTAAACATATACCGTAAAGTGGTATATCTTTGCCAATAACATCACCATCCATTAATTTCAAGTTTATGGAATTAATTAGAAATATATAAGCTATTTCTTTATTAGAAAAAACATTTGTTTTATTTTCTAAAAGACATTGAATTCCATATTCAGTAAGCGTATCAGGTGTTATTTTTTCATTGTCTTGAATAATATAACAGACATCCCCAACATGTAAAAGAACCCCATCTTCAGATATATAAGTTTCATCTGATTCCATCTCTTTCCATAAATGAGGATAATTCTGTGGTTTAAACGTATAATACATTGAATTACCTGAATTAATCGTTGTACCAATTATTGGCGATCCAGGATAGGTGTTATATAATTTATATATTTTCATTTCACAATTTCATTGAATGTTTTACTAACTAATTTACCATCGTAACGACCAGCATAGTTTTCTTTAAAATATTTCATACACTCACCAATCGATTGGAATTGACAGTCACATAAAATAATTCTTATATCAAAAACATCAAGTTGTTTTGGTAAAAAAGTCATCAAAAAGTCTTTTTCTTCTTGTTCTTGTTTAACCAAATCTAACCGACCAGCGTCTGTATATTTTTCAATAGAATCGTTACGTTCTTTTACCATTTTATTAAGTATGGTTACTTCAACTTCAGGTGTTAATTCTTTAGCGTCTTTAGCCTTTTCATGTTCACCAAATTCTGTTTTAATTAAACGTAATGTACGTAATTCAACAGCGTTTTTTGAAAGCATTGCTTTCTTTATTAAATCTAATAATTCTTCTTTCATTTCTTTTTAATTAATTCTTTTAATTGACTAAGTAATTCTTCATCAGAATAAACCTTTTTCATACCACACCCCAATATCGACTACGAATAACCTTAAATTCTTCTTTAATACCTTCGATAACCAATGGGTGTTCTTTAGGTAATTTTAATTTTTTAGTAACAGATTTTTGTATCGATAAAAGATGTTTATCGTGTACAGTTTTATTTCCAACACGTTTCTGTGCATTTGATAATATCTTACGATTTGATTTTTCTTTTCGTAATTCTTCTTCAGATAAACCAGTTTTTGCTTTCAATTGACGCAAAGCTTTTCTCTCGTTTTTATTCATTACGTGAATACTTGGGTCTACATTTTTATTTTTCGACCCAAAATTACCATAAAAAGAATCATTATCACCCCAATATTCTTCCATTTTTGTGTTTTTTTGAATTATAATACAAAGATAAAAAAAAAGTTTGGTTATACCAAACTTTTTTTGTTAATTAACAATAAAATAAATATTTATTAATAAAACTAATATTATGCACATTATAGATAAAAATGACAATATTGTAGTTATTAATGAAAAAAATGAAGAATTATTTAAAATTAAAAGTAATTATCATACTAATTTTTTCATCAAAAACTGGTATTTTTTAGAAAAATATATTGATGATCAACATTTTAAAGACAGTTTTTTAATTAAATTTAATTAATTCTCCAATTCTTTAGACAATGCTTCTATATCCAGTCTTCGTTTTTCTTCTGGTGAAATTAAAGTATTTAATTTCGCTTCTTTTGTTGCCAAATCATCTTTTTCTTTCTTAATATTTATTATTATACATATTTTTATAAAATGATTTACATTGTAATTTCGATAAATCATCTATATCGTAAGTACATAAAAAAACATGTAAATTTTTATCTTTCAAATAACTATGTTCACCACAATCGATTAAATTAACACCTGTCATATCAAGACCTGTCTCTTCCATTGTTTCCCGAATTGCAGCTTCGTATGGCGTTTCACTCTCTTCAACATGACCTTTAGGTATATCAACATAATTATGTGTTTTACCGTGTGGTTTACATCCAAGAATTTGATTCTTACTGTTTACTATTATAATTCCAGAACTTAATACCATAAACTAATTAATAACCACATTAATAAAACTATAAAACTTAAAATTGATATTGTTCCGACAACAAATCTAATAATTAATTTTTTCATCCTTTTAAAACTTCCCAAAAAGACATTGGTAAATGAATATTTTTAACATCCATTGCTTCTATAAACAACGGTGATATTTGTTCTGGATTATAACCTGCTAAACCACAACCAACGGGAGTTACTAAAAATGTAATATTTTCAAAATGTTTTGCAGTCATCATAAAATCATCAACATATGTTTTAATTTCATCAAGTTTTAATGTTCGTCTAATACCATAATCTTTAGTTGGTATTGCGTAACATTTACCTGTCAATCCGACACCTACACCCCATTTAGCACCGAATCTTTGATGTGCTATTTTTGCGGCACCTGCACCCATTATCCCTGATTTGTTACTACCAAATACAAATATTTCATCGTCATTTAATTTATCAATAATTTCGGGGGTTATTCTCCCAATAATTTCAGGATATTTGTTTATTTTCATATTTTGTTCTTAATAATAATAATACGTCTATGGCATCTTCAAGTGCGTTATGTGTAACAACACCACTATTATTTGCTCTTTCTTTACATTTACCCAAACTAGGTAATGATTCGTCATTGAACCAATCAACAAAATAAATTGCTGGGTCAATAACCCTCGATCTTAAATAGAAAAATAATTTCCATTTTGGTAATCTTTCCAAAAATATTTTATCAAAGGCATTGAAATTTTTTCCAGCAGCAGTGATATGTATTTTTGGGAAACCAGTAGCCACAACGGGTTCAAGTTTATCATCAATATATTTTTTAGTAAATTTAGAATACTTTTCAGTGTCAAATCTTATTCCATTATTCCAAAAAAACATCAATAACGTTTCGGCTACCTTATCTTCATGAACATAAACAGTATTGGTTAAACGACTAATTTCGTCTTTTTCTTCTTGTGTTCTTGCCTCTTGATATGAATTAATATTTTCAATCAATTTTTCATTTAAATGGATGGCAAACACACTACCATGAATTTCTTCACGCAATATAGCGATGTGAATTTGTGGTAAATCTTCTATCGGAAGAACATTATTTGTGTCTTCAATTACCACACCAACACTAAGTAATTGGTGATTTTGTGTGTCTAAACCCGTAGTTTCCACATCTATTGAACAATATATCATAATTTATCTTCGTTATTTTGATTTAAAAATTGTCTTCTTTTTTTGTTAAAAAAATTTTTAATAAATGATTTGGATACACCAACCCACGTTTTTTTTAAATTTTTACTCATTCCCGACATTTTGTCAATTCGTGACGTTCTACGTTCAGGATGATGACTTGTTAATGTATTTGTTTTTGTCATATATTGTTATCTAAAATATTGTATCTTCCATTGTCTGGGTGTTGTAATAAATAAAATAGTTCAAACCATTCGATTTTTGATTCATATGTGAGATAAACTTTTTTATCGGTTAAATAAACCATATATCCAGTTTTATTACTACTAAATTTTATATATATTCGATGTGTTTCTTTTATACCTAATTCATAATAAAACCCTTCATGATCAATAACCCACCCCTTATTTAACAAATAATCTTCGGTTAAATAGTTATCACCATTAATTAATCTTGTTAAAATAATATATAATGCCGATCTAAAAACATCTTTGCTATGTAAGTACCAAATAAAATGTTCCATATTTTATTGATTATCAATTACTTAATCCCACCACATTTTTAACCCACTCCCATCTTGTTGTTCGTACCAATCAATGTTTTTATCAAAGAGTTCAGTATCTTGACCTTTTAAAATTTCCATTAATTCATTCCAAGTGTCTTTTTCAATTTTCATCGATAATTTAAAAATGTTTTGGTTTTTTTCGGTTTCTTCTTCATCTTTATCATCTTTAAGCTTATAATATTTTTCACCTTTAGTTATTTCGGAGTCAAGTTCTTTTTCATTAACTTCTTCAAATTCCCATTTACCAAATGTGTATTCATAACCTAATTCTTTTTCTGCCAATTCAGTGAACATATCATTTTCATGATATTTAATCAACAGAATTGCTCGTCTCATTTTTTCGATTTTAGGTAATCGACCTTCATCCACTTCATGACCGTATTTTTCCATACTATCACATATTTGTTCTAAACTACGTCTCAATAGACCCATTGAATATGCGCTGTCCCACGGGCGATGATTATATAGTTCTTTTCTGAAATACCAAATATTTCCAAAAAAACGCCACAAATCACGTTTGAAGAACTCATATGTTTTATACCACCATGTTTGATGGATCATCATTTTTTTAAATGATTTAAAAAAGGTTGGTGCAAATTCTACTTTCATATATTTTATTAATTTGATACAAAGATACGAAAAGTTTTTTATAATACCAAATGTTTTTGAAAAAAGTTATATTTATTAAATTAAAACTTCCCATTCATGAATAAAATCATATGCAGTTTTAAATTTATTACCTATTGGGTTAATAAATCTGTCATGTATTGGTAAACTTATCGGGGGTTGTGTTCTAATTATGGTCATACCATGTGAAACAAAGCAGCCAGAAAACATCTGGTTGATTACTTCTCGATTTATTTCTTGTGATAAGTGATCTGTTAACATTCTGGTTAATTCGGCATCAGCATCGATATTATGGAAAGCAGCAATGTCTTGATCTAATTCAGGTGTCCAAGTGGCACGTAAACGATTAATTCCTAATGGGTGTTCCGCCAAATGTCTCGAGTATAGGAGTACAAGTGGCACGTAAACGATTAATTCCTACGGATATTGTTGATGTGGAAATAAAATCAAAAAAATGTTCGTCTGAACAACCTCCAGACAACACTTTTAATCCATTATTTGAAAATATTTTAATTTTAAGTATGTTCAACATAGATTTTAATTAATGTATGTTTATTAGTTTTAGGTGTAGTGCGTTTATTAGTTTTTCATGGTTTATAATCTAAACTCTTTAGAAATTGATTGATTATTTCTTGGTTTTGACTTTGATTTTCGCCTTCGGTTTTTTCAATAAATTTCATATTCCTAAATAATTCATTCAAATCTATTTCTTTAATGTTATTTATTGTTTTTTCAATGGATTTTTTCGTATTTTTAATTATATTGTTATTAAACGCATAATTTCTAAAAATTGTTGTGATAATTAAAATATCTTTAGAACTCCAATTATTTTTAATTAAAGTATTAATGTCCGTTTCAATATCTCTTTCATTATACATTTTAAATGACGTTTGTAGTTCATTACCGTTATTTTCTATGAAAAAACCTATTTTACTAGTTGAACTAAGTTTATTACCAACTTTATCGATAAGATAACATAAACTACCTTTATTTGTGTAACTTTTAAAATAATTATCACTATCTTTTGACGCAGTACACCATTTTGTTGAAGCACCATATTTTAATGACCCTCGATAAGTTTTTGGTACTATAAATAAAAAATCATCAGTATCAAGTAATATGGTAATATTTTCTTCACGAATAAAACTTTTTTCTTCTTTAATTTCTTTTGCCTTTTCAATTGTTTGTACTAAAATTGAAAAAGTGTCATAGCGTGGTGAGTATATATCTTTGTTTTCAATAAAAAGTAATAATTCATCAAATTTCATAACTGTTTCGGTTAATTTATTAGATAAAAAATTAGCACCTTTTTTATTACTCCAAAGTTTCAACATATAGGATAAATATTTTTTAGTTGGTGTTGTATCCGATTCAACAAAATGATTAAATATCGGTTGTGATATTTTGGGGTATTTTTCCCTTAAAATTAAAACTTTATTCATTGTTCTGTGTTTTTTTTAGATATTTACCATCTACATCTAAATATTCATATTCATTATTTATTTTAACCCTAAAATAATGTGTGGAGTTATTAACATATTCTTTAAACCAAATATCATTTAATATTTCGCCATTCATATTCATAGTATTAAAAAGGTCTTTATTTTTAATAAAGAAAAATGTCTTATTATTTGGTTTTATAATATCATCAAACCATAAATCACTAATAAAAGTGCCATCTATTTTTATAAGATTTACTTTATTTTTTATATTGACTATAGCAAATAAAACGCCCCCTGTGGGATTAAAATTGTAAACACCATCAAACCAAACATCCGATATTAGTTTATTACCCTTTACATCAATAAAATTTTCTTTATTATATAATGACACTATCACATATCCAAAATTATGAACATAAATCTTATCAAACACATTTTCAAATGGTACATTCATGTTTAATCTTAATTTAGATATTTCAATGTATTTATCAATATTTATTGGTTGGTTATTAGTTGTTTTTGGTTTTAATAATACTCTTATGTCTTCTATGTTAAATAATTTATTCAATTCTGATAAATTATTGGTTAATGTGTTTTCACCATATTCATGATTCCACCTTGTAGTAACGTCAATATTCCCATTAATTGATACACGTAATGCTAACATACTAAGACCATATTCATCCAAAGGTGCATCTATTTCACGTTTTTTTCTGACTAATTCATAGTCTTTTTTCAATGCAAAGTAAAACTGTTTGTTTGAACTTGTATATTCTAAAAACGTATAATCGGCTTTAGTTACACACCAAGGGCAAACCCCCGAATATTTTGATGCTTCGTTAAATGAACTTATTTTAACAATATTATAATCATTAAAATTTCCTATATTAAGACCTGGATTTAATTTACCTTCAACTTTAAACATACTTCTTATTCTGTTATCGGTGAAATTTGTAATATAATTTTCAATAACTAATAAAAAATCATCTAAAGTTTGATATTGATTTATATCTCGTATTTCAAAATTACTATAATACCTGTCAAACAATTTAAAGCCACTTAAAATTGTTTGAATATGATTGAAAATTTCATCATTAGTCCCATTTACTAATAAGATAGGATTAATGAATTGACACATCTTTTCTGTATATTTTTTTGTGGGTGTCCAATCGGTATTTTTAGATATATAATCAACTAAAAATACATTATATTTTTTTCTTGCAGTTTTTAATGACATAATTCAAATATATGAAATTTTTCTTAAACATCCAAATTTTTATATAAAAAAACCCGTAATTTTTGATTACGGGGTAGAATGATATTAACACTTACATTACTTATTAAATTTATATCTTGTAATAGCTTTTTCGTTATAAATAGTTAAAAACATATTGTTGTCTTTATAATGACAAAAATCAATATTATAACCTTCATCATTATCATCAACCCCAATTAGTCGATATAACGTACTATTATCGTATTTAATACTATCATATTCAATAATATTGAAATTTTTCATTTCTTTATTTTCAAATAATAAAATATTATCATTTAAATTGATGAATACTTTAGTTGTGTCTGTATTAATCCAACCTGTTTTAATTTTCCCATTCACTGTGGTTTGTTTTGATGTGACATTTTTATAAAATGTACCTGGCATCGCATTAATAAAATTATGGGATAAAATTATTAAACCAAAAAATAACATAATTTTTTTCATTTTCATTTTCATTTTTGTTTTTATTTATAACATTTTTACTCGAAATAACCAAATATTTTTTTACTACTTAGTCGTAGGTGTGGTTTTTTAACTCATTCACCTCATTGTTCAATATGGGTTTTTTACCCTAAAATATGTTATATAACATAAATATAACGAAAAATAGTAAAAAAACAAATAAATAATAAATTTTTTTTAAAAAAAAGGTATTTTATCGATAAAAATATTCTTGATGTTACAAAACTATCACAAAAACTCAGAATATAATTTTGGGGAGTGTAAAATGCAATTACCATTCCCGTCATCTATGAAGATGTCGGTGTCAGGACGAACATATGTTAATTGTATATTTTGATTATATTCCATACTGATAAATATTTTAAAACAAAAAAAAGGTAACTAATTGTTACCTTTTCTATGAAATATTACTTCCATTGTTTTGTGAAGTTGTCCATTTAATTCAACCAATGGCTTAAAATCTAACCATTTTGCTTTATCATTTTCACAAACTATTATTTCACCGTTTCTTGATTTACACCATTCACCCAATTGGGCATAATTAATGTGTTTACTTGATGTTGATGAGTGATAATATTCACCCCCATACTCATATGGACTGTCAATGAACCAGGTAGCATCAATGTTTTCTAATTCTTCAAAACTTTTATTATATATCTTCCAATGTTTTACCTTATACAAATTATCTATTAGATATTTTTTGTTTCTTTCCCATGCAATTTCACCTCGTTTTGTTACTGTTTTCTTTGGTACTGCACTTGCGGGATTAGCAAAAAAACCTAATAACGTTTTTTCAGAATCTGAAATGTTTAAAGTATCTAATTTTAACCCAAGTGTTAAGTCGGGTAATCCTTTAATGTCATAAACAGAAGTATGATTTATTAGATAATCCCAAGCATCATATATTTTATTATACTTATCATTTAATATAACATTTCTTTCCCAATTATTTCCATATAAGGAATACATTGCAGCACCCGCGAATGGCTCTATAATAGTATCATACCCAGGTGTTGGGTAGTTTGGTGCTAATTTTTTCTTTGTTCCGTAATAACTAAACATATTATCTATTTTTATAAACCGCGAAAAGAAATAAAATTAGAAAAATTAAACCTATAGCAAATCCACCCCAAAACGGTGCTGTTACCCACCACCATGACCAATCAATATAACCAGTCAATTTTAATGTAACAAATACAACACCTAATAAACCTAAAACACCAATACCACTACTATTGGAACTTGAACTTTTTGAATCACTCATAATTTTTTTTATTTTACAGTACAAATATACGATAAATATATGAAATAAACAAGTTTCACTTGTTTATTTTTAATAGTTTTGTGTAATTTTAAGTAAGTTTAACATTAACAGTTTTCATTAGCTTATCCAACCACAATTTCTTTTGGTTGATTGAAAAAATTATTATCATATAAATCCTTAATGTATTTAATTGTATATTGAACACCAAACACAACTATTTTTTTTGCTTGTTCAGGCATTCTATTTACATTTCTGGTAGTATAATTGGAATAAACCATTGTTGTTCCAGGACGATACATTTTGTTGTGGGATGTTTTATAACCATCCTTACATAATAACGGGTTTAATTTAAATTCTGTCATATATTTTTTGTTTATAATTTAGTACTCCAGTGTTTTACTATGAAATCAATAATGATTACAGTGGTGAAAATCACTAAAAAGAAAATTGAAGTCCCTACAAATAATTGTAAAACACTGTTTGGGTTAGTTGAGTATGGGTTACCTACCATAACTAAATAAAACCCATCTACTAACAATGTAGTTATCAATAAAGATAATGTTATTAATAAAGATAATGTTATTAATTTTCCTAATGTCATAATTTTTAATTACGGTACAAAGATACAAAAATAGTTTTATAGTACCAAATCTTTAAGTGTTTTTAACACCAGGCCTACCATCTTCTTCCCATCTTTGAAATGTTTTAATAGTGCTTTCTGCTGCTTCTTCCGCAAGTCCCACTAATTTTGATAGAATTTCATCTTCATCCTCAGTCCACATTTTATCTTCTCTATAACCAAGTTCAGATAACAATGTTATAAAAGTCATTTCAAAGTCTACTTTCAATCGACTTTTTAAACTCATATCTTTCAATAAATCACCAACAATATCTTTTAACATAATTCAATTTTTGTTATTTTACCACATTTTCGACATATTAATGTGTCATTAATTTGTTGAGGTACACCATCTGCGTTTACATTTACACTCATTCGTTGATATCGATACCAATCATGTATACAATGTTTTTTAAGATACCATATCTTGAAAATACTCACATTTTTATACGGAATGAATTCAATATGTGAAACAGTTTCTTCATCTTCTGGTGTTACCTCTTCATCTGGAATGACATCTAAACCCAATTTTTCTTTTCAGAAAAATTTAATGCCTATATTTTTAAAAAATACCATAATAGTATTTTAATAATTTACTAAGGGTTCAATTGATCTAAAACATGAACTAACATTCTTAATTCATCGGTTGTTTTGGTTGATAAAATATTTAATAATTTTTGACGTTCTGTGTCAACACAGACGGTAGCGTCATCATATCTATTCGTATAATGTGCGTTAATCGAAGAAGATATACTGTATCGAGGAAAAGAAACTCCCGAAAAATTTGAATATTGTTTATAAAAATCATTCATATCAAATAATATTAATTAGTTTTATTTTTTTTGCTAAATACCATAAACCGCCTTGATTGTCTGGCCTTTGAAAATTTTGATAATCTTCCATTTCTATCGAAACCCACACTCTACCTTTAGTTGATAAATGTGGTGCTTTAGGCTCTGATGTACAATGCCAAAATGGTCTGACGGCAAACCCTTTTGTGGGATAACATTCAGCTTCTAACCATTCATCAAATGGTAAGGGTTTAGTTTTATTAATAAAAAGTGGCGTTATATCCCCGTTTTTCTTTTGACGACATAATTTATATGCTTTCATATTTATATATTTTCGTTTTCAATACAAAGATACTACTATTTTTCGGCATTGCCAAATATTTTGTATTAAATTTTGTTATTTTTTTACTATTAATAATAGTGATTTTACATGTTCAATATGTTCCTTACTTTGTGGAACACCAGCAAAGTTCAATTTCAAAAATTGAAAAAGAATATCTTCATCGGTTGTGCCATTTTCCATTTCAGCATATTGTAACATTTGGTGATTCATAAATTTAGTTTGTGCTGATGATGACAAGTCAGAATAATAATTTCCATTAATATCGGGAAATTCATCATGTAGAAATTCTTTAATAGCATTTAATCTTTGTTTACCATCAACGATGTCTTTAAATGCTAATTCGGTCTCACCATTTTTTCTCAATCTTTCGATTTCTGACCATTCACGTTTACGGATTAAAATTAACCCTAAATTGATACCATTGTAGATACTTTCAATTAAATTTTGTTTATCTTCCAATGTCCAACAAAAATCACGTTGATAATAAAGTTTTTCACCATTTTTCCCATAAACATATGGATTCCAATTAACTTCTTTACATTTTATACCATCAAAAAAATAATCATCAATACGTCTAGGTTCAAGTAATTCTAAAGAAAAAATAATACTATCAAAACCGTAATTCATAGGTCTAATTCTTCCACCTTTTTCAATAAAGGGGTTTACACCAACATTTAAAACGTTATATCTGTCAGTAATAACAGATTTATTTACTTTCACATTTTTAGGTGTATAACCATGTTCATTATAAAAAACGGTCACATCATCACCTTCAATTGAAATAATTTTACATAAAACAGTTTTACCTGGTTTGTCGTTAAAATATGAATCGATAAGCATTTTATCAACATACACTTGTTCACCAACGATTAATTGTGAATTTTTAAAATCCTCAATCTGTTTTAATTTTTTTTCTGATGATTTATCTTCCCGTCCCATTGTGTTTTTATTTATTGTACAAAGATACTACAAAAAAATAAAACCACCAAATAATTATGGTGGTTTTAACATTTTTTCTTTAATTACTTCCTTTTTGTTATTTTAAATGACAAATATTAGATCTTAACATTTCATTTAAATTACCAACCTTATCAAGAATCATCCACTCAGGATATTCTTTTAGTTGTTGTTTGTAATTAGTGGTGTCAAATACATATGTTTTATTATCTTCACCAATAAAATAAACATCATCTTCCGTTTCAATTTCAGAATTTTGTGATATATATATTTTTCTTAATTCATTTTGGTGTTACAACAGTTAATAAAATTTTCTAACATTAATATTAAATATCAAATAAATCATCATATTCCTTTATTGATAATTTATTTACCTCTTCAACTACTTTATTATAATCATTTCCGTACATACTTGCACAGTTGAATGAATTTATTTCCAATAGTTTATAATCACCTCGACTTGTTTTACACACATCAATAGTGTACGTCTTGTCTGGCGTATGTAATTTTGTTATTTCGGTTGCAAAATCAATTGCTTCTTGATTTGTGCATACTTTATCATAATATGGTTTATAAGTGCCCTTGTTATTTTCATCCATATACAACGAACCCGACACCACTTTACCGTCAATAACAATAAAACGATATTCTTCAGATATTTCTTGTGTACTTGATAATAACACTAGCGTTTCAGTGTCAATACCCCCATAGGACTGTAATAGAATGTTAAATTCACGTTCAAAGTTATCAAATGAAAGAAGTTGTCCCGTGAAGGTTTTATAACCGTTAGATGGTCTAATAAACACACTTTCTGGATAAAATAAATTATTTGATAATAATGTGGTGATAATATTTTCTTTATTTCGTAAAACATCATTCAAACCCATCATCATATATTTTGAATTTAACAAATTATCGCCATAATATCCGTAATATTTATAACATTCGTAATTATCAATTGTCATAAAAGTACCAGGATAAATAGGTAGATGTGATAATTGTTTACCATGTTGTAAAGAGCCATGAAAGACAACTATATCATCATCCGTAAATTTACCTGAAATCCATTCTTTAAACGTTTTACCACATAGATCGTCATATAAATGGACAACACTACCACTGTCTTTTACTGCCGTGATTAACCGTTCTTCATATTCATCAAATAGATGTTTATCTATTACCCAATTTACTTTTTTCATTATTTTAATTTTTTTTCTAAAATTTCATCAATTTTCATCATGAATAATGTTTTGTTCTCGATGATATTTCCTGAAACTCCATCAATATCCCCATCGTCGATATAAACATATTTACATTGATTAACCAATGCGCTTATTTCTTTCAAAATTTCTAGTTTTACTACATATTCGTTTATTAAACTCATAATATTATATTTTTAAATTTATATTTTTCATTATTTTCATCGTGTGATAAAAGATTACCATCTTCATCATACGTCCGACTAAATTCGTAACCATTATTAATTTTATAATTTAGTATATTACCATTTATAACGTATTGACCATATTTTTCAACACCTAAACTATCTTTTTGAAGAATGAGGTTATTATTATCATCAAAAGTATTCCATGTTTCAAGTTTATTTGGTAATATGATAGAATGAATCATATTATTCTTTTCATCATACGTATAAAACTCTTCACTCACTACGGAATCTTTATAATGAATTAAATTATGGTTATTATCATATTCATACCATTCTTCGTAATTACCAGAACTCTTATAATGAATTAAATCGCCGTTTTCATTATATTCATATGTAGAATCAACATTACCACATTTTCTAACAAAAATCAAATTATCTTTATCATCATACTCATATGTTTTGTTTTCTGACTTTATTTTTTTTATTTTCAAATCATCATAAAAAACATAATCTTTAAAAAATTTTTGGTAATTATAAGGAGTTATACTTATTTCTGATATAATACTAAATTTATCAGTATATGAAATTAATCCAAAATTTTTAATAGTACCAATAACTTCAATTTTAAAAATTTTACTTTTGTCCTTTTTAAAATCGTGATTTTTTAATAGATCGTCAGGGTTTGTATAAAAACCAAAACCTTGAATATTGTCTATTATTTCACCCACGAATTCATATGTTTTACCGACACATAAATTCAATGAATTGTATTTCCCGTTATATGTAATAATGTGACCTATCATTTTTCGTAACTATTTTTAATATTATCAAAAATAGTATCTAATTTACTAAGTCCTGCGTTTTTATACACATTTTCTTTTTCGATTCTTCTTTCACTAACCTTATTATAAAAACTATTTATTAGTTTATCACCTGTGATGTGGTTTATTTCTGTATAATCACCATTACCGTCAGTACCCCCATACACATCAATATTTCTTTGTGTTAATATAATGAAATAACCATTACATTCTGCATAACAATTACCTAATATAGGGTCGACTGTTAATTCAGATTTTGGGTTATTAATAAAACGTTTAACTAATGAAACCATTTTTTTTTGTTTGGTGTTCAAAGGGATACCATTATTACCCATCAGTATACCCATTTTTTTGAAAAATGATCTTAACGGTATCAATTTTCGTTTTTCTTTAAATTTTAGCATATTAATAAATTTCTTTAATTGTTTTAAATGTTTCATCTAATAACCCAGCTTCAATCGACGTTTTTAACATATTCGGAAAGACTGATACATTAAAAAACTTAATTTGTTCAATATACCATATACCTGTTTCAGTATTCAATACGTCACAATAATTCATAGCCAACCATCGTGAAAACCACAACATTTTTAGTTTAGATATCATCGATATTTCGTTAATATTATCCATACCACTAATACTCGTTTGACCGAATCTGTTTTCTAAAACTTTAAGTGTTTCAAAATCTTCGTCATAAAAAACAGTTAAATCATACTGATTCATAACTTGTCTAGGTAATATACCTAGATCTGCTACGGTTATATCATTAATATTATCTATATTGCCATTAAATAAATCTTCCTTTGTAAGGTATAATAAACTACCTGTTCTCATAATTCACCTTTATTTTATATTTAATATCATAATTTTTTCTTCATGATTGTAGTTTTAAAAAGTCTTCAGGACATTCATTTGCTTTACCAATAATAGGGTAACACCAATAACCACCTTTAGGGTGATTTTCATAATCATACCAAAATGGTTCTTCTTTGATAACCATATTATCATCTAATATTGACGGTACTCCCCCAATTTTACAAATATAAACACACTTATCACCTTTTTTGAATAATGGTTCACTTTTAATAGAATTCATACTTTATTTTTTATTGTATAGTTGTTTTGTCTTAACCATTCAGATAATTGATATAATAATCTTACTTGAATACCGTAATCGGTTGATGAATAATCTAACGACTCACGAAATTTAAAAAAAATAGTGTCGATTGATGTATTAACACCTTCTTCTAATTGTTTACCTATTTCAGTAAGAAATAATGATACTAACGCCATTGGTGAAATATTATAAACAATAGGGCCACTACATCCCCAACCCCAAGTACCTTTAGCAATTTTAAATTCTTCACTATTTTCATCACCCAATTTCATCATATATTTACATAACATGTCTTCTAATGTCATGAGTGATGCGTGTGTCACAAGATCCACGGGACGTTTTAAATCACCAACACGCCACACACCTTGGTATGACTTTGAACTTGGTGATGATTGTACTACCCAAATACCATCAGACATATCGGGCATATCATTATATCCGATAGGTTCATAAACAAACCTTTTACCTTTCTGTATTTTTCGATATACTTTTTCCATGTCCTTTTAACAATTTCATTATCTGTCTAGTTAATATACCTGCGGTTTTTGTTCCATCATTATTCCATATAATGATTAAATCTTCAATTTTAGAATAAAGTTCTTTTTCTGTCATTTTTAATTTTTCACAAAGATACTATTATTATTTCATTCTACCAAACTTTTATAAAAAAAAATAACAATCATCTTTATTCAAATCTAATTTGATAAATATCCCAACTATTATTATGTTCACCCACACAATCTAACATAATGAATTTAACGTCTTCATCCGAATAAAATAAATTATGCTGGTGAAAATGTCCATAGACATTTATTTTTAATGGGTGATTATCTTTTTTAATTAAATGGTCATATATTTTAGTTAACGTAAGACGTTCATAATTCACATCTTCAGATAATGATGGGTCAAAAGCAATGAAACTTTGAATACCGTTTTTGTCTGTTAATGGGGCAAAGCTTGGTGACGTGTGTGTTATTAATGCACTTATTTCCAAACCATCATCCTTTATTTTATTTAATGTTTCAGAATTATACACAGGAAATTCGTCTTCCCAATAAAGTTTTTTACCACTTGTATATTTTGATTGCTCACGAATTCTCCATTTTCTGTCAATAGATGTGGCGCCACCAACACAAAGAATATTACGAGGATTATCTTCGTTATCAAAAGTTATTACACTATAGTCTGGTATAGCAATAAATTTTTCGAAATTGATTTTTTCGCCGTCAAAATAACTTTTATCATCATGGTTACCCCTCACAAACATCACTTGAACATTTTGTTTAAATAAAACCTTTTTCATTTTACCATATTGCAGTTTGTAATATTCTTTTTTTTCAAAACCAAAACCACAATCACCCGCAATTATAATCACAGAATTGTTAATCTGTGACTCTCGTATTTTATATCTTAAAAGATTAAAGTTTCCATGTAAATCACCACAAACCATAATTGATTTAATTGATTTATCTAATATATAGTGTTTATACATAATTTTATTTTTTACAATTATAAATTAATTTAGCCTTTTCATATTTTCGATTTAAATAAATTAAATCGTTAACATCATAAAGATAATCAATTAATTTATTAATTTCTGTGGTATTAGTATTTCTTAAAACTGATGATTTATTTTTATTTATATCAATTTTTATTGTACATGTTACCCCGATATTATTCATAAAACTAACCAATGCTGTCCAGTCTTGGTTATACCTACTACCAATAGCAAATTGATGCCCGCTAGTTTTTCTTTTACTATAAAAAAAACACCCATCCCCGTCAATTAAACCCCTAATAAAATATACTTGTAAATTTTCGGGGATATGTTTTATAATTTTTTCGTGTGATTCAACACTAAAAGGATATTTACCCATTTCATTAAAAAATGTAACAATTTTTTTATTAGTAACATGAAAAGTCATCTGTTCTTGTCTATTTTTTCTATTACGATATTGTTTACCAAATACACCTATTTTATCAAAAATATGTTCAATATCTTTACCATCTTTTTTTAAAATTTCAATAAAAAGTGTATTTTTAGTAATATACCCATCCGACCAAAAAAAACCAATAAAATACGCGGTTTCTTTAATCATTAAACTTGGGTTAATAATAATATTCTCATCAATTGATTGCGGTAATATCACTTCAAATTGATATGGATATTCTTCATGGTTTTTTATTCCCATAAACACTAAACCCATATCTTTAATTTTATAATAAACACTAGAATATGTTCGGTGTAATTTTTCTGAACAATATTTACATCCTTTTAATGGGTAAACTTGTTTTAAATAGTCAATTTCATTTTCTGTAAAATGTTTCATAATATTTGTTTTATATATAAATATATGGTATTAGTGAATAAGACCATAAAATCATAACAAATATTCCACATTTCTAAAACTATTTTTTAAACAAATCCAAAAAATTTCATTTTTGTATATTTCTTCTTGTGGAACCAAATAAACCATATCGTCAAAAGTATAACTTTTCAATGAACATGTTTGACCGATTATGATGCAATAATATTTGTTATTATCAATTTGAAAAAAATCTCTTCGTGAATTAATAGATTGTTGATTTTGTTCATTTTTCCATACATTGAATTGTTCTGTTGATTCACATACAACGCCAATTTTTTTTGGCGGTTCAGTATATAACCTGATTTTTAATAAAAGTTCTTTTACAAAATCTTTATCAACATCTTCAGGTAAATTAGAATTATCATATATTTCTTTTAAACCTACAATATCTTGTTCCGCATCAATAATTATTTTATCTAAAGGGGTATCACCTCTTTTAATTTCTAACAAATAATCTACATTTGGTCTACGAACAGTAAAAGTACCTGTTTGCCCAATTTCTATAGCAACATCTATCAATCTCCGACAATGTGATAAATTTTTACTATCATATATCTGACCGTGACTTACATTGGTATGATAACGATTGGTATTACGTTCATTTAACCAAGTTTGATACGATTTATAATCCTTGCAATGAGTCGAAAAGCCATCTTTATTGTAATATAATACGATTGGGTCATAATTATCGGCAAACTCTTTAGTTATCGAAGTTAATCTTAATTCATTACTATTTTCACCTACAATACCTTTAAAATTTTGATTGTAGTCATAATACATCGCATAGGTGTTATCCATATGGTTTAATTTTACTAAACCACAATTTTCTTGTTTATAACCACTATTTTCAAGGAAAATGTTCAATGGTATTGTTTTACCTTTAAATTGTATATAACAGAAATCAAGTGGTCCCTTACGTTCAACACGTTGATTTTCCCAGTTCATTTTCTTATCAGTGCCTTTACTTTTTTGTATCTGGGTTTTTGCATATCCAGCAAATGTATTATAACATTTCTTAGTTAAAAACTTATGTCTATTTTCATATATAAGTTTAAATTGTGGTGATGTTTCTAATATACAATCTTCTGGGGTAAAAAGTATTTCTATTGCTGCAGGATTTGCGACCATCAATAAATCTAAAAACCTTTTAACTTCAAAGTATTTTTCATCTTTATTAACTTGAACATATTCCTCATAACCATATGACAATATGTCGTTATTGTCTTGTAGATATACGCCAGAAAAATCTTCATCAGATTCTGGTGTTGATGTTCCGTGGGAATGACTACCAACAAGTGCTTTGAATATTATTTTATGTTTCATTTTATTTTAATAATTTTGGTGTAAACCCACCTTGACTTGTACCAGGTATTGGTATTATGGAATCACCACAAATATCTATACCATCAAGTTTATTGATATTATTATACCAACTTTTTTGATATTCTTTATGTATTTTCCCTACTTCAATCAATAAATGAAATCCACCTCTAGTTTGTAAAAATGTACAACAATCAATATTAATTAATTTTTCAATTCTTGGTTTTATGTCATCAATAGATACGTGATCAAAATCCATATCATAAAATATTTTTCTACTACAAGATTTTTGTATTTCAGATAACATTATTTGATGTGGATTATAACCATCATATGGTTTTGTAATCAAATCTATTAGTGTTTTAAGACCCGTTTTCGTAGCCTTTTCATAACTACGAGGATTAACACTAATATAAACACATAATGCTTCTTGTGGAACGCCAACACCGTCTTGTTGGTAACTACCGACTTCTATTTCCAATTGTTTTATTTTTTGGTATAAAAAGTCCTTACTAGTGGTAAATCTTTTTAACTGTTGACGATCTCCACGTAGTTTTTGTGTTGTACAATACTTAGATCTAGCCAACAATGTAACATAATAACACTCACCTTGTTTTAAATCTGGCAACCAATCGATAAACTCTTTTAGTTTTTCGTGGTCAGTTATAATAGTATAATTA
>JFJP01037591.1_pt2 | contig 23445 bp, 16 predicted proteins | sample 431651 | NCBI WGS metagenome assembly JFJP01 (sample SAMN02602958, study PRJNA72255) | Microbial mat metagenome, whole genome shotgun sequencing project. | biome: fresh water; feature: sink hole; material: water; isolation source: purple microbial (photo- and chemosynthetic) mats found in...
CCTTACCTGCGCCATAATAGCCATGCTCCATATTTTAAATGTGTTTAATTATGACAAATTCCACAAAAACTACGAACGCCTAAACTCGGTGGAAGCATATGTTACTTTTTTTAACGGCAGCCGCTTTCCTAAGCAATATCTATCGGCTTCACTTACCAGTACTTTAAAAGAACAGGTACCCGAAATTGAAGATATAGCGCGCATTACCGAAAGAGAATACTCTTTTGTGAATGGGGATAAAATTTTTAATGAAAAAGGTATCTATTCCGACAATTCTATATTCGAACTGTTTACTTTTCCGCTCAAGCAAGGCGATTCTAAGAGCGTATTCCGTGAAAACAACTCCATTGTGATTTCGGAGCGGATGGCTAAAAAGTTTTTCGTGAATACCGATTGCATGGGTAAAACAATAATACTGAAAGAGGAGAATAATCAGGAAGCATTTACCATAACAGGGATATTGAAGGATATTCCTAAAAATTCGTTCCTGCAATTCGATTATATAATTCCTTTTAAAAAGTTCTTAGCCTCTAACAACTGGGCATACGAAACAGGGGCCACCTCCAATACTACCTGGATATTATTAAAGCCCAATGTAGATAGAAATGCTGTTAACAATAAAATAAAGAATCTGATTAAGAATCAGGAAGCAACACTAAACCAGGAATTATTTCTGTTTCCATTGAAAGAGAAAATTCTCTATCGGTATGCTGATGGAAAACGGGCCTGGAATGAAATGCAAAATGTGGTTATTGTTGGAAGTATTGGCCTTGCCATTCTCTTAATAGCCTGCTTCAATTTCATTAACCTCGCAATTGCCCTGAATATAAGGCGGCACAGAGAAGCTGGCATCAAAAAAGTAGTTGGCTCCAATAAATCGACTATAGTTTTTCAGTTTCTGGGCGAAACATTTATCATTACCCTTATAAGTCTTGTTTATGCCATAATGTTGGTAGAATTGCTGTTAACCGGACTCAATGCCATGTTTGGAGCTGATATTCACCTTAGTTTATCGAACCCTACCGTTATTCTTATTTTTACTGCCATTACACTTTTCACGGGATTGGTTGCAGGGATTTTTCCGGCATTATACCTGGCATCCGCCAATCCATTGAGCGTACTGAAAGGAAGAATTATTACCAGCCATAGTTTCAGCCTTTTTCGGCAGGGGCTTATAGTTTTTCAGTTCACAATTCCTATTGTTCTGATAATATGCATGATGATTATTAAAACGCAGGATAAGTTTATGCGAAACTTCAACCTGGGAGCCGATAAGGATAAATTGATAATTCTTGCTAATTCCAAAAACATCCAAAGCCATGCCGAAAGCGTAAAAGCTGAATTACTCTCAATTCCTGATATAAGTGCTGTAAGCTATACAAATTGCATCCCGTCAAAAAATGCAAAAGTTACCAGCGAAGTTGACTGGGAAGGGAAAGATGCTTCGGAAAAACTCCATTTTTGGTGTATTAATACCGATTTTGACTACAATAAAACAGTAGATATAAAAATCACCGAGGGAAGGTTCTTAAATCCCCAATTCGCCTCCGATTCGTCCAATTTCCTGATAAACGACATAGCGGCCAATACCTTAAAATATAAAAATCCGTTGGGAAAGACCCTCACTATAGAAGGGGAAAAGGGCACTATCATTGGTGTATTTAAAGATTTTCATGCCATTGACCTGGCTGGTCCGATTGTTCCTACCATTATCCGAATTAAAACCGACGACCGGAATACCTTGCTGGTAAAGTTTGCCTCGGGCAATTACCCTACCGTTGCCGATAAAATCCGCAAAGTATACACCCGCTATGAACCCGACAATCCATTTCAGCCAAGGTTATTCCGCGATATTACGGAATTTTCGGAATTAAAAATGCCTTCCAATTTAGTCGGTTTAGCTTCGTTTATAGCCATTCTGCTGGCATGCATGGGACTATTCGGGCTGGCTTCGTTTATGGCAGTGAGTCGTACCAAAGAAATTGGAATCCGCAAGACCAACGGAGCAACTTCCCAATCGATCATGTATTTATTGTTGAAGAATTATGCCAAATGGGTTACCATTGCCTTCTTCATTGGCGCCCCTGTTGCATTTCTATTGGGGAAAATCTTCCTCGGAAAGTTTTTCTTCCATGCAGCTATGCCTTGGTGGGCTTTTATTATTGGTCCAGTAATAGTTTATTTCATTGCTCTATTAACAGTAAGCGGACAAGCTTATCGGGTGGCATCGCGCAATCCGGTGGAATCGTTAAGGTATGAATAGTTTGAAACCAAGATTAAGGTGTCAGAAAAAAATTGATTGATGAAAAAGTGATGATAAAACAACTTAAAAATGATAAAAGCATATTTAACAGCCTATTTCCGTAGTTTAATCCGAAACAAAACTACCTCGTTTATAAACATATTTGGCCTTTCCATTGGCCTTGCAAGTTGTTTTATTATTATGCTGTTTGTGGTAAACGAACTGAGGGTAGATAAATTCCAGGTAAACCGAAAAACGGTGTACCGTGTTCTCACCGAAAACCGAAATAATTCCACCTCATCGTTTGCTTCTTTTTTATTTGGCCCTGCCGCCAAGCAAGAGTTTCCGGAAATTGAAAGTTATGCCCGAATGGTTGCCTTGGGAAATATCAAGGTGAAGAAAGACAACCAATTTGTGGAAGAACCCAATGCCCACTTCGCCGATCCAGCTATTTTCGAATTGTTAACATTTAATTTTCTGGAAGGAAATAAATCGAAAGCACTGACAAATCCTAATACCGTGGCTATTTCCGAGAGTATGGCCCGGAAATATTTTGGCAGCACCAATGCAATGGGCGGAAAACTCGAAGTATCTATTAAAGGAGAAGAACAACTGTTGACAGTTACCGGAGTCTTTGCCGATTTACCAAATAGTTCCTCCATTCGTGCAGATTTTATTGGCGATATTCAGTTTGGGAACAAAAACCTGATGAAAATGCTGATAAATTATGGAAACGAAGAATTACCAAAGGAAATGCCGGCTGCATGGGATCATAATTTCTATACCAATCTTGTTAAAGTATCAGTACAAACTAATATGGTTGACCTGGAAGCTAAAATAAATCGTGCTTTCAAAAAATATCAAAATAAAGAAGATGATTTTCATTACAAACTGCAGCGGTACGATCGCATTTATTTGCATTCGGAAGTCCATGACAGTGTTTGGAGGCATGGAAAACTCAGCGATATTTATATTTTTTCGGCTACCGCGTTTTTGATTTTACTTATAGCTTGTTTTAATTATGTAGTTCTATCGCTCGCCCAATCCGAAAAACGCGCCAAAGAAATCGGTATACGAAAAGTAAGCGGTGCAAATTTCCAACGGTTAACATCGCAGGTTTTACTGGAATCAATTACTATTTCGATAATTTCGCTGCCCATTGCCATTGGGTTAACCGAGTTATTATTACCCCTGGTTAATTCGCTGTTGGATAAAAACCTGGTGGTTCAATATTCTCAAAACCTTATTTTTATTGCCGGCATCCTGATAATTGTGCTAACCATCAGTTTTATTTCGGGATTATACATTTCGCTGTACCTGAATAAATTTAATCCAATTGCCATATTGCATGGGAGCACTGCCAGGGTTGGAGCCCGATCGGTTTTTCTAAAATCATTGGTCATTTTGCAAATGACGATTTTTATTGCCCTGACAATTTGTTCCATAACCATAGTAAAACAATTAAAATTTGTAACCACCTATAATCCGGGCATAAATCCTCATAATGTGCTATCCATTTCCCTGAACGATATATTGGCGCAACGGAATTATCAGGTTTTGAAGCAGGAGCTGGAAAAACTTCCTGAAATTAAGTATGTAAGTGCGGCAGCAAACAATCCTCCTTCCTCTTTTACAATGACCATGCAGCTTCCCAGGATAGATGACCCTACAAAGCTAGCAGCGCTTGAAGTATTAATGGTCGATTACAACTATATTGAAACATTAGGCTTGGTAATGAAGGAAGGTCGGGCATTTTCCCGCCAATTCCCAAGCGATTCGAGCGGTATAATTATCAACGAATCGGCCATTTCAGAACTCGGATTAACTGATCCGGTTGGTAAGAAAATACCGGTGGGGACAATAACCGGCGTAATTAAAGATTTTCCCGTTCATAACCTGCATAGTAAAATACCGGCAGCTTATTTGGTAATCTATCCAACTAATTTATTCGAGATGGCCATAAAAACAACATCGAGTCCTGCTTCCGTTATTCCAAAAATTGAAGCAGTATGGAAAAGAGTAAACCCCGATACGAAATTCGATTGCAGCTTGCTTACCACCAAAATAGAAAAGCAATATCAGTCGGAGCGAACCTTGTCCAAAATCATCATCCTGTTTACCATAATTGCCATTGTAATAGCTTCACTGGGACTATTTGGACTTTCTACCTTTTTAACGCTAATCCGCACCAAAGAAATTGGCATACGAAAAATAAATGGCGGCACCCTTACTCAGATGATATTCCTGTTCTGGAAAGATATTTTTAGCTGGGCAGGGGTAGGCTTTCTTCTATCCTGTCCTATTGCCTGGTATATAATGAACCGTTGGTTGCAAAATTTTGCGTATTCCACTCAACTAAGCTGGTGGATATTCGCATTCGCAGGAATCGTTGCACTTGTAATATCCCTTATAACAGTTAGCTGGCAGGCATATCGGGTTGCAGCGCGCAATCCGGTAGATGCGTTGAGGTATGAGTAATGTCTGGAACTTGAGTTTTGTTTAAGTCAAACAATAATTCCCAGATTGAATTTCATATTGCAATTCTCTTTAATTCCCTTTATTTTTAGCTTTTTAAAAAGTTAACCTTTTTGAACAAACTAATCAATATTATCTGAAATGAAGAGATTTCTCCAATGTTTATTTATGATTTTGCTTTTTCAAAATAGCATTTATTCACAAACTGACCCCCTTTATAATTCTGACAACTCGCTTCCAAGCTCCAATCTGGAGGTAATTACCAAATATAGGAGCTTATTAATGGACAATGCAATAATCGATAATAAGGTGGATGGTAAAAGGTATTTTTATGAATTAATACAAAAATTCGATAATAATAACTACCTGCCTCTTTATCCGGCAGAGAAATGGATTATTTGTCTGTGGCTGGGCGAATATGGTATTTTGATTTCAGAAATATCAAATATGGATTCCGCTGAGGTTGTGAGGATGCAGTATAAAATAAATCCTGTTGAGGATCAACTTTACAAGATATTAACACAGACCCTTTTAAAAAACAAAGAAAAAATCATTGACAACATCAGTAATTCGGTTATAAAACCGGAGGACAAAGACTTTCTTAATCTTATTATTAAAACCTACAACCTACCGGTGGATAATAAATACCAGGAAACTCTAAATAATGCTGCAAATAGCTACCTAGAAGAATATCCGGGAAGTAATTTCGAGAACTATATTCGAAATTTTGTTCGTTATGAATATGCTGTTAAAGGATTTTCATGGGGAGTGGAAGTATTTACTGGAGCAGGTTTGTCTAGCCAGGAAATTTCGAATTATTTTAAAAACGAGGGGATTTTTGGAACTGGTTTTATATGGGGAATTAATAGATTTCAGCTAAACACCAGGGTCATTCTCTTATTTTCTGAACTAAAACAAGATGTAACTGTTGGAAGCTACATTTGGAAAAAAGGGGAAGGTGTTGAAACGGCATTGCCCGAAATCAGCCTAAGTTATGACCTCTTGAAAAATGATAGGATTAGCCTTACACCAATAGCTGGCATTGCATGGTATTTAGCAACGCCTACCTCTGAAGACAAGCAAAAGAATAGTGAATTAAAGGAAATTAAAATTAACTCTAAAGCATCGCCAATCGTTGGGATTGATTTTGGGTGGGAGTTCTTTAAGCGTAGTAACTACAATTATGCATACCGAAAACAAATATTCTCATACTATTCCTGCAATCTCCGTTATACCTTTCAACCAGTTTATTTTTCAGATAACTACGATCGTATGAATGGCTTAGTGCATAGCATCTCAATTGGGGTAAAATTTGGTTTTGGCGGTTTGAAAAGAGTTTATTGATGAGAGTTCAATAATTGAGTCTTAAAACAACTCACTTTCAAACAAGTTCGACTTCTTTGAAAATGCATTCGCTTTTCTTATTTTTTCTACTCCAATTTAAACCAATAAAAGGCAACCTGTAAGAATTAAAACAAATTGCAACCTTCTCTTTGTATTCCGTATAACCAGAAACTGATTGCATTTTGGTTATGACAAATATTAACAATATGAAGATTCAAATCTACCTATCATTAATCTGTATTTGTTTATTGGGTTTTTCTAAAAATATTACGGCGCAGGAAAAAATATATTTCCCTTATTTTGAAATGATAAATGTGCAGGATGCCGCTGCCATTCAGCTTTCCACATCGAAGCTTTTAAAAACATATATTGAAGAAAACCATAATTATACGGTTATAGTTCCCCGAAACGAAGAGGGCATTGTTTTTCCAAAGGAGGACTTTTTAAAGTCAATTGAAAATGCAAAGCAGCAAGGTGCCAACTATTTATTGGTGGCCGAAATCAATAATATTGGCAAGCTCGCTATTCTTTCGATGTCGCTGTTTGAAGTTTCGACCGGAAATAAGATCTGGAGCGACTTAATAAAAGGACTTCCACTTGATGACTACGATCCGGTTTTATCGCGTGTGGGGAGGAATTTCGGAACGAGTGTTAAGGCAAACGATGATGCCGATATTTACGATGCAACAGCTTATGAGCAGCAACGCGAAATGAAACTCCTGAACTTTCAGGCAAATCACTTTACGGGATTAGAATTGGGAGGCAATTATCTTTTTAACGAAACGCTTAACACAAAGCTAGGGCTAAATTTTTATTACGATATTTCGAGTGTTATCCTGCATATGGAATTTGAATATTCCTCTAATGCCATGTTTAATTTTTTAATCCTCGACGATTGGAAAAATTCGGATGTCCGGAAAAACCGAACTGGCAATTTTGTTATGGGAGTCTCGTTTCCATTTACAAAAACTAAAAATACATTTTACGCCGAAACAGGCCTTGAACTGGGTATAGTTTCGATGAAGGGCGGCAATCCGAATATTGACGTAAAAGGATCCGGACTTGGTATTTCTGCGGGGGTGGGATACTTAATAGGCAGGAATTCAACCTCCAATTTCAGGTTCCAAACGGGTTTAACTATACCCACCTACCGGGTTGGCAATCAATACATCCCAATTCTGAAATTTGGTATTATTACATCATTTGCCAATTCTGCAAAGAGAAAATAAAAAATACAGATGCTTAAAAAGATTGAGCTATAGAAATTGTTCCACTATATTTTAAGGTAGGTGTAAAATCTTTTTATTTCAGAACCTCAATCACCAATTTCCAGGTTTTGCCATTTTCCTTTTTCCATACATGAACATAATTTGTCTTCAGAGGAGGCGCTTTTTCCTCTTTTTGAATGGTAGCAGTACCGTATACTACCCCCAAATCGCCCGATTTTGCTAGAAAGCCATCGATACAAGTGAACGTAACCGACTCTCTTTTGAACAGGTGATCGAAAACCAATTCTTTACCTATAATTGGTTGGAATTGGTTTTGATAATACCGGACTTCAGATGATAAAACTGAATTGTATGCCTTTGTAATTGCAGCTTTCTGGCTGGCGATCAATCCATTTTCGATCTTTAAAAGTTCCTCCTTAGAAGTTTTTTGTGGTAATTTGAGAGGAATAGCAGAGGTGGATATTTTCGCCCTTTTTAAGGGTTGATTGTATTGAATTCCTAAATCGATAAGTACTTTCCAGGAGCCAGTCTGATCCTTCCTCCAAATGGTGAAAAAGTGACCTTGTGCTTCAACATTTTCAGCTTTCCTGCTTTTTCTGATTTCCCATGGCCCTGCTGACAAACCAAAATCGCCTGATGCAGCAATATCCACATAGTCAGGCTCCCACCACAACCACGTCGAATCTTCCTTTTGCTGTTCATAGTGCTTTCTGAACGGAATAGGACCATTATTAAAACCCAGCGATTCATCGTTTGTAAAAGCTAAAAAGGCGGTTCGTGTACTTTTCTCTTTTGCCGTAAGACTGAATTCACGTTCAGTTTTAACCATGGAGGCCAGATTTGGATTTGCAAATTCCTGCGCTTTTAAAGCCAGCGAAAACATGGTTGCGATTAAAAGAATAAAATATCTTTTCATAATCAGTAGCATAAGTTAATCAAATTCTAAAACAACTAATTGAAAATTTGGTTGTTGAGTCAATAGGTAAATTTTCAATATTTATTTGCGGAATAGTTTTATTTCTGAATAAAGGATGAAAGTCCTCCCGGTCTGTTCCCAATTCGATTTCCCCAGGAGGAAGGCTCGCTTTGCAGCCATATTTCTAATTTTCCTCCCTGCTTCAGGAGAGGATATGTGATGAAATTTTTATCGTACAACTTACCATTAAGCATTGTTTTACTGATATAAATTGCATTGCCCGGGGATTTATGGCATATTATTTCGAACCTCTTCGAATCGGGTAACTGAATACTTATTTTATCGAATTTTGGAGAAGTGAGCAAATATTCCCCCGAAACCGGATTTAAAGGATAAAAGCCCATAGATGCAAAAATATACCAGGCGCTCATTTGCCCTGCATCGTCGTTTCCACCTAATCCACCCGGGCCGTCGCTATATTCTTCTTCTAAAATTTTCCGAACTTGCTGCTGCGTTTTCCAGGGTGAAGAAGTATAATTGTACATAAATGGAATTTGGTGTCCGGGTTCGTTTCCATGCCAGTATTCATTTTTAGAAAACAGGCTATCCAATGCTGACTCCAGTTTTCTTTCCCCTCCCATGAGGTTGGCTAATCCGGGAACGTCCTGCGGAACATAAAACGAATATTGTCTTGGAGTGCCTTCGGTAATATACGATTCGCGCAAATCGGGGTGAAAAGACTCAAACCATTTTCCGGTACTATATTTTCCCCGCATCATCCCCACATTCTCATCAAAAACGTTTTTATAATTAAGCGATCGTTGGGACAACTCCCGGTAATCGTTGGTTTTCCCCAACCCCTTCGCCACAATGGACAATGCATAATCGTCGTATGCGTATTCCAGGGTGCGGCTAACCTGTTCCTTTTTATGAAAAGCAATGGGCACACTGTCTTCCATGGGAATGAAGCCATATTTCAGATACGATGGTAAAGCCCTTCGTCCCATTCCATTGATATAATCTGCATCATTTGCAACTTCAAATGCATTTTTGCGCATCAGTTTATAGGCTTCTTCAACATCATAATCGCGAATTCCTTTTGAATAAGCAGAAGCAATAAAAGCTGTAACATGATCGCCAATCATAGCCGAAGTAAAACTGTTCCAACAGGGAAATATTGGCAACCACCGGCCTTGCTGTCCCTTTAAAATTAAGGATTGAACAAACTGATTTATGAGTGAAGGTTGAAGAATTTCAAACAATGGCAGTTGAGCCCGGTAAATATCCCACATCGAAAAATCGTCATAATAATTCCCATCCTTCATTTTCAAAAGTTCATAATTGCCGGCAAATTTTGGGTAAGTGCCATCCACATCGCTAAACAAACGGGGATGCAGCATGGCATGGTATATCGAGGTGTAGAAGATGCGCTTGTCATTGTCACTATTAGTTTCCACTTTAATTTGCGACAAAGCATTTTCCCAAATTTGGGTTGCTTTTGCATGAACAGTATCAAAATTCGAAGTAGGTATTTCTTCCTGCAAATTTTTTTTAGCGCCTTCCAAACTGCTAAAAGAAGTTCCGATACGAATGCGGAGCTGCTCCCCTTTTTTCATGGTAAAGCCCACAAATGCGCCTATGTCCTTTATGTTACCAATACTATCTGTGTTAAATTTACCCGCTTCGCTATAAGTTCCCCAATTGGCAATTGGCTTGTCTATTTTTAAGAAAAACCAGCCATTAAATCCGGCTGAATTCCCCCAGCCCTGATAAATTCGATGAACAGGATTGTATCCCCAGACTTCGCCCTTGGCAGCATCCACTTTTATGAACCCTTTTCCTTTATCGCTATTAGGTGAAATACGGATATATAAACTATCGTCCTGCTGCACTGTAAATTGCAATATTCCACAACGTAATGTAGAGGTAATTTCGGTAGTAAGGTGGTAGTCGGGCAAATCTAACTTATAATGAGCAGGAGATGCTGTTTCGTTCTTGTGCGAAAATGGAACCGAAAAATTTGTGCCAGCTGATACCAACTTCCCCATAACAGGCATAATTGTAAAACTACCGTAATCCTGGGTACACGAGCCACTTAACCAATGAGTTGCCCTGAAACCGCTCAATTGATTATCCTGATAAAAGTAAGGAGGAACGCATTTATTTTCCGTGAACCTTGTTTGCGGGGTAAATTGAGTCATTCCAAATGGCAAACCAACAGCAGGGATCGTATTGGCATTTTTTTCAGTGCCCTCGCTATGTTTAAGCGCCACAACCGTAGTTGCCGTAGCTGTTCCCGAAAGTGGCTGAACATAAGGCAGCAGCGATTGAGAAAAGATTGCTGTTTGTTGTAAGATTACCCAGCAGAATACCAGAGTGATGCTCTTTTTCATTGCAATTATTTATAAAAATTTAAACTATTGTATTCTCTAACCCAAAATCGGCAATTAAAATACATTGCAAAACCAAAGATAAAAATATAACATCCAAAAGGTTTTTGAGCTAAAATAAAGAGGACTGTTAAAAAGAAGTTATTGTCGCAGATTTCTCCAACGATTAAACTTCTTTTAACAGCCTACCTATCTGGTTCGTCGAGCGAACCTATTAATCACAACCTAATATCCCGGGTTTTGAGTAAGCTTTGGATTTACAACCATTGCTGATGTGGGTATAGGAAAAATGCGGCGAGTTGGGTCGTTATTAGTTTTAAACCCATAGGAATCTTCAAATCTCCCAAAGCGGATCATATCGTTTCTATGCCAGGTTTCCCAGGTAAATTCGCGACTTCTTTCATTATAAATTGAATCGAGCGTAATATTACCCCATGCAGGGCTAGTTGTTCGCTCAGCTCTCAGTTGATTTGCCAGTGATAATGCTGTGTGTGAAAGGGTAGCGGTTCCACCTCTAAGAATTGCTTCGGCCTTCATTAGAATAATATCGGAATAACGGAAAATAGGAACATCGTTGCTCTGATTTCGGGTTAGCGAAACATTATCCGGAAAGAATTTAATATTTCTATATCCCATATTCCAGGCTATTTCGTCATTACCACAATCGAATGCATTAGGATCCTGGCGAAGGATAACATTTGGGGTAATATCTACCTGATAGGTGTAAGAGGCTCCGCCATCTGCTCCGGTATAGAACTGATCGTACCCTTTCTTGGTAGTTTTTACAGTTACTGGAGTAACCCCATCGTTCAGAAATTGTAACCCTTTTATCCACTGACCGTTTCGAACATCATTCGGATCGTTGAAATGGGCATAGAATTCAGGTAAGGTACTTTGCGGAGCACTTGGGGTAAACTGCAATCCAAACTTAGCTCTGAGTGAACGAGGCACATCATAACGGGAATGGAACATGTAACCATTAGTTCCAGGTAAGGCGGAAGCAGCAGGATCATACGGTATCGCAAAAATAAATTCCTTTGTATTTGGCCCATTGTCCGGATAAAACATTTTCAGGTAGGTTGCTCGTGATTCCAGAGCATACTTTCCAGAGCTGATTATATTATCGCATGCTTCGATACATTCGTTATAGCGTGCTGTTCCGGTATAGTATTCGGCATTTACATACATTTTAGCCAATAAGGCATAGGCGGTGTATTTATTAGGGCGCCCATACGTTGTAACACCTGTAGCTGGGTTAAGGTAAGGAATACAAGCTTTTACTTCTTTTTCGATAAAATTAAACACCTCGGTACGAGAAACATTTGCACGCGGTTCAAATTCACCATATACTGTATCCAAAGGAAGATTACCATATAGATCCATCATCAGATAATAGCTAATCGCCCGAATCATTTTTAATTCACTCAGGGTAACATTTTTATTATTTCCAACGGGCATATTCTGATCCAGAATCGAAAGGATCTGGTTGGTGGTTCCGATTATTTTCGATAACCAGCCCCAGGTACTGTTAGTTCCGGCGTGATCCTTGGTCCAGGAATGGTAATGAAGCATCAGGTACCCCTGGTTATCATACCAGTTTCCACCTCGGGCAGGCAATATTGCCTCGTCGGAGCTAAGTGTTTGCAAAAAATAATAATCGAGGGAGAAATTTCCCCTTAATGCAGCATAGGCAGGGCCGGTAGCCTGAACAAACTGAACAGAATCTTTAGGGAAAGCACTTGGGGTCAACTGTGTATCAATTTCCACATCGAGTTTCTGGCAAGATGGAAATAATACAGCCAGAAGTGCGGAGAAGATTATATAATTAAATATCTTTTTCATAACATGTATTTTTTTCGTTTCAGTTTAGAATGAAAGGTTCACACCAAATAATATAGTCCGTGTTTTAGGATAAAAGTTATTTGAATCTATACCTGGAGCAAGGCCTCCCTGGTTAATTTCAGGATCGATCCCTTTGTATTTGGTAATTACAAAAAGATTGTTTACAGACATATACACTCTAAATTTCTTAACATATTGACTAAAGTTGTTAAAGCTATACCCCAACGTTGCATTATCGAAACGGATATAACTTCCATCCTCAATAAACCGGGTAGAATATTTATAGGCATTGACATCAGCAGGCAATTCATCGGCAGCATCAACCAAAATATTAGTAAACTGAGCGGTACCTGGGCGGAATAAATCAGCGCGGGTTGCATTGAATATTTTATTCCCAAATACGCCACGGATAAAAATATTCAAATCAAAATTCTTATACCGGAAATCGTTCGACCATCCCAATAAATATTTTGGCTGTGGGCTACCGGCATAGTGATAATCCACACCAATTGCAGGAGAGGTGGTAAGGTCGCCAGCACGGTTAACATACTGTGATATTCCGTTAGCATCCTTTCCGGCATATTGAAGGGTAAAAAACTGACCGAGTGGTTTACCTGCTTTTAGAATCTGTAAAGTACTTCCTGTTTGTCCGCCTCCATCAGGTTGGGTAATACGTACGGAGTCTCCTCCTGAGAATAACGGATTTGTCAAGCTCTCAATTTTGTTAACATTATGAGCCAGGTTAATATTGGACGACCATGAAAATGTTTCGCTGTTAAAAGGATTGATGTTTAAACTTACTTCTACCCCTTTATTACTCATACTTCCACCATTTGCCACAATAGAGCCCGAAGGAACTAAAATTTGATCGACTGTATAGGAGTAGATCATACCATCAGTTTGCTTATCATACCATTCAACCGAACCTCCAACAATTCCTTTCAGGATAGTAAAATCTACACCTAAATTGGTGGTAGTTGTTTTTTCCCATTTGAGGTCGGGGTTAGCGGCCTGAGTAGGACCATAGGCTGCTACTTGCTGTCCGTTGTAATAAAACGTTCCGAGACCTCCTGAAAGAAACTGAGCAGTATAGGCATTGAATCCGGTTGCATTTCCGGTTACACCATAACTGGCCCTAAGTTTCAAATCGTTTACAACACCCTGATTTTTCATGAAACCTTCTTCACTAATTCTCCAGGCAGCCCCTACCGATGGGAAATATCCCCATTGGTTGTTTGCCCCAAATACCGAACTACCGTCTTTTCTTACAGAGGCTTGCACAAGATATTTGTCTCTAAAACTATAGTTTAACCGGCCAAAATCAGAAATCAAAAGCGTTTTCTGATAAATGTCAGCGGCCCCAAAATTTACCCTATAATTGGCAATAGCGCTGTAATTACTTAAAGCTAAGTTATTATAACCAATATTATCTACCGGGAAATTTGTGGAGGAGGCTTGAAATCCATCTCCCAAAATATTACTTTGGTAAGAGTAACCAATTACAGCCGTAATCGAATGATCGTTAAACTTCTTGTTCCAGGTTAAAAAGGTCTCCAGAATTTTGTTGGTATTCTGATACGAACTGCGGGTTGCAGAACCTTTGGTACCAAAGTTAATAAGTGAGTGAACCAATGGAGGGTCGGGGTTATTATAAAAGTTTGCACTATTGTATTGAGAATAATAACTATCGTAAAATTCGCCATGCAGCAGTGAATAACTTTGGTACGACAAGTTTAGGTCGTATGTAAAACCAAATGGAAGAATAACATGCGTATTAAAACCAGCCACCAGGTTGTTGAATTTATTATCGTCTTTACCATGTTTAATTAATGCTACCGGGTTAAAATATCCGGAATTGGTAAAGTTCTCGAAATAGGTACCATCTTCTCTGATTACCGGAGAAACAGGTAAATGATTAACAGCCTGAAGCAATGCGGTATTTCGCTGTGGAACATTATTCGAAGTAATAGTTGCATTCGAAAGGGTAAGCCCAAATTTAACCTTATCTTTCAAAACTGCCTGTTCAACAGCCAACCGGGCAATTATACTTTGTTTGTTGCTTCCTAAAAGGATACCTTGTTTATCGGTATAATTTAAACTGGCAGAATAATTGTTATGCTCTGTACCTCCGCTTAATGAAAGGTTATGATTATTGGAATATGCAGTGCTTCTTTCAATTGCACTTTGCCAATCAGTATTAGCACCCAGGTCGTCTGTTGGCGAGAAAGACTTTCCATTCTTATCTAAGAAAGCGCGTAACTGATCGCCACTCATCATATCTAATTGCGAAGAAACCGTTTCCATGCCAAAGTAACCATTGTATGAGAGTTGCATTTGCCCTTTTTTGCCGCGTTTGGTGCTGATCATAATTACACCGTTTGCAGCACGGTTTCCATAAATTGAGGTAGCAGCAGCATCTTTCAAAATGTCGATGGAAGCGATATCGTCAGGAGCCACTGTAGAAATATCTGCGCCAGGGATACCATCGATAACATAAAACGGCCCCTGCGAACTGTTCAATGTAGATGCACCACGCAGAACAACAGCCGCTGGTCTGTTAGGATCGCCGCTTGCACTGATATTTAGGCCCGGTACTCTCCCTTGTAATAATTGACCGACATCGGTAATTGAACCACGGTTTAATTCTTCGGGATCAACAGATGTAACAGCACTGGCAAGCTTTTTACGTGAACTTACACCATAACCAACCACTACAACCTCATCCAATCTTTTAATGTCAGGAATTAACGAAACATCAATCTGGTTGCGATTGCCCACTTCGATTTTTTCGGTGTTATATCCTACGTACGAAACAATTAATATAGCATTTGTTGAAGGAATTTCAATGGAGTATTTTCCGTCAATATCTGTAACAACTCCATTCGTAGTGCCTTCAATCAGAATATTAACTCCCGGCAAAGGTTCGTTGGAGGTAACATCTACTACTTTCCCCGTTACCGTGAGTTGTTGCTGAAAATTCATGGAAGGAGCGATTACTACCACATGATTTTCGAAAATTTTATACGAGACATTTGAAGTTGAAAATATGGAACTTAATACTTCCTTCACATCGAGGTCGTTTGCTGAGATAGATACTTTTCTGTCGAGTTCTGAAAGTTCATCGTTAAAGAAAAACCGAAAATCCGATTTAGTCTCGATGATCTTTAAGATGTCTTTGATTTTTGTTTCGGAAACCGAGAAGTCCAGCTTGGAATTTTGTGAATAAACCGATGCCGAAACCTGCAGTACTAGTGCTAAAGAAAGGATAGTTGTAAGTTTCATAATTAATAGTAGTTTTTTTATTCGGATAGAATGGGCAAAACAATCCCAGAATGAAAATTTTTTCATAGTTTTAGTTCGTTTTAAATTCAACAATACTTTTAAGATCTTCTTGTGGGAGAATATCTTAGAAAAAAAATGGATTGACGAGCTGGATTTATCTGATAAGTCCAGCTTTGTTTTTTTAAGGATTTCTGTTTTTCATTTATAGTTTTGTAGTTAGAGTTAATAAATTATTTCAGTTACTTTAATATCCACCACTATACTCCAGTGTACTTACCTGAAGCATTGTTGTTAAGCATCAATTGCGAAGGCGTTCATCTTTTTTAAGAAATACCTGATATTTTTCTTTCAGGGAGTTATCAATTTTAAGGTCAATATAACCCTTATTTAATGCATATTTCATTGGAATTGTATATCGGAGGTAATTCAACACTTGTTCTACCGTTTCATTTTCGATAGTACCGCTGAACTTGAACTGATTTAGTTCCTCCGAAACTACATTTATTTTAATATTATACCGACGTTCCAGCATGATGGCCAGGTTTTCGATTGATTCCCCCTGTAAAATCCAGCGTTTGTCCTTCCATGAAATGGACATTTCCGTATTTACTTCGTTTTTAAGTACAGCATTTTGAATGCTTTCCAGTTTTTTATTTTCTTCAAAAACCGGAGTAGTAGTATTTTCATGGGTTGAATTATTTTTCTTTGATTCGGGAACTTTCAGAAATACCAGTTCTTGCTTGGGTTTTAATGTATAGGTAAAATTTCTTTTAGTATTTTCGAGTTCTACAATGCCTTCTACTAAAGTGGTCGTAACTGTTTTTTCCGTTGGGTAAGCTTTTACATTGAAAGCTGTTCCCAACGCTCTGATATTCAAATCGGAAGTATGGACCACGAAAGGCCATTTTTTATTGGAGGCAACTTTGAAGTAGGCCTCTCCCGTAAGTAAAATATCGCGCTGTTTCGACGAAAAGGTTGTAGGATATTGAATGGTACTACCGGCATTAAGCCATACATCCGATCCATCGGGAAGTACCATATGGGTTTTTGAGCCGAGAGGAGTATTTATAACACAGTATTTTCCAGAGCTTGCCGGGTTGCCCGAACGCATAATGAACCAGGTAGCAAATGCTCCGGTTGTAATCAAAAAAATCCAAAACGCAGCTATCCGGAAGATGTTGTAAATGCTATATTTTCGAGAATCTTTATCGGGATCAATGGAGGAACTTGCTGATATATTTTGGCTCACCGTTTTCCACGAATCGTTGGAGTTACCTTGTATATGATGATTAGAATATGAGCCGGAGGCTTCCCAGGAAAGCTTAATTTCATTAAACAATTTTCTGTTTTCTGATTTTTCTTCTAGGAGTGTTTCCAGTTGAGACATCTCTTCTTTCGAAATATCGCCTGTTAAAAATCGAATTGTTAAATCAACAAAAATAGTGTCGTGATCAAATGCGTTCATAAAGTCATTTTCTTATTAGTAATACAATAAAATGTTGGTAGAGGGTGACAGGAAATTTAAAAAATGGTTAAAAAATTTTTGAGACTGAATCTGATTTTTTGTAAAGCCCTGGAAAGTTGCGTTTTAACGGTATTAATCGAAATGTTTTGATGCGTAGCTATTTCCTGGTATGTAAGTCCTTTAAACCGACTTAATAAAAAAACTTCCCTGCATTGGTCCGGTAAATCGTCAATTGCTTTCCTTGCTGTTTCTTCCAGCTCTTCCATCGATAATGTTTCGAAATAATGATCGAAAGTATCCTGCTGGAGAAATTTCATCCGATAGTTTAATTCCAGACAAAATTCTTCGGTAAGCCGGATGACGGTTTTTTCTTTTTTTATGTAGTTAATACAGTTATTATGAACACATTTATAAAGGAAAGCTTTTAAAGATAAGTTCTCATCGAGCGTAGAGCGTATTTCCCAAATTTTTATAAATGTTTCCTGCACAATTTCGTTGGCAACATCGTAATTCTTAACATATACCCTTGCAAAGTTGCATAATGAAGCATGATACAATTTGAAAAGCAGTTCAAATGCCGATTGCTCTCCACGTTTAATCAGTCTGGTTAATTCACTATTAACAAGTTTATCTTTATTCACTTCGGGCTTTAAGTTAACGCTGCTAAAGTAGTGGATTTTTGGAATAAATACCGATTACTTTTTGGTGCTGTTGAATACCATAAGATTTTTTTTCGGGATATTTCCTCAAAGCGGGTTATAAGAGATTTTTCACATTGCCAATGGACGAGTTATCCAAAATATAGTTCTTAGTTCAGGAAACAACTGGGAAAGTATAGGGGTAAGAGGGCAAAACAATTAAAATTGTAAGCTATTGGTTTATCCTTGGCGGTTATTTTTTTAGTTGTGGCATATTGCCTTATTATTTAGATTTTTTCTAGAATTAGAAATTCAACTACTGAAATAAATATATTATAGAGTATTGATATATAATAATTTAAAAGGTAAGGATTAATCTTCTCTAATTTAAACTTTTCGAAAATACATTTTTTACGATTGATTCATTAGGCGCCAAAGAGAAAAATACTTTTGTGCCTTGGCCTATTTTACTTTCAGCCCAAAGTTTACCACCATTTTTAGCCACAAAATCACGGCAAAGCATTAAGCCCAACCCCGAACCTTTCTCATTTGCAGTGCCTTGTGTTGTTACAAAACGTTTTTCAACAAATATCTTAAGGAGAATATCATCTGTCATTCCTACGCCATTGTCTTCTACTGAAATAATGACTTCATCGGAAATTAACCGAGCATTTACTGATATAATTCCATGGCGGGTGCTGAATTTTAAAGCATTCATAATTAAATTACGAATAACCACCGTTATGGTTGGTGTATCAAAATAGGCTTTTAAATTCACCGGACAATTGTTCTCAAGTAAAACCTGTTTCGATAGTGCCATAGGTGCAACATTTTCTATAACTTCCGATACAACTTTATTTATTGAAATGATTTCTGGTGTATAAGAAATATCATTACGCTGACTTTTTGCCCAATTCAATAAATTCTCCAATAAATCATAGGCTGTTGCCGAAGCCTGTTTCATCACATTAAGATATTCCTTAATGTAATTGGCATCAAGGTTTTCATTCTCTGCCATTACTTCAAGCAGGTTACGCATATTTCCCATAGGGCCCCGCAAGTCGTGTGCAATTATTTTAAATAGCTGATCCTTTGTTTCGTTAATACGACGGAGTTCCCTGTTTATTTTCAATAATCGGTTTTCGTTAATCTTTTCGCTGGTAATATCCCGTAATACGACCAATTTCCCCAACATATCTTTGTTTTTCGAAAAGATAGATGACACGCGCATATCGTAATAATGATCGTATTCAAACGTTAATTTTATTTCTACAAAAATTTCTGTATTGTATTTAAGCTGATCGTAAAATTGTGGCCACTGCTTAAAAATATCGGCGACATGTTTTCCAATAATAATTCCAGTATGGAAATTATGGATTACCTGTTTTGCCTGAGGGTTAATGTCTAATATTCTGTTATTTTTGTCAATTACCAATACGCTGTCCGACATACTTTCAACTAATAAGCTGCGTGCAACAGGTACCAAGTCAAACAATTTGTAATGAATAATGGCATAGGCAAATATTCCACATTCAATAGCTATTGCAAAAGGGGATAAATCTAAATTGGGGTAAGGGTTGTATTTTGATAAGCTAAAAGCAATGAAGATCCAAAATATAGCTATTCCAATCAGGATAGTAATGATTTGATTTCGGAATAATTTATGGGCATTTTTAAGTGCTTTGATGAAAATATAAATAGCATAAACCGATAAGAGAAAATTGTAGAAAATAATAAATAAATAGTATCCAATGCCACGGTCCCACTTCAGTTCATAATATCCATGACTTTCTGTTATTTCCAGTTTATTATAAAATATATAGTGCCACTTGTTTGTAAATGCAAGCAATAGAGCTACAAGAGGAATTACGCTTAAAAGTATAATGTATTTGATATTTAAGTGTTTATATTGGTGTGTGTACTCAAAAGCAAACAACAGAAATGAAACAGAGGTTATGTAAACGCCAATATAAGTGATGTTAAGTAAAAGCAAGACAGGTGATAACGATGTATATCCCCAATGGATAGCGTATATTCCTGCCCAAAAGACCAATCCGATAACACACCAGAATAACGATTTTGCCCCGTTGGCATTCCGGTGACGAAATAAAATTATGGCTAGAATGCTGGCAGTTACAAAAGCTAATCCTAATGGAATGGAATATGGATGAAACTGATAGGGCATAGTTTTATTTTTAATAGAAGGTACAAAATTTTTAGTATAAAAGAAGATGTTCCTACAAATAAAAAAAAGCCAGGAGTTGTAAACTCCTGGCTTTTTTTAGGTTTTATTGGATCTATTCCGTTTTGCAGGTTTTTATACCAAATGGGGCATAAATGGGACACCAGCTTATTGTTGCTGTTAAAATTGGGACAAGGCCAATTACTCCGAACCAGCTTTTGAAAACTATTCCCGTTATTATTATCGCAACACCCAAAATGTACCTAATAATTTTGTCTGTTTTACCAACATTGCTTTTCATACTATTTAGTTTTAATGTTTAACAATAATTATGAAACAAAAATACTATGCTGCAATGCTATAAGTTTGTGACTTATGTTACAATAGACGAATAATTTCTATTTGTCGGCGGTGGTTTTTAATATATCCTTGTTTTTCGAGTTGTTTTAAAAGGCGAGATACTACTTCCCTTGCGGTTCCCAGCTCGTTAGCCAATTGTTGGTGGGTGATACTGATTATGCCCGCGTTTCTGTTTTCAAGCTTTTCCTTTAATTTTTCTAAAATGCGGAAATCCATATTTTTAAATGCGAGGGCATCAAAAAGGTCAATCATTTCGTTAAAACGCTGCTGGTAAAGACTAAGAACAAATTTATTCCAGCTTTTGAAGGTTTGCATCCATTCTCTTACTTTATCGGCAGGAATGAGCAGGGCAACTGTTAATTCTTCAGTAATTGCAAGGGCTTTTGAACGGTCGAAATTTAATACGGCAGAAATAGAAAGTGCACAGCTTTCTCCTGAGTGGATGTGATAAAGCAGAATTTCCTTGCCGCTTTCGTCGTTTCGAATCACTTTCAGACTGCCTTTGAGTATTAAAGGAACTACTTTAACATAGTCTCCTTCTTTCAATAGAAGTTCATTTGGTTCAATTTCAACGAGTTTGCACTCCAGAAGCTGTCCAATCAGGTCTTTATCCTGAAACTGCGCTGTAAGTAATTCTGTAGTTTTCGATTGGTTGTTAATCATCTATAAAAATCCGGTATGCTGTAATAAAATTCTTACACCAATAAAAATAAGAATTAATCCTCCAACAATTTCCATTTTTTTTCCAAATCTTTCCCCGGTCTTTTTTCCGAAAAAGATACCCAACATCGAAATAACAAATGTAGTTGCGCCAATTATAAACCCTGAGGCAAACCAGTTATAATTGCTAAAGGCAAAGCTTATCCCTACTACCAGGGCATCGATACTGGTAGCCAACGACATCATTAACAAAACTTTTGGCTTTAACGGATTGAAATTTTTGTCGTTTTCATCTTTTTTAAGACTTTCGAGTATCATTTTCATTCCTATCAAAAATAACAGGCCAAAAGCAATCCAATGATCGACACTTTGAATATAAACCTGGATACTGGAACCTATTAACCAGCCAATAGTCGGCATCAAAGCCTGAAAAAATGCCAGTGAAAAAGCTATTTTCAGGGCGTTTTTAAATTCAATTTTCGAAAGAACCAACCCACTGGTTATGGATACCGCAAACGAATCCATTGATAAGCCAATTGCAATCAGAAAAATAGCCAAATAGTCCATACGCGATAAAATTGAGGTGCAAAAATAGCATTTTCAGTTTATAGCCAAAATTTAAATTACTTGCATTTAAGATTTGCGGGTCTTTTATTTTTTGGATTTTCGAATGAAGATATTCATAAACAGTCGCTGGTTTTTGTGGCAATCTTCTGGGTATTTGCTATCTTCGGCAAAAATAAGACGAATCATCCCATTATGCTCTCACTCAAGGAAGAAAAAGCGAAAATATACATGGCGGCATATTTCCCAATTCTGTTTTTAATCCTTATTTGGACACTTCATTTCCTCAAAGTATTATCGATATTAAACATCGATCATTATGGTGTTTTACCCCATACTGCAATTGGGTTAAGAGGCATATTTTTCACACCGCTCATACACGAAGATTTTAACCACTTGTTTAATAATTCGATACCGTTGTTAGTTTTGGGCACCGGACTATTTTATTTTTATTCGGACATGGCCGTAAAAATTATTTTATGGATTTGGTTGGTAAGTGGTTTGGGAATTTGGATTATTGGCCGCGATGCTTATCATATTGGTGCCAGCGGAATTGTATATGGCCTCGCCGCCTTTTTATTTTTCAGCGGAATTTTTAGAGGAATAATTCGCTTAATTGCCATGTCGTTGCTGGTAATTTTTCTTTATGGAAGTATGGTGTGGGGCATTTTTCCTATTCGCATGGATATTTCGTGGGAAGGGCATCTTTTTGGGGCAATTTCCGGCTTGGCATTATCGTATTATTACCTGAAAGAAGGGCCACAACACGAAAAACCTGCTTGGATGGATGAACCGGAGGCGGAAGAACTTGACGATAATGAAGAATTTGATGAAAACGATGAAAAGAAACCGTTTCCGGGCATAGATAAGGACGATAGAAATACTAAAAATTCACTGAGATGGTGATATGCTTCATGTTCAATTTTTTTGACCGCGATAGTCAATTTCGTACCTTTACAGCCGCATTTGAAACTGAAACTCGCTATCATGGCCTTATTTATTAAGTTATATGAAGATAATACCAATCAGCGGCAACTGGATAAAGTAGTTGAAGTGTTGCGCAGTGGTGGGGTAATTATTTATCCAACCGACTCGGTTTACGGAATAGGATGCGACATATACAACCACAAAGCTGTTGAACGCATAGCAAGAATGAAGGGATTGAAACCCGAAAAAGCCCAGTTCTCTCTTATTTGTTACGATTTAAGCCAACTTTCGGATTATACCACCCCCATAAGCAATACCATTTTTAAGCTTATGAAAAAATCGTTGCCAGGTCCTTTTACATTTATATTAAATGCCAATAGTAAGGTACCCAAGATGTTCCAGAGTAATAAAAAAACAGTTGGGATACGAATCCCGGATAATAAAATTATCCTAACCATTGCCCGGGAGTTTGGAACCCCTATTTTAACTACCTCGGTACGCGACGACGACGAAATTATTGAATATACCACCGACCCGGAACTTATATTTGAAAACTACGGTGAATTGGTCGACATGGTTATTGATGGCGGCTACGGGCATAACCAACCCTCCACGGTAATAGACTGCACCGGCTCCGAACCCGAAATTATCCGGCAGGGAATTGGGGAGTTGGATTTGTAGGGGTATTGTTATGTTTGGGTTAAAAAGCACCTATTTATCATTATAAATCATTGTTGTCCGGTAAAAAGTTGTTAATTCTTACAAAAACTTGTAATATAACGGATTGCAAACAGGTCGCCCCGCTGGGGCTTATTTTTGACGAGTATATATTTATACTACAAACAGGACGTCGCTACACGACTAAAAAAAGCAGCGTAGCTGCGAACTGTTTGTAGACAAACGAATACAACAAATGGCTCTAAGCCGCA
>JFJP01023556.1_pt1 | contig 23441 bp, 20 predicted proteins | sample 431651 | NCBI WGS metagenome assembly JFJP01 (sample SAMN02602958, study PRJNA72255) | Microbial mat metagenome, whole genome shotgun sequencing project. | biome: fresh water; feature: sink hole; material: water; isolation source: purple microbial (photo- and chemosynthetic) mats found in...
AGGCATCGTTTGGTGAATCATTGCCTGCCGCCCAAAGTGCAAAAAGATGTCCGGAGGGGCAATGATTCACCTCTACGAGGCCCGCGAAGGAGTTTCGGCGCGGCCGGATCGGACCAGCCCGAATCCCCGCCTCACGACCCACCACGACGCGTTCATCCTCAACTCGAACCAGCCACGTGTCATGTGCGGCCCAAACACTCCCGGCCCCTTAATCTGTTATGATCGAAATTTATGCAAACTGTATCTGTACTGCAAACAGATTTTGACTAGGTTGAGCCCGAAGAGGATAATCGATTATGAACTGTGACACCCTTTCCGCCGCCACCCGGCCCGAATCCGCGCTGGCCTCGGCTTTCCGCCAAACCCTGCCCATCATCCTGGGCTATGTGCCGGTGGGCTTCGCCTACGGGGTCCTGGCCCAGAAGTCCGGACTATCCGGCATGAACGCCCTGCTCATGAGCCTCCTGGTCTATGCCGGATCGGCCCAGCTCATCGCCGTGGGCCTGTTCGCGGCCGGAGCCGCGCCGGTGGCCATCGTGGCCACGACCTTTGTCGTCAACCTGCGCCACCTGCTCATGTCCGCTGCCCTGGCCCCTTACCTGCGCGTCTGGGGCAAGACCAGCCTGGCCCTCTTCTCCTACCAGATGACGGACGAAACGTTCGCCCTGCACGCGAACCGCTTCGCCAAGAGCCAGACCGGCCCGGCTGAAACCTTTGGCATCAACGTCATCGCCCAGAGCGCCTGGGTCGGCAGCACAGCCCTGGGGCTGGCCGCGAGCACGCTCATCACGGATATCCGGCCCATCGGGCTTGATTACGCCCTGCCGGCCATGTTCATCGCCCTGCTCCTGGGCCAACTGAAATCGCGGCTGCACCTCCTCGTTGCCATAGTCGCTGGAGTCCTTTCCACCGTCCTCATGCTCGCGGGCCTTGAGCAGAGTCATGTCCTGGCCGCGACCATCCTGGCAGCAACCTTTGGCCTCGGAGTTCACGCATGGACCAGCAAACAATCTTCCTGACCATTCTCGGCATGATGGCCGTGACCTTTGTCCCGCGCGCCCTGCCGCTTCTGGCCCTGGCGCAGCGCACCCTGCCCGAGGCGGTCATCCGCTGGCTCGGGTTCATTCCCGTGGCCGTACTCTCGGCCATGCTGTTGCCGTCGCTGGTCGTACCGGAAAAAGGGCTTGATTTTTCGCCAGAGAACATATTCCTGTGGGCGGCCATCCCCACCTTTCTGGTCTGCTGGAAAACCAAAAGCTTCATCGGCGCCATTGTCACCGGCATGGCCTGCGTGGCTCTGGGCAGACTTTTTTTAGCGTAACACCGCCCTCAAGGAGAACATATGAGTTTTCGATTTACGAGCCGCATCCAGAACACGCCAAAGTCATTCATTCGCGAAATATTAAAAGTCACCCAGGACCCCAGCATCATCTCCTTTGCCGGCGGCCTGCCCAATCCGCATCTCTTCCCCATCGAAGCCCTGCAGGATGCGGCCCGAGAAACCCTGGCCACGTCCGGAGCCCGCGCCCTGCAGTACTCCACCACCGAAGGGCACGCCGAACTACGCGCCTGGATCGCGGCCCGCTACGCCAAGCGCGGCATAACCGTGGACCCGGACCAGGTGCTCATCACCACTGGCTCACAGCAGTGTCTGGACCTCCTGGGCAAGCTCTTCATCGAAAAGGACGACGAGGTCATTCTGGAGCGCCCGAGTTACCTGGGCACCATCCAGGCCTTCACCATGTTCGAGCCCCGCTTCGTGACCGTGGATCTGGAAGAGGACGGCCCCAATATGGAGCAGGTTCAGGCGCTCCTGGCCACGGGCCGCCCCAAGCTCTTCTACGCCGTGCCCAATTTCCAGAACCCCTCGGGTCTGACCTACTCCAGGGCCAAGCGCGAGGAGTTGGGCAGGCTGCTGCGACAATATCCCGAAACCATCTTCATCGAGGACGACCCCTACGGTGAGCTGCGTTTCTCCGGCGAACATCACCAACCCGTCTACGCCCATAATGGTGGACGCAGCATCATGCTCGGCAGCTTCTCCAAGATCACGGTTCCCGGCTTTCGCCTTGGCTGGATGGTCGCGCCGCCGGAGATCATCCGTCTTGCGGTCAAGGCCAAGCAGGCCGCGGACCTGCATTCCTCGACCTTCAACCAGTTCGTCATCGCCGAGTACCTCAAAAAACACTCCATCGACGACCATATCGCCAAGATCACGGCCTGCTACGGCTCCCAGGCTGCGGCCATGGTCCGGACCCTGGAACGGGAGGCCCCCTGGGGCGTGTCCTTCACCCGCCCCGAAGGCGGCATGTTTTCCTGGGTGACCCTGCCCGAAGGCAAGGGCTCCTGCATGGATCTCTTCAATCTGGCCATCGAGCAAAAGGTGGCCTTTGTGCCGGGCATGCCGTTCTACACCGACGGCGGCGGCCAGAACACCCTGCGCCTCAATTTCTCCAATGCTTCGGAACAGACCATCGACGAAGGCATCACGCGGCTGTGCCGGTGCATGAAGGATTTTCTGGAATAGACCTTTCTTCCCGACTCATGACGGAGACACTGCCCAGCCAGTTCTCCGTCATGGGCCTTTCCGACTTCCCCGCTCCAAATAATATTCCCCCTTCTGCGAGGTTGAACTCCGAACCGACCAAGGTGTACACACCTTGTTGATCAGAGTCATATCACCCCGGAGAGCCGACATGCCCGCATTGCTTCACCTGCTCCTCTGTCTTGTCCTGCTGCTGCCCGCTTGCGGCCAAGACGACGCCCCTCCACGGCCCGAACCGCGAGCCATCAAGGCCCAGACCCTGCGCCTGGCCCTGACCGAGGCGAGGGAATGCAGGAGCCTTCCCGGGCAGGTCCAGTCGCGCAACAGTGTGACCCTGGCCAGCAAGACCAGCGGGACCGTGACTGAAATTCTGGCCAAGGAAGGCGATTTCCTCAAGACTGGCCAGACCATCCTGCGCATCGACGACGCCGAATTGCGTCAGCGCGAACAAAGCGTGCGCGCCACGGCCGGACAGGCCGGGCTTGAAAGCAAGGCCCTGGCCGCGCGCAAGGCGCAGGCCAAAGCTACCTTTGACCGCATGCAGAAGCTTCTGCAGCAGGCAGCGGTCAGCCGCGACGACGTGGACCGGGCCCGGGCCGAATACGAGGCCCTGGCCAGCCAGGAAAAGGCCCTGGCCGCGCAGTCCTCCGCAGCCGGATTCCAGGGCGCTGAAATTCGGGCTCTCATGCAGTACAGCACCGTATCTTCGCCTTTGGATGGGGTGCTGACGCGCCGTCATGTCGATCTGGGAGCCTTTGTGCAGGCCGGAACTCCTCTGGCCGAGGTGGATGACCTGAGCAGCGGCTTCGACCTCGTGGCCCAGGCCGACGAATCCCTGCTAGGGCGGATCGAACAGGGCATGAGCGTGGTGGCGCTCATCCCTTCCCTGTCCGCGACTCCTTTTCTGACCACCCTCTCGGCCGTGATCGGACAGATAGACCCCGCCAGCCGCTCCTTCAGGGTCAAGGCCGCCCTTGCAGGCGCGCCCAGCCCCGGCATGTTCGGCAAGGTCTGCGTGCCTGTGGGTTCGGCCAAAAAGCTGCTTACGCCCCAATCCGCCTTGCGGCCGCGCGGAGAACTGACCACGGCGCTGATCGTCGACGAGGATTCCATGCTGCGACTGCGCATCGTCAAGATCGGCGGCGTGTACCAGAAGGCCGTGCTGGACGGACAAACCTTCATCCTCCAGACAGGTCAGACAGACACCGACCAACTGGACGCGATGCCCGCAGGAGGCGAAATCCTGATGGAAGTGCTGTCCGGTCTCGCCCCGAACGACGAAGTGGTCCTGAGCGCGCCCGCTGTGGCCCGTGAGGGTGATCGGCTGGTGCGGGAATAGCCATGTCAGGTCACCCCTCCCACAACCATGATTTTCTGACCCGCATCACCGCGAGCTTCGTGGACTCCAAGCTCGTGCCGCTCATTATCGTCTTTTCCATTTTTCTCGGCGTCTTTGCCGTGCTGCGCACCCCAAGCGAAGAAGAACCGCAGATCATCGTGCCCATGATTGACATCATGGTCGAAATGCCCGGAGCCATGCCCGAGGAGATCGAAAAGCGCGTTGTCGGGCCCATGGAAAAACTGCTCTGGGAAATTCCCGGGGTGGAATACGTCTACTCCACGGCCATGGATGGCCAGGCCTTGACGATCGTGCGTTTTCTGGTTGGCGAGGATGTGGAGCGCAGCCTGATCAAGACCTACAGCAAGCTCTACCAGCACCTGGACTGGATTCCGCCCGGATGCTCGCAGCCCATATTGAAACCCCGTTCCATCGATGACGTGCCGGTCCTGGCCGTGGCCTTGACGAGCGAAAGTCACGACAGCCGTACCCTGCGCCAGGTCGGTGCCGAAGTGGCGGAAAGTCTGCGGGCCATGACCGGAGTCTCGGAAGTAAGCCTCATCGGCGGTCGCAAGCGGGCGCTGACGGTAGAAGTGAATCCGGAGCGGCTGCGCCTCCTGAATCTGGACAGCGTGGATGTGATAGCGGCCATTGCGAGCCAGAATCAGGCCGACCAGAGCGGACTGATGACCGCCGCCGGAGCCAGCAGCCAAGTCCGCCTCGACAACGCCCTGCGCTCCGCCACCGACGTGGCGGGCACGGTCATCGCAGTGCGTGACGGGCACCCCGTAACCTTGGGCGACGTGGCGCAAATCAACGACGGCTGGGCTGAACCCGAAGATTTTGTGTTCTTTTCCCCGGGCAGGCAGGCCGCGTCCAAGGGTATCACTTCCGAGACAGGACAGCTCCAGCCGGCCATCACCCTGACCGTGGCCAAACGGCCCGGCATCAATGCCACCGAGCTGTGCCAAAAGGCGTTGGCGACCATCGAGAGCCTGCGCGGCACGGTCATCCCGGCGGACATGCAGACCGTGATCGTGCGCGACTACGGGGAAACGGCCAAGCACAAGTCCGACGAACTGCTCTTTCACCTGGCCATAGCGGCCCTGTCCGTAGGCGCCATCGTGGCCTTTTTTCTCGGCGGCCGGGCCAGCCTCGTGGTCATGGTGGCCGTACCCGTGACCCTGGCCGTGACGCTCGCCACCTACTGGCTGCTGGGCTATACCCTGAACCGGGTCACTCTTTTTGCGCTCATCTTCTGCATCGGCATCCTGGTGGACGACCCTATCGTGGACGTGGAAAACATCGTACGCCACGTGCGTCTGCCCGGCTCGGCCGGACGCCCCTTTTCCCAAGTCATCATCGAGGCTGTCAGCGAAGTGCGCGCCCCCTTGGTTCTGGCCACCTTCACGGTCATCGCGGCCATCATGCCCATGGCCTTTGTGGGCGGGCTGATGGGGCCGTACATGCGCCCCATGCCGGTCGGTGCGAGCATGGCCATGATGCTGTCCATGGCCGTGGCCTTCGTCATCACTCCCTGGCTGGCCAAGCGGGTGCTCAAACCCTCTGACAGCTTTGAGCACGAATCCCACGATGACATCTTCACGCGCGGCTACATCTGGCTCATGCGCCACCTCATCGAGCGGCCCCATTTTCGCGCCCTCTTTCTGGCCGGCATGGTCGCCCTGCTGCTCCTGGCCGTCAGCCTCTTTCCCTTGAAGGCCCTGCTGGTCAAGATGCTGCCCTTCGACAACAAGAGCGAGTTCGAAATCGTCATCGACATGCCTGACGGCACCGGACTTGAGACAACGATGGCCGCCGCCGAAACCTTGTCGCGTTCCATCACCCGGGAGCCCGAAGTGACCGACGTGCAGCTTTATGTCGGCACGGCCGCTCCCTTTTCCTTCAACGGACTGGTGCGCCATTATTATCTGCGCCGGGGCCCGAATGTGGCCCAGATTCAGGTCAACCTGGTCGGCCGCGGGGATCGCGACGCCTCCAGCCACGAGATAGCGGGCCGGGTGCGTGAAAATATCGCGCCTGTGGCCAAAAAACTCGGAGCGCGGATCAAGGTGGTGGAAGTGCCGCCCGGCCCTCCCGTGCTGCAGACCCTGGTGGCCGAGATCTACGGCCCGACGCACGAGTCGAGACTGGCCGTGGCCAGACAGGTCAAGGACATCTTTACCCAGACGCCGAGCGTGGTCGATGTGGACTGGTTCGTAAACGATCCGCGCCCGGAGACGAGGGTGCGCGTGAATGCGGAAAAAGCCCTGCAAAACGGCGTCAGCCCGGACCGGGCCAGGCAGGCGCTGGCCGCCTCCGTGGGGGGAATGCAGGTCGGCATCCTGCATGATCCGCGCGCCCGGGAGGACGTGCCCATCGTGGTTCGCCCGCCCATCTCCAAGCGCTCACACTCCGGGGATCTTGAAACCCTGCCCGTGCGGGGTGAAAATGGCGAGATGGTGTCCATGGGCCAGATCGCAAGCCTGACTCAAGGAGTCACGCCGGGCTACATCTACCACAAGAACATGCTGCCCCTGGTCTATGTGACGGCGGACATGGCCGGAGAGGAAGAGAGTCCGGTCTATGGCATGGCCCGCATCGACGAGGCTCTGGACGAGCTGGGCCGGACAGGACAGGGCGCATGGCAGGCCGGGGACGCACGGCCCCTGACCCGCCTTTACACCAGCGGCCCGGACACGACCCACGACATCGCCATGAAATGGGACGGGGAATGGCAGATCACATATGAGGTCTTCCGGGACATGGGCGTGGCCTTTGCCGTGGTGCTTGTGCTGGTGGCCATTCTGGTGGTGGGCTGGTTCGGGTCGTACACGACGCCGCTGGCCATCATGATCCCGATTCCGCTCTCGCTCATCGGCATTATCCCGGCCCACGCCATCTCCGGCGCCTTCTTCACGGCCACGTCCATGATCGGCTTCATCGCCGGGGCAGGCATCGTGGTCCGCAATTCCATCATCCTGGTCGACTTCATCACCATGCGCCGCGAGCAGGGCGAAACCCTGGAGAACGCGGTGGTCGAAGCCGGCGCCGTGCGCTTCCGGCCCATGGTCCTGACCGCCCTGTCGGTGGTGGCGGGAGCCTTTGTCATCCTGTTCGACCCCATTTTCCAGGGCCTGGCCATTTCGCTCCTGGCCGGAGAAGTGGCGGCAACGCTCTTTTCGAGAATGGTCGTGCCGGTCATGTATTATCTGGATCAGCGGGAAAAGGTGACCAACACGCAGAGGGCATCATGATCAAGTGAAGGCTGCCCCCAATCGCTTCAACGCGTGAAGCGATTGGGGACGGACAAGCGGCTTTAGTCCACCAGCACCTCAAGCCCCTTCAGATAGGCTCCTTCCGGAAAGGCCAGGGACACGGGATGGTCGCCGGCCTGGGTCAGGCGGCGGACGATACGGCCATTGCGGCCGGCGTCCAGGGCTGCGTCGGACACGATTTTCTGAAACAGGGAGTCTTCCATGAGCCCGGAGCAGGAGAAGGTAAAAAGCCGTCCTCCGGGGTTCAGAAGCCGCAAGGCGCAGAGGTTGATATCCTTGTAGCCTCTGGCCGCGCGATTCAGGCTGGCCTTGGAATCGACGAATTTGGGCGGGTCGAGCACGATGAGGTCAAAGGTGCGACCTTCCTTGTGCCAGGTCCGCAGAATCTGGAAGGCGTCACCGCAGGTCGTGTCCATGCTCCCGGCCGCAAAGCCGTTCAAATCCCGGTTGCGCTCGGCCATGGCCAGGGCTGGGGCCGAGGCGTCGAGCTGGGTCACATGCGCCGCCCCTCCGCCCAGCGCGGCCAGGCCGAAACCGCCGGTGTAGGAAAAGCAGTTCAGCACCTCGCGTCCCTTGGCGGCCCTGGCCACGGCCAGACGGCTGTCGCGCTGATCCAGATAGAAACCGGTCTTGTGGCCGCCATGCACATCGACCAGATATTTCACGCCGTTTTCATGAATCTCGATCTGCTCGGGAATGCGGCCGTGCACGCTCTCGACCCTTGCGGCCAGCCCTTCCTTGGCCCGCACATCCACATCCGAGCGCTCCAGAATGGCATCGTCCGGGAAAAGGCTGCGCAATGCGCCGACAATGGCTTCACGCCAGAATTCCGCGCCTGCGGTCAGCAGCTGGAAAACAAGCACCCCGGCATAGCGATCCAGAATCAGGCCGGGCAGACCGTCGGATTCGGAATGAACCAGGCGCAGCGCGTTGCTCGCGCTCTCGAAATCCTGTCTCCTGCCAGCCGACTCAAGAATGCGGCGCAAAAAGAATTCTTCGGCAATGGCTTCCTCGGCATCAAAAGTCCAAACCCGGCCCATGATCTGCGATTTGGGTGAAAAAGAGGCCCGGGCCAGCCACTGCCCATTTTGCCCCAGGACGTCCACGGTCTGCCCGGACACGGGTCGGCCCTTGACAGTGGCCACGGCACCGGAAAAGATCCAGGGATGACGCCTGAGCAGAGATTTTTCCCGGCCCGCGACGATGATGAGTTGAGGGTCCACGATGATTTCCTTGCTGCGCATGGGGATGACCTGCGCGGTGAAGTCCTGTGCGCGCAAAGCGCAACGGCTGCGCAAAACATAGGAAAAGCCGGAGAGGGCGTCCACGGGAAAAATGACACCCTCCCGGCCCCGGAAAAAGCGGCGGCCTCCCCACTTCAGACCCGGCAGCTTCTTTTCTCCGTGCTCTGCGCCCTCCTGGTTCACGCCGTGGTCCTGGCCGCAGTCGGAGTCTGGCTTGGCGGAAGGGGAAACGGGGCGGGCGGCCCCATGCTCATGGCACTGGAGCTTTCCAGTCGCGGCAGCGGCAACAGCGAAGGCTTGCCCTCCGGGGGACAGGCAGCCCCGGCTGATCCATCCTCCATCCTGCCTTTTTTGGGCGAGCGCCTTGCCCAGGCACCGCTGACTTCAGCCGAAGCCCAGGGCCTGCAGTCCGCAGCCTCCCCCGCCAGAGCGCAGGACAAAAAATCAATCCTTCCTTCCGCCCCCGTCCTCAAGAAACCCGAACCAACGCCCATCGCGCAGGTTCCGGCCAAGCAGGCTTCCCCTGAACAGGCGCAGTCCAGGCAAACCATGGCTGAAGCCCCAAGCCCGGAGCCGAAAGTTCTGGAGGCGAACAGAGCACAGACAGCAAGCACTGCCCCTACAAATCGTACCAAAGACCCGGCTCAGGATTCTCTGGACAGCGGCAATGGACTTTCCCCGACAGCGAAGCTTCAAGCCGCTGTGGAGGGGCATCCGCAAGGCGCGGGAAGGCGCTCCGGCGCACCCGGCAACGGAGCGCCCGGAACTGGACAAGACATCGGCGCTAAAGGCTCCGGCAGCCCCGACGCGGCGGGCAGCCTGATACGATTCGGCGCACCCGGAGGCCCGGGTATTGTCCGCATGGTTCAGCCCCGCTACCCGAGCGAGGCTAGGCGCCTCGGAAAAGAGGGGGTCGTGATCCTGAAGCTTTCCCTGGATGAAGCGGGAACGGTATACGAGGTGGAAGTCCTGCAGGGTGGAGGATTCGGAATGGAGGAGGCGTCCCGGGAGGCAATCATGCTGTCGCGATTTCGCCCCGCTACCTCCAAGGGACGGCCCGTGGCCAGCCAAGCCATTTTGCCCATCCGCTTCAAGCTGCGCTAGGCTTCAAGCAGGCCGCAACGGCCATTGCCAGGGACTTGGCCTTCCTGATCCATGTCCCGTCTCAACCGTCAAGCGGCAATACGTCAGCCACATCCACCACAAGGCAGATCCGGTATGCTGGAAAGAACAGAGTGGTCCATCAAGGTCCCCATCTTCCGCAACCCCACAATCCTCAGACAACTGGCGCTGGCCATCGGCATCCCCTTTGGACTGATTTTCGTGATCATGCTCGTAAGCGGGGCCGCTCCCGCCGAACTCTTCTCCCCGGCAATTCTTGTGGCCGCGCTTTTCTTTCTGACCTGGCTTTTTTATCAGAATTGTCGGGGGGGGAAACACGCCGAGTTTACCGTCGACAACACGGGGATACGTTGCCGCACCGCCGCAGGCCAAGCCAGACAGAACAGCATCGTCAACGCGCTCACCGTCGTCCTCGGCCTCCTCTCCGGCAATCCCGCCGTGGCTGGCGCAGGCGTGCTGGCGCAATCCCGCCAGGACGTGCTGGTCAAATGGGGAAGTATCATGAAAATCAAGGAATATCCGCGCCGCAGCACGATCATGGTTTATGGCGGACTTGCCCAGAACATCGCCGTATTCTGCACCCCGAAAAATTACAGGCTGGTCCGGGAGCAGATCGATTCCAGGCTGCAGCACAATCGCTGACTTGACGGGAATCGGAAAAATGAATCGCCCCGCCAGCACATGCGCTGACGGGGCGATTTTTTTTGCTGCGGCCGTTTGGCTAGAAAATCTGCGGATAGGTCTTCACAAAAGCGTCCAGGCGCTCGCGGGATTTGGCGATGCGCTCGCGCAAGGACGCGCGGTAGGCATCCATGTCCGCAATGGGTTTTCTGGCAACGCCCGTATCCATGGCGGCCTGGGCCACGGCGGCGGATTCGAACTCGATGAGGCGCAGGTCCACTGGCTTGGGGATAATGTAGTCGATGCCGAATTCAAGCTTGTCCACACCGTAGGCCTTGGTCACGTAATCCGGCACCGGTTGCTTGGCCAGCGCGGCCAGAGCCTTGGCGGCGGCGAGCTTCATCTCCTCGTTGATGTTTGAGGCCATGACATCCAGCGCGCCGCGGAAGATGAAGGGGAAGCCGAGCACGTTGTTGATCTGGTTCGGAAAGTCCGAACGGCCCGTGGCCATGATGGCGTCGGGGCGGGCCTCCTTGGCCTCGGTGTAGGAAATCTCCGGGACAGGGTTGGCGCAGGCGAAGATGATGGGATCCTTGGCCATGCTCCTGACCATGTCCTGACTGACCACGCCCGCCTTGGACAGGCCCAGGAAGAGGTCCGCGCCGACCATGGCCTCGGCCAGGGAGCCGTAGGCTTTTTTGGTGGCGAATTCGAGCTTCTGGGCGTTCAGGTCCGTACGGCCCGTGTGCAGATGCCCACGCGAGTCGAACATGGCGATGTTTTCGAGCTTCATGCCCAAGGCCACGTAGAGCCGGGTGCAGGAAATGGCGGCGGCACCCGCGCCGGAAACAACCATGCGCAGCTCTTCGATCTTCTTGCCCGTGATTTCGAGTGCGTTGAGCAGACCGGCGGCGGAAATGATGGCCGTGCCGTGCTGGTCGTCATGGAAAACCGGGATGCCCATTTCCTTTTTGAGCTTGTCCTCGATGTAGAAGCACTCCGGGGCCTTGATGTCTTCGAGGTTGATGCCGCCAAAGGTCGGCTCCATGGCCTTGACGATTTCGCAGAGCTTGTCCGGGTCGGTCACGTCGAGATTGATGTCGTAGACGTCAATGTCGGCGAAAATCTTGAACAGAAGACCCTTGCCTTCCATGACGGGCTTGCCCGCGTAGGCGCCGATATTGCCCAGACCCAGCACGGCCGTGCCGTTGGACACGACGGCGACGAGGTTGCCGCGGCCCGTGTACTTGTAGGTCAGGTCCGGGTCTTTGGCGATGGCCAGGCAGGACTCGGCCACACCCGGGCTGTAGGCCATGGTCAGGTGCTTCTGGGTGGAATAGGGCTTGACCGGCACGACCTCGACTTTGCCGGGGCGGACTTCGGAATGATAATCCAGGGCTTCCTGGGGAGTGAAAAGGGCCATGTGTTCCTCCGATGTAATGCCGCGCTCGCGGCAGGATTGTTCGATGAAAAATAGGGGAGCTGGGTTTGCTTGCCTCGCTCACGCCGCGTCAGAACTCCTTCGCGGGCCTCGTACTGTTGAACCATTGCACGTCTGGAACAAAAATCGGAATAACGCGATCGGCAATGGTTCAACAAACGATGCCTGGCTCAGTCAGACAGCTGACGCGGCGTGAGCGAGGCAAGCAAACCCAGCCTGCGGCACGTCATAACAGTTCGAAAGACGTACTATTCCAGCCCCGCAGCCTTCCGGTCGGGCTGTACGTAGAGTTCGCCGCCGTGGGAATCGTTGATGACCAGCAGAGGGAAGTCAACCACGCTCAGTTCGCGGATGGCCTCAGGGCCAAGTTCGTCGAAGGCGATGACCTTGGCCGCGGTGATGCATTTGGACAGGAGCGCTCCAGCTCCGCCCGTGGCTCCGAAGTACACGGCCGTGTGGTCCTTTAGGGCCTGTTTGACCGCGTCGCTCCTTTTGCCCTTGCCCACCGAGGCTTTGCAGCCCAGGGAATGCAGGCGCGGGGCATAGGTGTCCATGCGATAGCTGGTGGTCGGGCCGGCCGCGCCAATGGGACGGCCGGGAGGCGCGGGGCTGGGGCCCACGTAGTAGATGACCGAACCTTTCAGGTCGAAAGGCAGTGGCTCCGCCTTGTCCAACAGGTCGATGAGCCGCTTGTGGGCCGCGTCGCGGGCCGTGTAGATGGTGCCCGTCAGCCTGACCACGTCTCCGGCCTTGAGCTTGGCCATGGCCTCGTCCGTCAGGGGAGTTTGCAGAGTGTATTCGGCCATCAGATTTCCACCTCCTGGTGTCTGGAGGAATGACACTGGATGTTCACGGCCAGGGGCAGGCTTGCGATATGACACGGGCTCATGGCGATCTTGACGCCAAGGCACGTGGTCTTGCCGCCCAGGCCCATGGGCCCGATGCCAAGCTTGTTCAGGGCTTCGAGCAATTCATCTTCCATGGCCGCGAGCTTGGGGTCGGGGTTCACGTCGTCCAGCTTCCTGAGCAGCGCCTTCTTGGCCAGGATGGGCGAATAGTCGAAGGTTCCGCCCACGCCGATGCCCACCACCGTGGGCGGGCAGGGGTTGGGACCGGCCTCGGCCACGCGCTCTATGACGAATTTCTTGATGCCCGCCCAGCCCTGGGCCGGGGAGAGCATGGTCACGCGGGACATGTTCTCGCTGCCGCCCCCTTTGGCCATGAAGGCGATTTTGAGCCTGTCGCCGGGCACGATGTCGAAATGGATGATGGCCGGGGTATTGTCTTTGGTGTTGGCGCGGGTCAGCGGGTCGCAGGCGGACTTGCGCAGGAAGCCGTCGGCATAGCCCTTGCGCACGCCCTCATTGATGGCTTCGCGGACGTTCATGCCCTCGATGCGCAGGTCCTCGCCCATCTCCACGAAGAAGACGGCCAGACCCGTGTCCTGGCACAGGGGCAGCCCCGTTTCCTCGGCCAGCTCATAGTTCTCGGTCAGCTGGCGAAAGACTTCCTTGGCTGCCGGGGATTCTTCCTGGGCCGCGCACTCGGCGAAGCGCTTACGCACGTCGGCCGGCAGATAGCGGTTGGAGTCGATGCACATCCTGGCCACGGTATCGATGACCGTGGCGGCGTCGAGTGTTCTCATGGCTATTTCCTGATAAACTGTTTGATGGCCGTGATACCCATTTTGCGCCGCAAAAACCCGAGCTGGTTCTGCAGAGGCAGCTTCTTGGGGCAGACATCCTCGCAGGCCAAGAGGCCCATGCAGCCGAAGATGCCGTAGTCGTTGCCGATGATGTCGAAATACTGGTTGTCCGTGCGCTGGTCACGCGGATCAATGACGAAGCGGGCGATGCGGTTCAATGCTGCCGCGCCCATGAAGTCGTCACGCAGACGGGCCGTGCCGCAGGCCGAGATGCAGCAGCCGCACTCGATGCAGCGTTCGAGCTCATAGATCTCTTCGGCCACGGCGTTGTCCATGCGCTCCTCTTCCTTGGCCGAGTCGAATTCCTTGGTGGTGTGGATCCAGGATTCGGTCTTCTGGTACATCTCGCGGAACCAGATGCCCGTGTCCACGGAAAGGTCGCCGATGAGCTTGAAGACAGGCAGGGGCAGAAGGGTGATGGTTTCCGGCAGGTCCTTGGTCTTGGTCTGGCAGGCAAGGCCCGGGCGGCCGTTGATGACCATGGCGCAGGCCCCGCAGATGCCCGCCCGGCAGCAGAAGTCGAAGATCAGGCCCGGATCCTGCTCCTCGCGCAAGCGGTTCAGCGCGATGAACAGAGTCATGTTGGTGGTTTCCTCCAGCACAAAGGTCTGCATGTGCGGGGTGGATTCCTTGTCCTCGGGATTGTAGCGGAATATTTCAAACTGGAGCAGTCGTCCCATGTCGTGTTCCTCTTACTTGCTCTTCGTGATGGTCTTGGCCTCGATTTCCTTGGGATCGGCATGGATGATCTTGCCGCCGCCATAGCCGCGCTCTCCCGGAGGAATTTCGTAGTGCGGGGTTGCGTCCTCGTATTTCAGCTCGGGCATGGTCCGCCCCTCGGGCCAGTAGGCCAGGGTGCGGCTGAGCCAGTTCTGATCGTCGCGGGCCGGGAAGTCCTCGCGATTGTGGCTGCCGCGGCTCTCCCGGCGCACCAGGGCGGCCTGGGCGATGCACATGGCCAGGCGGACCTGGCCCTGGATCTTGAGCGCCGCCGCCACTTCATGATTGGCGCCAAGGCCCTTGGAGACCAGGCCGATCTTGGAGGAGCGCTCGAGCAGCCCCTGCAGCACCTCCACGCATGTGGCCAGATCCTTTTCGTTACGGAACACGAAGCAGCCCTGCATGAGCGCCTCCTGCATCTCGGCGCGGACCTTGTAGACGTTTTCCTTGCCCATCCGGCCGCTGATCAGGCTGTCGATGCGTTCCTGCTGGCGCTTGGCTTCGGCGTTGATGACGCCCGTGTTGAAGGACGTCTCGTAGCCCTTCAAGAATTCGACGATCTTGACGCCGATGATGCCACCCGCGACCACTGTCTCGGCCAGGGAGTTGCCGCCCAGGCGATTGAAGCCGTGCATGTCCCAGCAGGCGGCCTCGCCGGCGGAGTAGAGGCCTTTTAGGCCATAAGCCGCTCCGTTCTTGTCCGTGCGCACCCCGGCCATGGTGTAGTGCTGGGTCGGCCGCACGGGGATGAGCTGGGTGCGGGCGTCCACGCCCAGGAAGTTCTGGCAGATCTCGTCCACTTCGCGCAGCTTGGTGGAGATGTGCTTGTCGCCCAGGTGCCGGATGTCGAGCCAGAGATGTTCGCCGTAAGCCGACTGCACGCCCTTGCCCGCGCGCATGTGTTCGGTCATGCGCCGCGAGACAACGTCGCGGGAGGCCAGCTCGGCCTTTTCGGGCTCGTAGATGTGCATGAAGCGCTCTTCATTGACGTCAAGGAGCGTTCCGCCGTCGCCACGGCAGCCTTCGGTGACCAGGATGTCCGTAGGCACGATGCCCGTGGGGTGGAACTGGATGGCCTCGGGGTTGCCGATGGGCACCACGCCGGTATCCTGGGCGATGACATGGCCGCCGCCGTCGCAGATGACCGCGTTGGTCGTGGCCTTGTAGATACGCCCGAAGCCGCCCGTGCAGATGGCCGTGGCTTTGGCCAGATAGGTTTCAAGCTTGCCGGTGCGCAGACAACGCACAACGGCGCCCATGCACTGCTCGCCGTCATGGATGAGCGAGATGGCTTCCTTGCGGTCCAGGACGTTGATGCCCAGCTCCGCGCATTTGTTGTCCATGGTGCACATGACCGCATGGCCCGTGCCGTCGGAGGTGTAGCAGGTGCGCCACTTGGCCGTGCCGCCGAAGGAGCGGGCCGTGATCAGGCCCTCCTTTTCGGGTTTCTCGAATTTCTCGAATTTTTCCCCGCCCTTGAAATAGGAGGATGACCCCGGAACCACGCGGTTCCATGGCACGCCCCAGTGCGCCAGGCGGCGCATTTCGATGGGCGCGGCATCGGCGAAGAGCCGGGCCACTTCCTGGTCGCAGCCCCAGTCCGAGCCCTTGACCGTGTCCATGAAATGCACATCAACATTATCACCCTCGCCCATGGCGCAGTTGCCCAGCGCCGCCTGCATGCCGCCCTGGGCTGCGGAGGAATGGGACCGGCGGGCCGGGACGATGGACAGACAGATGACGTTGAAGCCGGCCAGCGCGGACTCCACGGCCACGCGTTCGCCGGCAAGGCCCGCGCCGATGACCAGAAGATCGGAATAATACGTTTGCATGCCTTCCCCCTTTAGCCCAAGAATACGAAGCGCAACAAGGTGACGAGACCAATGGCCATGAACACGGCGAACATGATGTTTTCGGCCTTTTTGGCCTTGGGACGGTCGGCGGTTTTGATGAAGCCCCACTTCACGCCGATACGGTAAAAGCCGACGGAGACGTGGAGCTCGATGCTCGGCAGCAGGATCAGATAGAACCAGCCCCAGCCTTCCTGCACCCGCGCGGCGGATTTGACGGCGGTGATGGGCAGGTCGGAGAGGACCACGAAAAGATGGATGGAACCCATGATCAGCACGATCATGGCCGTCACGGCCTGGACCACCCACAGCCAGGTGTCGGCGTGGTGCATCATCTTGGCGTGGGCCCAGATGGTCTTCTGCCCTTCGGCGCGAAAGGGAATCTTGCGCGCGGCCAGGATGAAGTGGATGATCATGGTGATGAAGATCACGGGGCCGCCCACCTGGGCCATATACGTGACCTCGAAAAATTCGGCGATGGCGTCCATGATGCGCGGCGAAAGAACCACGGACGAGACCAGCAGCATGTGGGACCACATGAACAGAACAAGACCGGCGCCGGTGAGCATCTGGAGCCAGTCGAGGTACGCATCCCGGCGTCCCGGACGCACGACATGCATGGTGGCATCAACGGACATACTTCCTCCGAATTTGCGGAGCCAATGCATTGATGACTCCTGGTTGAACAACCAATTTGTTTTTCAAGAAGCAATGGGAGCCCGAAGAATCTCGGGAATGGAGATTTTGTAGGTAGGCTTGGTACGCGAATACAATTGATCAGTCAATCACATGCCGCGACAGGCCGCCTGCAACATGCCCGTCAAAAGATACATAACAGTACGGAACAAAAGAAATATATTCTGGGGTAAAACATGGATTCAAAATCACGTTCCCTACGTTTGCCTGTTGGCGGAATGCACTGCGCCGCCTGCTCGACCCGCATCGAAAAAGTGGTCGGGGCCATGCCCGGGGTGGAGAAGGTCGCCGTCAATCTGGCCACCCATGAAATGGATCTGGGCTTTGATCCGCAAGAAGCGCCCCTGGACAAGATTCTGGAGCAGGTGCGGACACTGGGATTCTCCGTTGAGGCTCCGGCAGAGCAGAGCGTGCTTGAACTTAAGATCGGCGGGATGCACTGCGCGGCCTGCTCCTCGCGCATCGAGCGCGTTACCGGCCGCATGGAAGGCGTGACGGAGGCCAGCGTCAATCTGGGAGCCGAAAGCGGACGTTTCGTCTTTGACCCGGCTCTTGTGTCGCAACGCACCCTGCGCCAGGCCATCCACGACGCCGGCTTCACCACGAGCATCCCGCAAAAGGAGCGGACCGGGGACGAGGAGGCGCGGATATCAGCGCGACTTGAGGAGAAAAGGCGTGTCGTGCGGTGGTCCATGGCCTTTGCCCTGCCGCTCCTTGTTCTCTCCATGGGGCACATGTGGGGCATGCCCCTGCCTGCCTTCCTCGATCCCATGCACGCCCCGGGAACCTTTGCCCTGGTCCAGCTGCTGCTGACCCTGCCGGTGGTCTGGAGCGGACGGAGCTTCTACCTGATCGGATTCCCGGCTCTGGTCCGCCGCGCCCCGAACATGGACTCGCTCGTGGCCGTGGGCACAGGCGCGGCCCTGGTCTATTCGCTGTGGAACACGATCGAGATCTGGCTGGACGTGGACGCGATGGCCCGGGCCATGGATCTCTATTACGAATCGGCGGCCGTGCTCATCGCCATGATCCTGCTTGGCAAATTTTTCGAGGCCCGCTCCGTGTCCAAAACCACGGGCGCGGTGCGCGCCCTCATGGCCCTGACTCCGGACACGGCCACATTGGTGAACGGCGAGGGCGAACGCAAAATCCCGGTGGAAGAAATCGAGCCCGGCGACCTCTTGCGCATCCGCCCCGGCGAGCGTCTGCCCGTTGATGGCGAGGTGACCGAAGGGCAGAGCCATGTGGACGAGTCCATGCTCACCGGCGAGCCACTGCCCGTGCGTCGCAGCCCAGGAGACCGCGTCTTCGGTGGCACGCTCAATACCACCGGCGCGTTCGTCATGCGCGCCTCCCTGGTCGGCGAGGACACCATGCTGGCCCGCATCGTCAAGCTGGTGCGCGACGCCCAGGGCTCCAAGGCCCCCATCGCCAGTCTGGCCGACACCATCAGTTACTATTTCGTGCCCGTGGTCATGGTCCTGGCCCTGGTTTCCGGTCTGGCCTGGTATTTTTTCAGCGACGAACCCTTTGTCTTCGCCCTGCGCATCGCCATCTCCGTACTGGTTATCGCCTGCCCCTGCGCCATGGGGCTGGCCACGCCGACCTCCATCATGGTCGGCACAGGCCGCGGCGCGCAGCTCGGCGTCCTGATCAAATCCGGCCGAGCCCTGCAGCGCGCCGGGGAGCTGGACACTCTGGTCTTCGACAAGACCGGAACCCTGACCGCAGGCAAGCCAGTGCTGAACGAGGTCTGGGTCGACCCGGCGGCAGGGATCGACAAGGACACCCTGCTGCGCCTGGCCGCATCGGTCGAGGCCCAGTCCGAACATCCCCTGGCTCGGGCCGTGGTCCTGGCCGTGCAGAGCCCCCTGCCCAAGATCTCGGATTTCCTGTCCGTTCCCGGGCAGGGCGTGACCGCCATGGTCGAAGGCCGCGCCATCGCCATCGGTAACGAACGGTTGATGCAGGCTAAAAATCTGAATCTGGAAGAGGCAAAGGCGGTGCGCGAGCGCATGGAGGAAAACGGGGCCACCGTGGTGCATGTGGCCATGGACGGACGCCTGGCGGGTCTTTTGGCCGTTAGCGACCAGTTGCGGCCCGAATCCAAGGGAGCCGTGCAACGCCTGCGCGACCTGGGTATGGAAATCGTGCTCCTGACCGGAGACTCGGAGCGCGCGGCCCAGGCTGTGGCCCGTCAGCTTGGCATAAAACGGGTCGTGGCCGGAGTGCTGCCGGACCGCAAGGCCGAGGAGATCATCCGCCTACAGGCCGAGGGGCGTGTCGTGGGCATGGTCGGGGACGGGATCAATGACGCCCCGGCCCTGGCCAAGGCCGACCTGGGCGTGGCCATGGGCGGCGGCATGGACGTGGCCCTGGAATCGGGAGATGTGGTGCTCATGCGCGAAGAACTCTCCGGCGTGCTCACCGCGCTGGCCCTAAGCCGGGCGGTGATGCGCAACATTCGCCAAAACCTGTTTTGGGCCTTCGCCTTCAACACTATCGGCCTGCCCATCGCCGCAGGGCTGCTGCACGTCTTCGGCGGACCGACCATGAGCCCCATGCTGGCGGGTACGGCCATGGCCATGAGTTCGGTCTTTGTGGTCACCAACGCGTTGCGGCTGCGTTTTTTTGTTCCGAAACATAAATAAATGCACTATGACTTGTACCTGCCCGGCCACCAATCTTGTACGGAGTGGACACCATGCATAAAAGCATCGAGCAGCTTCTGCCCGGTGAAACCCTGGCCGCAGATCTCAAGGATCCGGCAGGACGGCTCCTTTTTACCAAAGGGTCGGTGCTGACTGAAAATGCCATCGCGGCCTTGAGTCAACGCGGGATTACGGATGTCGATGTCGAAGGTGAGCGCGTGCAGCTGAACGCCGAACAGATGAAGCTGGCCGCCGAGCGTGCCCGCAAATTCTATGCGGGGCACGATCTGAGCCTTTCGCCCGGTCCGATCCTGTTGGGTTTGCGAACCGAAGCCGAAGCCCAACGCATCGAAAGGGGCCTGCCTCCGCTGCTGCGGGATTGCAGGGGTGCCACCGGACCCGCGCACTCAGCCAAAGAGCTGCCCACGTTCTGTCTGGGCAGCTTCGAACCTCCGCAGCTGTCCGCCGTGGCGCATGAACTCAATCTGGCCTTGAGCGTTCCCGACCCCTCCAGCAACAGCATCACCGAAATCATCGGCCGAAGTCCAGGACTCACGGCCAGGCTCCTGCGGCTGGTGAACACACCCATCTACGGCTTTCAGCGCAAGGTCGAAACCATTTCCAGGGCCGTGTCCATCGTCGGTCTGCGCGAAGTGGGCATACTCGCATCCAGCCTGCTCATGGTCGAGCAGTTCGGGGTCATCCCCAAATCCGTGATCGAGATGCGCACCTTTCTCGAGCACAGCCTCGGCTGCGCCCTGACCTGCAAGGAGCTGGCGGAAACCACCGGTCTGGCCCAGGCGGAGCAGGCTTTTGTGGCCGGTCTCCTGCACGATATCGGACGGCTTTATTTCTTCACATCCTTTCCGGAGCGCTCCAGATTCTGCCTCGACAGCGCCCTCAAGCACGGGCGGCAACTTATGGCCGAAGAAGCCCTTTTCTTCGGTGTCGATCATGCGGTCATGGGCGAACGCCTGCTGGAAGGATGGGGGATGCCCGGAAGCCTGAGCAAAATCGTGGGCAGCCATCACGCGCCAGCGCAGGCCGCCGGGCTGCCCCTGGCCGGCATCGTGCACATGTCCGACATCATCACCCATGCCATGGGTCTGGGCTGCAGCGGGGAATGCGGACCGCCGGAAGCCTGCCCGGAAGTCATGGATCTGGTGCCGCTCCAGCCGGAGCAGCTGGTCGACATGGCGGCCCGCATCGAAAACAGGCTCGGCTCGATCATGGGCGCATTTCAATAAATTCAAGAAAATAAAATACCACAGGAGAGCACATGCAGATCCAGCGCAAGAGCGTCCCCGCCGCCACGGTCATCGAAGCCGCAGCGACGCTGACCATCCCGGAAATCGCGGCGTATGCCGAGAAGGTCATTCCCATGCTGCTGGCGGAAGCCGAAAACAGGGGCATGGCCATAACAGGCCCGTGCACCTTCGCGTACCATGGCTGCGACGGCTCTCTGGACAAGGAGTTTTCCTTGAAAGCATCCTTTTCCGTGGACGCCTGCCGGGGTCAGGGAGCGTTTAACTGCACGCAGATTCCGGCCCACGAATGTCTGAGTACCGAGCACCGGGGCCCCATGAACGGGCTCGGACCTGCCTGGAGCGCTTTCACTCCCTTGGCCATGCAGACGGGCCTGGCATTGCAGCCTCTGGGCCGGGAGATTTATGTGCACTGGGTTGGCATGGACAGCCAGGACAACCTGACGGAACTGCAGATTCCCCTGCAGGGATGATCGGGGACGGCCCTCCCTGCAGCCGGCCTCAGGGCAACTCTTCGATAAGAAGCCAGACGCTGCGGGTGTCGCGCATTTCGCCCGAAGCTTTGCCCGTCATCCGGTTTTCATCGCCCTGCATCTGCTGCGCGCTGCCGCCGAGTTCGATCCACTCGCCAAGCCGTCCGCTCACTGTGGTGGTGAGTTGCTGCGTGTCCACGCTGCCGCGTCCGCCGCTCTCCTGGCTGTCGAATTGCGGGGAGATCTCCACCGTCACCGTGTCGCCCACCAGCCTCGGCACGGCTGAGAAGCCCTGGCCAATGTCGCGGTACACGACACTGTCGGTCACCGTCACGCCGTCAGGCCTGGCCGTGACCCTGCGAAAAGGCACGGCCAGGGATCGCCCGACCTGGATGAAAGCCTGCCCGCCATCCATGACCTTGACGAACTGATCCGCCCGGCTCTTTGAGCTTCGCCGCACATTCCCGCCCTGCACCGTGACAGTGGAGCCGCCATGCCGGATTTCGCCTCCTGCGCCGCCGTACATCGTGCCCCCCGGCGCGACAATCCGGACATCATCACCAAGCTCCACGTTTCCGTACACGCCCAGCTCCCCATGCCGACTGTCAACCGCGCGGTTCTGGCTCACATGAATCACCAGTTGGCGGGGAGTGCGGTCGATGGCGACCAGCACTTTTTTGAGGTCTTCAAGATTGCCCGGCGACGTGCGGATGATCAGCTGCCCGCTCATGCCGGAGATGGCCCCGCCCGGTTCGACCAGCGGCTCCAGCACGGGCAGGACATCTTCGACCGTTCGGTGGCGAAGCTCGATGATGTTCACGTGCTGCTGGGCCAGGGCAGGCACGGCAAGCACGAGGAATACGAAGAAGAGGATTTGGCGCATGGACAGCTCCTTGATTTGAGCGGGGTGTCCTCTTCGGCAACCCTGCCTCAATTTGAGGGAGTGGCCGAGAGTTCAGATATGCATACAGTCAACCCAGAGAGCCGTCGAGTGAATGGAGGCCGGACAGGGCTCGCTTTTCAGGCGTGTGTGCGCAGCCAGAAGCGGGCAATAAAAAAGCCGCCCCCGGTTAAGGGAGCGGCCATGAAGGTCAATGCGGGGCTGATGATCCTACAGGCAGGAGTCGGCCGGGGTGAAGGGCAGGCCGAAGGCTTCGGCCACGCCATTAAAGGTGATCTTGTCGCCGACCATGTTCAGGCCGTTTTTAAGACCCGCGTTTTCCTGGCAGGCCAGCTTCCAGCCCTTGTCCGCGATCTGCAGGGCGTAGGGCAGGGTGGCGTTGGTCAGGGCCATGGTCGAGGTGATCGGCACGGCGCCGGGCATGTTGGCCACGCAGTAGTGGATGATGCCATCCACTTCATAGATGGGGTCGGAGTGGGTGGTTGCCTTGGAGGTCTCGAAGCAGCCGCCCTGGTCGATGGCCACGTCCACGAGCACGCAGCCGGGCTTCATGTCCTTGAACATCTCGCGGGTGATAAGCTTGGGAGCCTTGGCCCCTACCACCAGCACCGCGCCGATGATGGCGTCGGCCTTCTTGGCCAGTTCGCGGATCATGGCCGGGGAGCTCATCAGCGGCGTGCAGTTCTTGGGCATGATCTCGGACAGGTAGCGCAAGCGGTCGAGGTTCATGTCCAGAATGTAGACCCGCGCGCCGAGCCCGGCGGCCATCATGGCCGCGTTGGTGCCGACGATGCCGCCGCCGATGACCAGCACCGTGGCCGGGGCCACGCCGGTCACGCCGCCCAGCAGGATCCCGCGTCCGCCGTGGACGCGCTCGTTGTACTTGGCCGCTTCCTGTGCGGCCATGCGTCCGGCGACCTCACTCATGGGGGTCAAAAGCGGCAGGCCGCCCTGGGGGCCGGTCACGGTCTCGTAGGCGATGGCCACGGAGCCGGTCTTCATGAATTCGCGGGTCAGCTTCTCATCGGCCGCGAAGTGAAAATAGGTGAAGACGATCTGGCCGGGCTTGACCATGGCGTATTCGGACGGCTGCGGCTCCTTGACGTGCATGACCATGTCGGACTGGGCATAGACTTCCGCCGGAGTCGGCAGGATCTTTGCCCCTGCCGCCTTGTAGGCTTCGTCGGAAAATCCGCTGCCGATACCTGCTGACGCCTCCACCAGCACCGTGTGCCCGTGCTGCTTCATGACTTCCACGCCCGCCGGCGTCATGCAGACCCGGTTTTCCTGTGCCTTGATTTCCTTCAGAACGCCGACGATCATATGCCTGCTCCTTATGCCTTTGTTATTGGGGGGGGAGAAAGCCTCTTCATTGGCAAAAAGCTTACCATAAACACGGAATAGGGCAAACATCGTCAAAAATCACGCCAGGCCATGAGCAGACAAGGCTTCCGGACCGCCTGATCCGCTTCCGGTACACGCGATGGCATCTGTGCGGGTGCAGGATTCAGTCATTTTTGGAAATAAAAATTTCCATTATAAAAATATATCACGTATTTCAGGTTGTAACACAATAATTTGTTATGGTCA
>JFJP01005444.1_pt1 | contig 23440 bp, 22 predicted proteins | sample 431651 | NCBI WGS metagenome assembly JFJP01 (sample SAMN02602958, study PRJNA72255) | Microbial mat metagenome, whole genome shotgun sequencing project. | biome: fresh water; feature: sink hole; material: water; isolation source: purple microbial (photo- and chemosynthetic) mats found in...
CCACCCCTGCGGCACGCCATCCACGATGGGGGTGTGTTCATAGCCGGGGAAGCGCAGGCGGACGAACCATTCGCGGTAGAGCAGCCGGGCGGACTCTTCGAGCAGGGACATGCGGCGGCGGTTGTTTTCGATCAGGTCGTCATAGGCTGCGAGTAAATCTACAACTGCCTTTTGTACATCAAGCGGCGGGTATCCAACTTTCAGTTCGGCAAGTTCACTTGCTCGAATTCCTGCTTGTGCGCACTGCTGCACGATCGTAGACATCCCCGAGTAGGGCGAGCGAAAGTAGTAGTGATAGAAAAGAGGTATCGCCTTGGCTTGATCGAGGCGGACACGAATTAAATGTGACTCAAACGTGGTCGGTTCTGGCAATGAAGCAATGTAGCTGCATTGTCCCGCACCTTCCAACACCAAGGACTGACGCGCAAAGAGTAGATCACCTTCGGCGAGTGAAGAGTTTGCAAGTTCACGCTCGTTCATTGGAACCCGCTCCATCGGGATGTCGCCGATCATTTGGTTCGCAAACAATTCGCCCATGTTCACCATCTTGATGCCTTCACCCCTCACACGTGAGGGCCGCGAAAGACCATTTCTGGATGGAATCAAGTACAGGTCACCAAAGCGGGCTTGTGGCCAACTCATGTCTTCCACGCTCCAGCAGAGTGCTTCGAGTATTGAAACTGCTTGCAGCCCTCATAGAACATGCGCGAGCAGCTATCAAAAGCATAGCGAATGACAACCCTCATACACCCAACTCCTGAAAGTTGGTCTGTATCTTCGCTGCCAAATCAGCCGACTCACGGTTTAAATCCGCCAGCTCCAGGTGAATATCACGCAGGGTTTGCTCGAAGTCGAAGTCCTCGTCCACCTCTGCCGGGGCCACGCCGACAAAACGGCCAGGGGTCAGGCTCCAGTCGGCGGCTTCGATCTCGGCCCGGGTGACGACTTTGCACAGGCCGGGCACGTCCGCCATTTCAGCCTTGGGGAAGCGGTCTTGCAGCCAGACGATTTGGCGGTGCAGATAGGCGCAGTCTTTGAGCTGTTCGACGGCGGATTTGCGTTCTTCATCGAGCTGCTTGATGAGTTTGCCCACAGCACGGCGGTCAAAGAACTCGGCGGCCTCGTCGCTGGCAGCCAGCTCTTGCGCCAGCTGCGCAGCGCGGGCGGCCAGTTTGTAGAGCAGGTCAATCTGTTTGACTAAGCCGCGGGCGGATTCGGCCAGGGGGTCGAAGGCTTGGCGGGAAATGTGCTGGGCTTTGTTGGCCGGCACCGGCTTGGCAACAGACTTGCAGAACGCAGCCAGCCCGGCGACCAAAGCGGCACGGTCGGCGGCATAGGCGGTGGCGGCGCTGGTCCATTCGGCCATGGCGTCCGCTAGACCTTGGCGTTTGTCTTGTGGCAGGGCTTTGATGCCTTTCACGCTGTCCACAAAGGCTGCCAAGGGCGAGCGGCTGGCCGTCAGTGCGACCTCGAACCCGGTGAGCGTGGCATCTACGGCGGCGGCCTCTGCGCCCAGGCGGGTGATATAGCTTTGCACCTGGCCCAAAAAGCGCTCTTGCTGGCCCCGGTACAGCCACACGATGGCGGCTAGGTTGGCTTGCTGCTCGGGTGAAAAGTCGTAAATCTTGCGGGTGACTTTGCGGTAGACGTTGCGGGCATCCAGCATCAGCACCTGGTCTTTGCGCTCAGCAGGCTTGGCCCTGTCAAAGTGCCACAGCTCGCAGGGCACGGTGCGGGTGTAGAAGAAGTTGGAACGGATGGCGACCATCACGTCCACATCGCCGGTCTCCACCAGCTTGCGGCGCACCTCCTTCTCGCCATGGCCTGCGCTGCTGGCTTGGGACGACATGACAAAACCGGCCCGACCGGTGGGGGACAGGTAGCTGTGAAAGTACGAAATCCACAGGTAGTTGCCGTTGGAGACGTGTTTGTGGCAGGCGGCGGTCGCTTTTGATGGATTCGGCATCAACCTTGTCCACGTTGAACGGTGGGTTGGCCATCATGAAATCGACATTGCCCCACAGCGGGCGGCCGTCTTGCAGGCGGTGCTTGTCTTCGTAGAAGGTGTTGGCCTCTTGGATGTCGCCCTCCAGGCCATGCACGGCCAGGTTCATTTTGGCCAGGCGGATGGTCATGGGAGTTTTCTCCTGGCCATAGAAGGTGACGCGCTTCATGGTCTCTTGGCCGGTCTGCTCGATAAAGTGGCTGCTTTGTACAAACATGCCTCCAGAGCCACAGGCCAGATCGGTCACCACGCCGTGGGTGGGTTCAATGACGTTGACCAGGGTTTGCACCAGTGACGGAGGCGTGAAGAACTCGCCGTTGTCCTGTGCGCCCTGCATGGCAAACTTCATCAGGAAGTATTCGTAGATGCGGCCAAACACATCGCCTGTGGCGGTGCGCAGGGCTTGGCTGTCGAAGCAGCGCAGCAGGTTCTCCAATAGCTTGTTGTCAAATCGGTCGTAATCTTTGGGCAGGCTGCCTTGCAGCGGCGGAAAGTCTGCCTCTATGGCGCTCATGGCGGCCACCAGTGCACTACCCAGGCTGGCACCAGAGGGTAGGTTCAGCAGGGTTTCATACCGTGCCGTCTCAGGCAGCATCAGGGCGCGTCGCTTGATGAAGTCGGCTTTGCCCAAGGGGCGTTTGGGCATGGTGCCTGCGGCCTGGTCGGCTTCAATGGCTTGCAGGGCGGACTGGTAGCGGTTGGTGGCGTGGCGCAAGAAGATGACGCCCAGCACCGGCATGGAGTATTCGGTGGCAGTGAGATTGGAGTTAGCGCGGAGCTGGTCGGCGGCTTCCCAAAGGCTGGTCTCGATTTGGGCGATGTTGTGGAATGCGTTGGCGGTCATGCGTCTGAACTGGTCTCGTGATTTGTGGTGGGCTATCCCCTCTGTGGTGTGCCCACAGCCTCTTAGCACTGTCGATGGTACAGCCTGGGCCATGGGGTCGGGAGGGGCGCTAAAACATTGCAGTTTTGGGTGGACGTGCAAGTGCAGCCAGACAGTGCAGCGTACTTGAAATTTAGGCGGTAATCGACTTGAGGGGGTTGGAGGACTCGGTTTCTCGGGAGATCAGATTCAGTCGACAGGGCCTGATCGCCGAAATGATGGGGATTGCTGAATTAGCCTTCAGCGTGAAGGTGGCCGAATGCTGCGTGCCATGCATTGAGCATTGCCGCCAGCTTGGCCTGATCCGGGTTTTCGGATTCTGAGCGCGTGATGGATTCTGCCTGGTCCGCGAAGGCTGGCAGGGCAGTGCGCCCGGAAGCGCTGCTGAACTGCTTGAGCCAACACAGTGGTTGACGTACCAGGCCAGCCCTTCATTGCGGACAAAGTCAGCCAGAGCGCCAACCCCACAACAGGTCCCTGAACATGGCCAAAGCCACGCCAGTCACCAACCGCCCGGTCATGGGCCTGGGCTTCTTGCCTAACGAAGCCCGGCACGGCTTTTTGATTGACGTGCCCAAGGGCAGCGCTGCCAGTGAGATGATCTGCATCACCGAGCACCATGGCAATGACCTCGACAGCCTGGGCATGCGCGCCAGCGCAGCACCCCAGCCCAACGACCCCGCCCTGCGCGTGGTGATCGACCGCAACCGCTGGCTCAGCCTGGCCCCCGCCTTCTGGGACGAAGCCAACCGCCGCCTGCGTGCCAATGGCCTGCCGGTGGCCAAGTTCCAGAAGAACCCTGGCAAGCCCGTGCCAGTGCACCCCTCGCTGGGCAAAGAGCTGTGCATTCTGTGCTGGGCGGTTGAAGACGCCTCGCCCGACGATATTCCCAATGCCTTGCACAACTGGGAAACGCTGGCCCCCGAAGAGCGCTGGTGGCTCTACACCATGACTGTTGCGACCACCGGGCAGGCCATGCAAAAAGGCATTGGCTGGCGCAAGGCGCTGCGTGCCGCCCTGGCCGACAACCCGTTTGTCAAAGGCGAGGGCCTGTCGCCCAAGGCACGGCGAGAACTGCTGGGGCATTCGCAGCTCTCGCTTGCACTGTGAGGCCAAGTCTGCATAAAATGACCTCATGTAGTCACAAAGAGGGTTTCTATGGAAACAATACAAATTCGTGAAGCCAAGGCCAGCTTTTCTGCGCTGGTCGCCGCTGCTGAAAAAGGTCGACCCACCCTGGTCAGCCGCCACGGCCAGCCCTGCGCCATGATTGTGCCCGTGGCCGATGGTGCGCGCCTATACCCCTTGGAGATGCCCAACCTGGCCAACTACCTGCTGGGCCTGCCCGAGTCTTTTGAGACAGAGCGTGACACCACGCCGCTGCGGGGAATTGATTTTGACTAAGGGGTACGTGCTGGACACCAGTGTGGTGTCAGCATTGGCGCCGGGGCGCGAAGCCTTTGTGCCCACCCCCTTGGGTGAATGGCTGCAAGCGCACCACAAAGAGCTTTACCTGCCTTCTATTGCCGTGGCTGAGATGGCGCAAGGCATCGGTAAGTTGCGCCGCGCCGGTGGCACAGAGCGGGCCGACCGCCTGGACCGCTGGCTCGACGGTTTGTTGGCTACCTATGCGGATCGCATCTTGCCGCTGGACGCCCAAGTCGCCCGGCTGGCGGGGCAAATATCGGATGCGGCCATAGCCCAGGGTCGGCACCCCGGTTTTGCCGATGTGGCGATTGCGGCGCTGGCCCAACACGCTGGGCTGCTGTTGCTGACCTGCAACCTCAAGCATTTCCAGCCGCTGGGCGTGGCCTGTGCTGATCCGTTGATTGCGCTACCGCTGTGATGATGAAATTTGTGCAAAATCAGCCTCTAGCCCCCGTCAAGATTGCGCAAGCCGCTATCAAATTTGACATCCCCACGGCGGCAGGCTGATGCCGTGCCAGCCCACCCACCGAATGCAAGCCATGCCTACTTTCATCGAAACCCAGTTTCCCATCGCCCGTCTGTCTGCTGAGTCTTACAAGGAACGCAAGTCTGGGGCCGGCCAGACGCTGACTGGCCTTGGCAAATGGTGGGGCCGCAAGCCGCTGATTCTGGTGCGCGCCAGCATTCTGGGCATGTTGATGCCCGCAAGTAGTGATGCCAAAAAAGATCGTGAAATCTTCCTCAAAATTCTGACCATGGACGACGAGGGCGCCTGGCAGCGCTGCAGCGGCGACATCCCGGTCGTGCTCTGGCGTGAGGCTGCAACGCCTGAGGTGCAAGAAGATTTCTTTGGTACGCGAGGCTTCAAACAGGGCATCAGTGACGAAGAAAAGGCCGATGTCTGCGCGCAAATCTGGGCAAGCTTACGCCCCGCGCAGCAACAGGCGCTGGATGCAGAGCGCCGCCGCCCCATCCCTGATCGCGCTGAATTTGATGCCTTGCCCTATGCCCTGCGCATCACCCACTGCCAGCGGCCCGAAAACGTACCCGGCCCCAGCACGGCAGCCTGGGCTGACATCAACGCCCACCTGGGCACCAGCGCCAGAAGTTTTTCTGAACTGGTTGGGCAACTCGGCCAACGCACCTTTGGCCACACACCGCGCCTGGACGACAGCTTTTGCGGTGGCGGTTCGATTCCGTTTGAGGCGGCGCGTATCGGCTGCGAGGCGTTCGGCTCGCGCTCTCAACTCCCTTGCTGTTTGAGTACGAGGACGTTCTCAAGCGCAAGCAGGGGGTGCTGGACTTGAGCGACGCTGCCGTCGAGGTGATACTGGACAATCTGTGCAGACAAGCCGACTTTCAGCCGGTCTATTTCCTTTGGCGCCCCTGCTTGCCGGACGCAAAAGACGATATGGTGCTGGAGCTTGCGGTCGCAGCCCAAGTGGCGACAATTGTCAGTTTTAATGCCAAGGATTTTCTCCTGGCATCCCGCTTTGGCATTGACGTGATTACCCCGCAAACCCTTTTGGAGGAACTGCTATGACCACCCTGAGTGTGACATTGCCCAATTCGATTCAACGCCACCTTCAGGAGATGGCCGACCTCGATGGCGTGCCAGTTCATCAATTTGTGGCAAGCGCAGTGGCCGAGAAAATATCGGCTCTGACGGCCGAACAGTATCTCAAAGGCCGCACTGATCGTGCTGATCCAGCTGCGTTTCGGGCGATCCTGGACCGCGTGCCGAATCACCCGCCATTGTCCGGCGACGAATGAGTAGTGGGCGCAAGCTAGGCATTGCCTGTCATGACCCAACTCACATTTGAGATGCCCGAATCGGCGCTCGCCAGTTTTCATCTTGGCCCGAAAGAGTTTGCGCAAGAAATGCGGGTTGCTGCGGCAGTCAAGTGGTACGAGCTCGGCCGCTTTTCCCAAGGCCGTGCCGCCGAAATTGCCGGGCTAAACCGCTCGGGCTTCATCGACGCACTGTCGCGCTACAAGGTAAGCCCGTTCCAGTACACCGCAGACGAGTTGGCCGAGGAACTCGTGGCAGCAGACACCGCTGTGTGCGGCGCCAGATTGAGTGAATCCGCGCTGGTCCAAGACTGGCAGCGCGATGAGGAGGATGCAGCATGGTCACATTTGCAACCCGCCAAGTAGTTTTGCTCCTAATCCCGTTTTCTGACCTCCCGCCAGCACCTCTGCCATCGCAATATGAATTCTGAAATCACCCCCCACGCGGCAGATTACCGTCAATGGCTGGGTGAGCTGAAGTCCCGCTTTCGGCAAGTTCAACTTAAAGCTGCCGTCGCGGTCAACACTGCCATGCTCCAGTTCTATTGGGAGCTGTGGTGGCCAAGCAAACGCAGTTTGCCTGGGGTATCCCCGCAGCGGCACGCTGAAAATCTACTTGGTGGATTGCACCATCTTCATGGCCGTAGCAATCAAGGTGGAAACTTCGCTCATGTTCCCTGGAATGATCAACGTGGTAGTTGAATCCGCAGCAACTTTGCTGTAAGCATCAACGGCCCTTTCAGCAACCTTCAGTTGGACGGCCTGTTCGCCCCCAGGCTGCCGAATGGCGGCAGCAATGCGCTCGATCGCGGCAGCGGTCGCATCGGCCACCGCCGTGATGGACGCGGCTTCACCTTGGGCCTTGTTGATGACCGCTTGCTTTTCTCCTTCAGAGCGGGCGATGAACGCTTCGCGCTCACCGGTAGCGATGTTGATCTGCTCCTGACGACGACCTTCGGACGCTGCGATCAGCGCGCGCTTCTCGCGCTCCGCAGTGATTTGCGCTTGCATGGCGTGCAGAATTTCCTTGGGCGGTGTCAGGTCCTTGATTTCGTATCGCAGCACCTTCACACCCCAGTTGAGCGCGGCCTCGTCGATTGCCGAAACCACCTGGGCGTTGATGATGTCGCGCTCTTCAAACGTTTTGTCAAGTTCAAGCTTGCCAATGACTGAACGCAACGAAGTTTGCGCTAGTTGGGAAATGGCGACGATGTAGTTGGACGATCCGTAACTGGCCCGCATGGCATCGGTCACCTGAAAATAGAGAATGCCATCGACCTGCAATTGGGTATTGTCACGGGTGATGCAAACCTGGCTGGCGATGTCCAGCGGAACCTCTTTGAGCAGGTGTTTGTAGGCAACCTTGTCAATGAAGGGCACCAGAATATTAAGTCCGGGTGTCAGGGTGCCGTGGTATTTGCCGAGGCGCTCAATCACCCACGCATGTTGCTGTGGAACGACCTTGATTGATCGCGTAATGAAGATGATGGCGATAACGAAGACCAGTACTGCGATTTCCATATGACAACTCCTGTTTAACTTTTGTCTACAAGCAGACGGTTTCCCACCAGTTCCGCAACCCGGTGGAGTCCGGCACTAGGGGACACGCCTGGGCGGTGAATGGCAGTCCAGTGTGCGCCGCGGTAGTTCACATCGGCGGTTCCGTCAGGCTTCCAGGCGGTCACCATCACCGTCTCGCCCACGTCCATATTGACATTCGGATTGGCCTGGGCAAGTGGTTCCGATGGGCTGCGCATCTTCTTGAGGTGCCACGCCACCACGGCGCCGCCACCCACGATGGAAGCGACAACCAATTGCACCACGCCACTGGCACCCGCGTGGGCCGAAAGTGCGGCTGCGGCCATTCCGATGGCCAGCATCAGTAAATAGAAGGTGCCAGTAAGGAGCTCTATGGCGATGGCACCGCCGGTCAGTAGCCACCACACCGTGGTTTCAGCCATGGTCGAAAACCTTTTTGTATTGACAACGCCACATTGTGTTCCAAAAGGAAGCGTCTGCGAGAGGGCGGACTCATTTAGTCCTTAAACTTCGCGCCTATTGCATTGTTTTGGGTGTTCGTTGGAGTTGCGCCATGAAGTTTCGTTTTCCGATAATTATTATTGACGAAGATTTCCGCTCGGAAAACACGTCCGGCTTGGGTATTCGTGCTTTGGCGCAGGCCATCGAGTCTGAAGGTTTTGAGGTGCTGGGCGTCACCAGCTATGGCGACCTGAGCCAATTTGCGCAGCAACAAAGCCGCGCCAGCGCATTCATTCTGTCCATTGATGACGAAGAATTCACTCCCGGTCCTGACCTCGATCCTGCCGTATTGAACCTGCGCCACTTCATTGAGGAGGTGCGTCGCAAGAACCTGGATGTCCCGATCTATGTCTATGGTGAGACCAAGACCAGCCGCCATATTCCGAATGACATCCTGCGTGAACTGCATGGTTTCATCCATATGTTCGAGGACACGCCCGAGTTCGTGGCGCGCCACATCATTCGTGAGGCCAAGAGCTATCTGGAGGGCGTGCAGCCACCATTTTTCAAAGCCTTGCTGGACTATGCGGAGGATGGTTCCTACTCCTGGCACTGCCCCGGGCACTCCGGCGGTGTCGCGTTTCTGAAGAGCCCGGTAGGTCAGATGTTCCACCAGTTTTTTGGTGAAAACATGTTGCGGGCGGACGTGTGCAATGCGGTGGAAGAACTGGGCCAATTGTTGGACCACACTGGGCCGGTAGCCGCCTCTGAACGTAATGCCGCGAGAATCTTCAATGCGGACCACTGTTTCTTTGTGACCAATGGCACCAGCACCAGCAACAAGATGGTGTGGCACCACACGGTGGCACCCAATGACGTGGTGGTGGTGGACCGCAACTGTCACAAATCCATTCTGCATGCCATCATCATGACGGGTGCGATACCGGTGTTTTTGAAGCCGACCCGCAACCACTTCGGCATCATCGGACCCATTCCAAAGTCCGAATTTGAACCCGCTGCCATCAAGGCCAAAATTCGCGCCAACCCCCTCGTGATGCAGCACCTGCCGCACCTTGAAGCCAACAAGATCAAGCCGCGCGTGCTGACGCTGACGCAGTCTACCTACGACGGCGTGCTGTACAACACCGAGACCGTCAAAGGCATGCTCGACGGCTACGTGGAAAACATCCACTTTGACGAGGCCTGGTTGCCGCATGCGGCGTTCCACCCGTTCTACGGCACCTACCATTCCATGGGCAAGAACCGGGCACGGCCCAAGGAAGCCATGGTCTATGCCACACAGTCCATTCACAAGTTGCTGGCCGGTATCAGCCAGGCCAGCCATGTGCTGGTGCAGGACTCACAGACCACCAAACTCGACAAGCACCTGTTTAACGAAGCCTACCTGATGCATACCAGCACCAGTCCGCAGTACAGCATCATCGCCAGTTGCGATGTCGCCGCTGCGATGATGGAGCCTCCAGGCGGCACCGCATTGGTAGAGGAAAGCATTGCCGAAGCGCTGGATTTTCGCCGCGCCATGCGCAAGGTGGACGAGGAATATGGTGACGACTGGTGGTTCAAGGTCTGGGGTCCGGACAAACTGGTCGACGAAGGCATTGGCCGGTCGGACAACTGGATCATCAAAGGCGAGTCGGCCAAGGCCAAGGCAGGTGTCAACTGGCACGGTTTCGGCAAGATGGCAGCGGGCTTCAACATGCTGGACCCGATCAAGTCGACCATCGTCACGCCGGGCATGGATCTGAATGGCAAATTTGCCAAAACCGGTATTCCGGCCAGCATTGTTACCAAGTTTCTGGCTGAGCATGGCGTGGTCGTGGAGAAGACAGGGCTGTACAGCTTCTTCATCATGTTCACCATCGGCATAACCAAGGGTCGCTGGAACAGCATGCTGACCGCCCTGCAGCAGTTCAAGGACGACTATGCCAAAAATCAACCCATGTGGCGTGTTCTTCCCGAGTTTTGCCAGCAATATCCACGCTACGAAAAGATGGGCCTCGCCGATCTTTGCCAGCACGTGCATCAGCTCTATGCCAAGTACGACATCGCCCGTTTGACTACGGACATGTATCTGAGCGATCTGACACCTGCGATGAAGCCCAGTGATGCCTACGCCCACATTGCCCTGCGTAAAACCGAGCGGGTGGAAATTGATGCCCTGGAAGGCCGTATCACCGTAGGTCTGGTGACACCGTATCCGCCCGGCATTCCGCTACTCATTCCAGGCGAAGTGTTCAATAAGAAAATTGTTGACTACCTCAAGTTTTCAAGAGAGTTCAACGAGAAGTGCCCCGGCTTCGAGACCGATATCCACGGCCTGGTGGAAGAGGAGGGCCCAGATGGCAAGACCCACTACTTTGCCGATTGTGTCAAGATGGATTGAGGCGACAGGCAGATGTCCGGGTTGCTATCAATAAAGTAGCTTCTCGCGCTGTATTGACGGGCGCCAGAGGCGTTTTTCCTTAAGCTTCGGCGGCAACGCCCATGGTCTTGCTGTGGCCACCGTCAACATAGGTGACTTCTGCCGTCATACCGGCGGCCAGGTCGCTCATCATGAAAGCCGCGACGTTGCCCACATCCTCAATCGTCACGTTGCGGCGCAACGGGGATGCAGCGGCAACCAGGCTGAGCAGTTTGCCAAAGTCCTTAATACCACTGGCCGCCAGCGTCTTGATCGGGCCAGCACTCAACCCATTCACGCGAATGCTTCGCCCATCGGGCAGGCGGCCCACTGCTTCGGCCAGATAGCGCACGGAAGACTCCAATGCAGCCTTGGCCAGACCCATGGTGTTGTAGTGCGGGATGATGCGTTCGGCGCCCAGGTAACTCAAGGTCAGCAGGGCCGATTTGTCGTTCAGGTAGGGTAGCGCCGCCTTGGCCATACCGGGAAAACTGTAGGCGCTGATGTCCAGGGCGGTTTTGAATGCATCGCGGCTCAGTCCGTCGAGCAAATTGCCGGCAATGGCCTCTCGGGGAGCAAATCCAATGCTGTGCACAAAACCATCAAAAGTAGGCCACGTCTGGGCCAAGTCGGTAAACAGCTTCGCTATCTGGGCATCGTCGGCAACGTCGCAGTCGAAGATCAGTTTCGAGTCAAACTCTGCCGCAAAATCGGTGATCCGGTCCTTGAATCGCTCTCCCACATAACTGAATGCCAGTTCAGCCCCCTGGGCGTGGCAGGCCCGGGCAATTCCATAGGCAATCGAGCGGTTGCTCAGCACACCAGTGATCAATAGCTTCTTGCCAACCAGAAAACCCATGGGGAACGCTCCTCGAAAAAAGATGCGGGATTGTCGCACGCTGCGCTGGGCCAAAATCCCTCCCACTTCCAATCAAGATTGCCTTAAGAATCAAGGGACTTAGCGCGGTTTTGCAGTACAATCCAGGCTCACGACCAAACGGGCGGGTAATTACCGCCCGTTTTTTTTGGTCGATTGTTTTTGGTTGGCGCAAATCAAGTGGCTTTACAGGACATTGTTCAACAAACGGTAACCGGTCTGGGATACGACCTGGTGGAGATCGAGCGCTCAGCCGGTGGGTTGCTGCGCATCACCATCGACCATCCTTGGGTGGCCCCTGCGCCAATTGCGCAGGGGGTTGAGCAGTTTGTCAATGTGGAGGACTGCGAGAAGGTAAACCGGCAGTTGCAGTTCGCCCTGGAGGTGGATGGTGTGGAGTACAAGCGATTGGAGATTTCGTCGCCTGGAATAGACCGGCCATTACGCCATGTGCAGGATTTCGAGCGGTTTGTCGGGCACGTCGTCGACATCACACTGAAGGCTCCGATGGGCGCGGCTGCCGCTGGGCAGGTGAGTGCCAACCGCAAGAAGTTCAGGGGCACGCTGGAAAAAGTGGAAGGTGTCGAAGGTTTGAGCGGCTGGCAGATCGTCTGGAGTGACGCGCCAACGGTAAAGCCCGGGCAGCGGGTCAGCAAGAAACGTGTACCGCCACCGGTGCAGGCGCTGGGTTTTGTGTTGGAAGAGTTGCGTGAAGCGCGATTGGCACCCATCGTGAGCTTTAAAGGCCGCGCCGGTGCTGATGGTGGGCAGGAATTTTAATTTTGATCTGGTTGAAAAGAGTGTTCAGGAGAGTCATGGCATGAATCGCGAACTGTTAATGCTGGTTGAAGCAATTTCACGTGAGAAGAACGTGGAACGGGATGTGGTGCTCGGCGCTGTAGAAGCAGCCCTCGCACAGGCAACCAAGAAACTGTACCCTGGCGATGTGGATATCCGCGTTGCGCTGGACCGTGACAGCGGCAACTACGAGACCTTCCGTCGTTGGCACGTCGTGCCAGATGAGGCAGGTCTTCAGTTGCCCGATCAGGAAATTCTGCTGTTCGAAGCCAAAGAGCAAATCGCCGACATCGAGGTGGACGAGTACATCGAAGAGTCGGTTGAATCGGTGCCCATCGGTCGCATAGGCGCCATGGCCGCCAAGCAGGTCATTCTGCAAAAAATTCGCGATGCCGAGCGCGAAATGTTGCTCAACGACTTCATGTCCCGTGGCGACAAGATTTTTGTGGGTACGGTCAAACGCATGGACAAGGGCGACCTGATCGTGGAGAGTGGTCGTGTGGAAGGGCGTTTGCGTCGCGGCGAAATGATCCCCAAGGAAAACCTGCGTACCGGTGACCGGGTGCGCGCCATGATTATGGAGGTTGACCTGACATTGCGCGGTGCACCCATTGTGTTGTCGCGCTCAGCCCCTGAATTTATGGTGGAGCTGTTTCGATCAGAGGTGCCGGAAATCGAGCAAGGCCTGTTGGAGATCAAGTCGTGTGCGCGGGACCCCGGTTCGCGTGCCAAAATTGCTGTGCTCTCGCATGACAAACGGGTCGACCCGATTGGAACCTGTGTCGGGGTGCGTGGTACCCGTGTCAATGGCGTGACCAATGAGCTTGCTGGCGAGCGCGTGGACATCGTTTTGTGGAGCGAAGACCCGGCGCAATTTGTCATCGGTGCACTGGCACCTGCCAATGTATCGTCCATCGTGGTGGACGAGGAGCGCCACGCCATGGACGTCGTTGTGGACGAAGAAAACCTGGCGATTGCGATTGGCCGTGGCGGCCAGAATGTGCGTCTGGCCTCTGAATTGACGGGCTGGAAGATCAACATCATGGACGCCGCCGAGTCAGCCCAAAAACTGGCGGTAGAAACCGACTCCGGTCGCAAGTTGTTCATGGAAAAGCTCGATGTCGACGAAGAAATTGCCGACATCCTGATTGCTGAAGGCTTCACCAGTCTGGAAGAGGTCGCCTACGTGCCGCTGCAGGAAATGCTCGAGATCGAGTCGTTCGATGAAGACACAGTGCATGAACTACGCAACCGTGCCAAAGACGCCTTGCTCACCATGGAAATTGCCCACGAAGAAAGTGTGGATCAGGTTTCGCAGGATCTGCGCGATCTCGGCGGATTGAGCTCCGAACAAATTGGCAAGCTGGCCGACGCCGGGGTTCACTCACGTGACGACCTGGCGGATCTGGCAGTGGATGAACTCACCGACATCACGGGCCAGGGGGCAGAGGACGCCAAAGCCCTGATCATGAAGGCTCGCGCGCACTGGTTTGCCAGTGACGCAACTGCCCACGAGTAATGGTTATGAAAAACAAAGTTTAAGGAAAGGCTGGCAAACCCATCAGGAATTGCCAGCCGACAGTAAAGGTTACACAACAAATGTCCAGTACCACCGTCGCCGAGTTTGCCAACGAGCTCAAGAAATCAACCGACACGCTGCTTGAGCAGCTCAAGTCGGCCGGGGTAGCCAAGTCTGCCGCCTCGGACGTTCTCACGGACGCTGACAAGCATAGTTTGCTGAATTTTTTGCAGAGCAGCCATGGCACTGCCAGCGCTGACCGCAAGAAGATCACCTTGGTGAAAAAGCAGACAACCGAAATCAAGCAGGCGGATGCGACCGGGAAAGCGCGCACGATTCAAGTGGAAGTGCGCAAAAAGCGGACATTTGTTCGTCGTGACGATGGCTCAGAACAGCCGGTGGAGGCTCATGAGACCGAGTTGGTGGCGTCTGCGGTAGCGTCTGCGCAGGTGTCGGTGATTGACAATGCGGAGTTGGCGCGACGGGAGGAGGAAGCGCGGCGTCAGGCGGAGTTGATTCGCCGCCAGGAAGAAGAACTGACGCAGCGTCGGCGCGAGCGCGAGGAGCAGGAAGCACGCGCACGTGAAGCGGCTGAAAAGGCAGATGCAGTCGCCCAGGAGCAGGCCGCCCAGCGGGAGGTTGTCCCAGCCGTACCCCAGGAATCCAAGGCCCTGCCAACAACGCCGTCGCCGCCGGCGCAGCCTGATGCTGCAGAACTGGCGAAAACTGCCGAGGCTGCCCGTGCCAAAGCGGCGGCCGCGTCGAAGGCCATCGCGGATGAAGAGGTTGCACGCGCGGCGGACCTTGGGGAACGTCGGCGCAAGGCAGAGGCCGAGGCCGCCGCCATTCGCTCGATGATGTCCACCACACCCAAGAAGGTGTTGGTCGCCAAGAAACCCGAAGTGCCAGCGGCGGATGCAAAGGCCGGTGTCAAGGGTACGTTACACAAGCCTGCAACCGGTTCGACCGTTGCCAAGCCGGCAAAGCCTGCCGGCACGGCCGGTGCCCCCGCAGCAGGCGCGGGCGCGGGTCGCGAAGTCAAATCTGCCAAGTTGTCCAGCAGCTGGGCAGGGGATCCGGCCAAGAAGAAAGAATTGAAAACCCGCGGCGATACCGGTGCTGGAGCCGGACGCGCGACCAACTGGCGCGCCGGACCACGTGGCAAACGCGGTGGAGACCGCGGACGCGATGACCACCAAACTACCATGGTGCAGGTGGAAGCACGGGTGCTGGAAGTGCACGTACCGGAGACCATCACGGTGGCAGACCTTGCCCACAAGATGGCCATCAAAGCCTCGGAAGTGATCAAGCAGCTGATGAAGCTCGGCCAGATGGTGACCATCAACCAGCCGCTCGACCAGGACACTGCGATGATCGTGGTCGAAGAATTGGGCCATAAAGCCGTCGTGGCAGCTCTGGATGATCCCGAGGCCTTTACCGATGACGAAGTGCAGGGCCAGGAAGCCGAATCCTTGCCGCGCGCGCCGGTGGTCACCGTCATGGGACACGTCGACCATGGCAAGACCTCGTTGCTGGACTACATTCGCCGCGCCAAAGTTGCAGCGGGCGAGGCCGGCGGTATTACACAGCACATTGGCGCCTACCACGTGAAGACACCGCGTGGAATGATCTCGTTTCTCGATACTCCAGGCCACGAGGCCTTTACTGCCATGCGTGCCCGTGGTGCGCAGGCCACCGACATCGTGATTCTGGTGGTCGCAGCGGATGACGGTGTGATGCCACAAACGCGTGAGGCGATCAAACACGCCAAGGCCGCTGGTGTACCCATCGTGGTGGCAATCAACAAGATCGACAAGCCCGATGCCAGCCCCGATCGCGTCAAGAATGAATTGGTGGTCGAGCAAGTGGTACCTGAAGAGTTCGGCGGCGAGTCGCCCTTTGTTTCCGTGTCAGCGAAGACGGGTCAGGGTGTCGACGAACTGCTCGAACAGGTATTGCTGCAAGCCGAAGTGCTGGAGCTCAAAGCGCCAGTGGCGGCCATGGCCAAGGGTCTGGTGATTGAAGCCCAGTTGGACAAGGGTCGTGGCCCGGTAGCCACCGTGCTCATCCAGTCCGGTACGCTGAAAGCAGGCGATGTGGTTCTGGCGGGTCAGACCTTTGGCCGTGTGCGCGCCATGCTCGACGAAAACGGTCGCAAGATCGAGTCCGCCGGCCCGTCCATCCCGGTCGAAATTCAGGGTCTGACCGAGGTGCCGCAAGCGGGTGACGAATTCATGGTGCTGGCCGACGAGCGCCGTGCCCGTGAAATTGCCACCTACCGTGCTGGCAAGTTCCGCCACACCAAGCTGGCCAAGCAACAAGCGGCCAAGCTCGAGAATATGTTCACCGACATGTCGGCGGGCGAAGTCAAGATGGTGCCCATCATCGTCAAGGCTGACGTTCAGGGCTCACAGGAAGCGTTGGCGCAGTCGCTGCTCAAGCTCTCCACCGACGAGGTCAAAGTGCAAATGGTGTACACCGCCGTGGGTGGCATTAGTGAGTCCGACGTCAATCTGGCCATTGCCTCCAAGGCAGTCATCATTGGCTTTAACACCCGTGCCGACGCTGGTGCCCGCAAACTGGCGGAGAACAATGGCGTCGACATTCGTTACTACAGCATCATTTACGATGCGGTGGACGAGTTGAAGGTGGCCATGTCCGGCATGTTGACGCCCGACAAGAAGGAAGAGATTTTGGGAACCGCCGAAATTCGGCAGGTGCTCAAGGTGTCGAAGATTGGCTCCATTGCGGGTTGTATGGTCACGTCCGGCCTGGTCAAACGCACAGCGCGGTTGCGCCTGCTGCGCCAGAACGTGGTCATCTACACCGGCGAACTCGATTCTCTCAAGCGCTTCAAGGACGACGCGAAGGAGGTCAAGGAAAACTTCGAGTGCGGCTTGACGATCAAGAACTACAACGATATTCAGGAAGGCGACGTGCTGGAGTTCTTCGAAATTCGCGAAGTTGCCCGAACGCTTTAGGTTGACCGCTTGTCATGCGCAAAAAGTCTTCCACCCCCAACCGCGGTTTTCGCGTGGCCGATCAGATCCAGCGCGATCTGACCGAGCTGATTGCCCGCGAGTTGAAAGACCCCCGGGTCGGGATGGTGACGATTCAGGGTGTGGAAGTAACGCCCGACTATGCGCATGCCAAAGTGTTTTTCAGCGTACTGGGTGGCGACCATGAGGCGTGCGCCGCGGGTTTGAACCAGGCCGCGGGTTTCTTGCGCGCGGGGTTATTCAAGCGGCTGCATATTCACACCGTGCCGACGCTGCATTTCCTGTTCGACCGCACGACAGAGCGCGCCGCCGACATGAATGCACTGATCGCGCAGGCGGTCGCGTCGCGCTCGAAGAACGAGGACTAAAGGTGGAACCGGCGTCGAGTGGACGGGGTTTCGCCGCAGGGCCGTCCCAAGGCGAAACGCGACCCCCTCGGGGGGCAGCGACCCGCGCAGCGGTGGAGCATGGGGGCAGAAAGATTTCTAGGCGCCCGGTGCATGGGGTGCTGTTACTGGACAAACCTTTGGGCTTGTCGAGCAATCAGGCGCTGCAAAAGGTGAAGTGGCTTATGCGGGCCGAAAAGGCGGGGCATACCGGCACGCTCGATCCGCTGGCCACCGGTGTGTTGCCGTTGTGTTTTGGCGCGGCGACCAAGTTCAGCCAGATGCACCTGGATGCCGACAAGACGTATGAGACAACGCTGCGTCTGGGAATCCGCACCACCACGGCAGACGCAGAAGGCGACGTGGTCAGCGAGCGTGCGGTCAGCGTGTCGCCGCAGCAGCTGAAGGAGGTGGTGCAGCGGTTCACCGGAGCGATTTCGCAAGTACCGCCAATGCACAGTGCCTTGAAGAAGGACGGACGGGCGCTGTACGAATATGCGCGGGCCGGTTTGGAAGTGGAACGGGCGGCCAGGGACGTTACGATTTATGAGCTTAAAGTGGCTCTAGCGCTTATGGACATTGCGCAACCAGCTATCAAATTGGTAGTGAAGTGCAGCAAGGGGACGTATATCCGAACCCTGGGGGAAGACATCGGCGAGGCACTCGGTTGCGGCGCGCACCTGAGCGCCTTGCGCCGAATTCGTACCGGTGATTTCAGCGTCGACCGTTGCGTCACGCTGGAGAGCCTGGAAGCGATGGATGAGGAACAGCGGCTGGCGTGCCTGCTGCCGGTTGACAGCCTGCTGGCGACGCACACGATCGTGACGTTGCGCAGTGAGGATGCCGGTCGGTTCCTGAGTGGTATGCGCCGTCGTGGGGACTGGGCGGACGCAGAACGGGTGGCGGTGTACGCCACCGAGGGGCAGGCGCTACTGGGGTCGGCCCACGTCAAAGCGCAGGAATTGATACCGGGGCGGCTGCTGAGCCCCCTGGAAATTGGAGAAATTGGGGTGCAGCAAAACGCTGCGCACCGCACAGAATTGACTGTCTAGAGAAAGTGAACCATGAGCAATAAACAAATCCGAAACATCGCCATCATCGCCCACGTGGACCATGGCAAGACCACGATGGTGGACCAACTGTTGCGGCAGTCCGGCACTTTTGCCAGCCACGAAAAAGTGGTCGACACGGTGATGGACAACAACGCGATTGAAAAAGAACGCGGCATCACGATTCTGGCAAAAAACTGCGCCGTCACCTGGCAAGGCACCCACATCAACATTGTCGACACGCCCGGACACGCCGACTTCGGTGGCGAAGTGGAGCGGGCGCTGTCCATGGTCGACGGGGTGGTGCTGCTGATCGACGCGCAGGAAGGCCCCATGCCCCAGACCCGCTTTGTGACCAAAAAAGCGCTGGCTTTGGGCCTCAAACCCATTCTGGTGGTGAACAAGGTGGACAAGCCCGGTGCGCGTCCGCAGCATGTGGTGAACGCCGCGTTCGATTTGTTTGACAAATTGGGGGCGACCGACGAGCAGCTTGACTTTCCGGTGGTGTATGCGTCGGGCATCAACGGCTGGTCCTCCATGGAGGAGGGAGGCCAAGGCGAGCAGTGGGGTCCCGATATGTCGGCCCTGTTCAATACCATTCTCGAACACGTGCCACACCAGCAGGGCGACCCGGAGGCGCCACTGCAGTTGCAGATTTCAGCGCTCGACTTTTCCACTTTCGTGGGCCGTATTGGCGTGGGCCGCATCAGCCAGGGCACCCTGCGTCCGATGATGGACGTGGTGGTCATGGAGGGCCCGGACGGCAAACCCATCAAGGGCCGCGTCAACCAGGTGCTGACCTTCGAAGGCCTGGAGCGCATGCAGGCCACCGACGCTGGCCCGGGCGAAATCGTGCTGATCAATGGCATCCCGGACATCGGCATTGGCGTGACTGTGACCGATCCGATCACACCGATGCCACTGCCCATGCTCAAGGTGGATGAGCCCACACTGACCATGAATTTCTGCGTCAACACCAGCCCGCTGGCCGGGCGCGATGGCAAGTATGTCACCAGCCGCCAGATCTGGGACCGCTTGCAAAAGGAACTGCAGCACAACGTGGCCCTGCGCGTCAAGGAAACCGACGAAGAGGGCATCTTCGAGGTAATGGGCCGGGGCGAGTTGCACCTGACCATACTGCTGGAAAACATGCGTCGCGAAGGCTTCGAATTGGCGGTGTCCAAGCCACGCGTGGTGTTCAAAGACGTGAATGGTGAGAAACACGAGCCCATTGAGATGGTGACTGCCGACATCGAAGAGCAGCACCAGGGCGGCGTGATGCAAGCGCTGGGCGAGCGCAAGGGCGACCTTGTCAATATGGACCCGGATGGACGCGGCCGGGTGCGCCTCGAATACCGCATTCCAGCACGCGGCCTGATTGGGTTCACCAACGAGTTTTTGAACCTGACACGTGGCACCGGCCTGATTTCCAATATTTTCGACAGCTACGAGCCGCACAAGGGCGAGATTGGCGGTCGCAAGAACGGCGTGTTGATTTCCATGGACGCCGGTGAAATCTTCACCTACGCGCTGGGCAAACTCGACGACCGCGGTCGCATGTTTGTGCGCCCCAACGATCCGGTCTACGAAGGCATGATCGTGGGCATCCACAGCCGGGATAACGACCTGGTGGTCAACGCCACCCGCACCAAGCAGTTGACCAATTTTCGGGTCAGCGGCAAGGAAGATGCCATCAAGATCACGCCGCCGATTGAATGCACGCTGGAATATGGCGTGGAATTCATCGAAGACGACGAACTGGTGGAAATCACGCCTAAATCGATTCGCCTGCGCAAGCGCCACCTGTCTGAACACGACCGCAAGCGCGCAGCACGGGCTTGATGGCTCCCCCCCGAAGCGGCCTGCGGTAGGCGGGATTGAAACTGACTCACAACCGCGCGGTTTTTCTAATGGTCGGAGTGACCCTGATGTGGTCGACTGCGGGTGTGGTGTCGCGGCATCTGGAGTCGGCGCGCAGTTTTGAGGTGACCTTCTGGCGGGCGCTGTTTACTGCGGTGTCTTTGGTACTGATTCTGCCGTTGCTGCGGGGGCGGCGGGTGTTTGCCGATATGCGTCACGCTGGTATCGCGTTTTGGGTGTCGGGCGTTTGCTGGAGCGTGATGTTTACCGCCTTCATGCTGGCTCTGACGTTGACCAGCGTTGCCAATGTGCTTGTCACCATGGCGCTCGGGCCATTGTTCACGGCGCTGGTGGCGCGTATCTTTATTGGCCACCGCATCCCGCTGCGCACCTGGATTGCCATTGCGGCGGCGGGGCTGGGCATCGCCATCATGTACGGCACCCAGGTCTCTGGCGGGCAGATGCTGGGCACGCTGGTGGCCTTGTGCGTCCCGGTTGCCAGCGCCACCAACTGGACCATTACCCAGAACGCCCATGCCAAAGGGCATGATGTGGACCTGGTACCCGCCGTGTTCGTCGGAGCCGTCATCAGTTCGCTGGCCACGTTGCCCGCTGCCTATCCGTTTCAAGCCACTGCCCATGATTTAGGCCTGCTGGCGTATTTGGGGGCAGGGCAGTTGGCAATCCCCTGTGTTTTGTCGGTGCTGTGTGCCAAAGTTCTGAAGGCCCCGGAGATTTCCCTGCTGGCATTGCTGGAGGTGATCTTTGGCATCCTGCTGGCATGGGTGGGCGCAGGAGAAGCCCCCGGCCCATCGGTCCTCACCGGCGGATCGTTGGTGATCGGCGCATTGCTCGTCAACGAATTACTGGGATGGAACAAACGAAGGAGTGAATCATGATCGCGGTACCCGAAGTTCAGACCCGTGTGGCAGGCGCCATCGGGCTGATTACCTTGAACCGTCCGAAAGCGCTCAATGCGCTCTCTCTGCCTATGGTGCAGGCATTATTGGCCACTTTGCGCGCTTGGCGCGACGACCCACGGGTGCTTGCAGTCGCCATTTGCGGGAGCAACAAGCATGGCGAGCCCGGCACTGCGCAAGCGCTCTTTGGAAGCTTTTGTGCCGGGGGTGACATTCGCTTTTTCCATGAAGCAGCGCTTGCCAACGACCCGCAGCTGGGTGAGTTTTTTACTCAGGAATACACCCTCAACCACCTCATACAGACCTATCCCAAGCCCTATATTGCTTTCATGGACGGCATCGTCATGGGGGGCGGCATGGGTCTATGTCAAGGCAATGTCTTGACGGACCCTTTGGGACTAGCCCGAAATGATCCCGGCAAGCCGTCTGCACGGCAAGGCGGTGTACTTCGCATCGTCACCGAGAAAACCAAGATGGCCATGCCAGAGACCGGCATTGGACTGTTTCCGGACGTCGGTGGCGGCTACTTTCTGAGCCGTTGCCCGGGCCATGTCGGTGAATATCTGGCGCTCACCGGACAAACCATTGGCGGTGAGCAGGCGATTGCCGCAGGGTTGGCTGATGTGCTGGTAACTTCTGACGGACTTTTTGCGCTCGTGGAGTCTCTGCAATCCTGCGACTCGCTGGCAGCAGTTCACGCGTGGATTGCTACTAAAGTCATAGCTGCTCACGCTTTCCAGACAAGCGTAAACGACCTTTTGGACCCTGAAGTGGACGCTGCTTTTAGTCAGCCTACGGTGGCGGCCATCGTGACGGTGCTGGAAGCACTGCACACCGAGGCCGCCCGCACCATCGTGGCCACGTTACGCCAGCGCAGCCCATTGATGCTGCATGTCGTGCTGGAACAAATCCGGCGTGCGCGCACCATGACGCTGGCCGATGAGTTGCGCATGGAGCGCGATATGGTGGCGCATTGTTTCCATACCCGGCACCTGGGCCGATCTGGCCATTCGAGCGAAACGGTGGAAGGGATACGTGCTTTGGCATTAGACAAGGATTTCAAACCGCAATGGAATCCAACGCGCGTTGAGGACGTTACGCCTGCCATGGTGCTGCCATTCTTTGTGAGTCCGTGGTCGCGGCAGGACCATCCGTTGAAAGATCTTTCCTAAAGGACCTTTGAGGCACATGACTCCCCACGCATTCATCGCCAAATGGGGCTCACCCGGCGGCATTGCCGGACCCGCCTACAACCTCAACGAAGAGCAGGGCGCGCAAAGCCACTTTATAGACTTGTGTCGATTACTCGACGTACCTGAGCCGGGTTCCGAGGCGCACTACAAGTTCGAGGAAAAAAGCCAGGTCATTGGGGGGCGCACCGGCTATGCCGATGTGTTCAAGCGCGGTGTATTTGCCTGGGAAAACAAGGCGCCAGGCAGGAATCTGGATGCGGCGCTGCGGCAATTGCTCAATTACGCACGCGCCCTGGAAAACCCGCCCCTACTGGTGGTGTCGGACCGGCTGACTATTCGCATCCACACCCAGTTCACCGGCCACCCCAGCGAGACCCATTCCATCGCTCTGGAAGAACTGGACCAGCCAGAAAAACTGTACCTGTTGCGCCGGGTCTGGACCGCGCCAGAGAGCTTTCGGCCGAAAGTCACCACCCGCGACATTACCGAGAAAGCCGCGAGGAGTTTTGCCACCCTGGCCGATGGCTTGCGCAAGAGGGGAAACGATGCCGACGCCGTTGCCCACTTTCTCACGCAGTGCCTGTTCTGCTTTTTCGCCGAAGACGTGGGCCTGCTGCCCGGGCGCATGTTTGAAGGGTTGGTGAACAACAAGGCGCTGACCAGCGACAAGCTCACCACCGGTCTGACAAACCTTTTCACCGTGATGTGGAAAGGCGGGCTCTATGGCAATGACGACATCCCCTGGTTCAATGGTGGCCTGTTCAGTAAAGTGCAGGTGCCGGCCCTGTCCGTCCTGGAGGTTGCCGAACTGCGCAACGCCGCCAGCCTGAACTGGTCGGCTATCGATGTGTCCATCTTCGGCACGCTGTTCGAGCGCGGGCTGGACCCCTCCAAGCGCAGCCAGTTGGGTGCGCACTACACCGACCCGGCTACCATTTTGCGTATCATCGAGCCCGTTTTAACCCGGCCATTGCTACAAAAATGGGAGCTGCTTGCGCATGATCTACGGGCGCTAACGGCCAAAAGTACTCAGAAAGCCGCGGCCGCGATCAAGTTGCCCGGGCAACGCAAAAGAAATGCCAGCGCCGGTGACAAAAGCTACCGGCAGGCGCAAGCCCTGTTTTTGGGCTGGCTCGACGAACTGCGCGACTACCGCGTTCTCGACCCCGCCTGTGGCAGCGGCAATTTCCTCTACATGGGCCTCAAGGCCTTGAAAGACATCGAACACCAAAGCCATCTGGACGCCGCCGAAATGGGGCTAGATCGGCAAGCCGATCTGGTCACCGGACCGCACAACGTGCTGGGCATCGAGCTCAACGAATACGCCGCC
>JFJP01039586.1_pt1 | contig 23438 bp, 18 predicted proteins | sample 431651 | NCBI WGS metagenome assembly JFJP01 (sample SAMN02602958, study PRJNA72255) | Microbial mat metagenome, whole genome shotgun sequencing project. | biome: fresh water; feature: sink hole; material: water; isolation source: purple microbial (photo- and chemosynthetic) mats found in...
TTAGCCCCCCTTTAGGGGGGTTGGGGGGCAAAAGAATGGAAGAATGAACGGGGGGTTGGGGGGTAAAAGGATCCGACGAAATCTTGGTTGGGGGGCAAAAGGGGTAAAATCAACCTGAAGCAGGGGAATGATGAGCTAATTTTTTTACTATCTTTGTCCCTAATTTTTTAATGTCATCAACAACACTAACATATTGATACAATGGGGAAACGGTTTCCTGAATATAAAGGTCTTGATCTCTCGCAGGTAAATAAAGAGATTCTTAAAACATGGGATAAGAATGATACTTTTCATAAAAGTATCCGTGAGCTGAACGGAAAAGGGGAGTTCGTTTTTTATGAAGGTCCTCCTTCTGCAAATGGCATACCAGGTATTCACCATGTTATGGCCCGCACTATAAAGGATGCAATCTGCCGTTTCAAAACTCAGTCGGGGTATGAGGTAAAACGTAAAGCTGGATGGGATACTCACGGACTTCCTGTTGAACTCCAGGTTGAAAAAGCACTTGGCATCACAAAAGAGGATATCGGGAATAAATCTTCTTCAAAATATATTTCTGCAGAAGATTTCAATAAGGAGTGCCGGAAGGATGTAATGAAATATACCGACCTGTGGGAAGACCTTACGCGTAAAATGGGCTACTGGGTAAATATGGATCACCCGTATGTTACTTACGATAACCGTTATATTGAAACTCTCTGGTGGCTGCTTAAGCAACTTTATGAGAAAGGATTTCTTTATCAGGGCTATACAATTCAGCCCTATTCACCTGCCGCCGGCACCGGCCTTAGTTCTCACGAACTTAACCTCCCAGGCTGCTATAAGGATGTAAAGGATACTACATGCATAGCTCTCTTCAAACTCATCCGCGATAAAAAATCTGAGTTCCTGTTTCTTCACAGCGATACAAAGGATGTTCATATTATGGCATGGACAACCACCCCATGGACACTCCCATCAAATACAGCACTGGCTGTTGGTAAGGATATTACCTATGTAAAAGTGAGGAGCTTTAACCCTTATTCAGGAGAACCAATAACTGTTGTAGTTGCAAAAGATCTGCTTCACAATCTGTTCCCGGAACAGAACAGCGGCATTCACTTTTCAGAATATAAACCCGGTGATAAAAAGATCCCTTTTAAAGTAACAGAACATTTCAGCGGCGACGATCTTAAAGGTATAAGCTATGAACAGCTTATAGACTGGGTGAATCCGGGGAAAGGTGCATTCAGGGTGCTTACAGGCGACTTTGTTACAACTGAAGATGGTACCGGTATTGTTCATATTGCACCAACATTTGGTGCCGACGACTATCGTGTTGCAAAAGAAAACGATGTGCCGCCTCTTCTCGTAAAAAGATCTGGATGAAAGTTTTGTAAGAGATAGTGTTAACAAAATAACATATGCCGGATTTGAAGGGCGTCCTGTGAAAAACGAATATGATACGAACATGGCCCCCGATGCCGAGACTCTCGATGTTGAAATAGCAGTTATGCTGAAACAGCAGGGGAAGGCTTTCCGGATCGAAAAACATATTCACAGCTATCCTCATTGCTGGAGAACCGACAAGCCTGTTCTCTACTACCCTCTCGATGCCTGGTTCATCCGTACAACTGCTTTCCGCGACAGGATGATAGAACTCAATAACACAATTAACTGGAAACCGCAATCAACAGGTACAGGCCGGTTCGGCAAGTGGCTAGAGAATCTTGTTGACTGGAACCTTTCCCGTTCCCGCTACTGGGGAACCCCACTGCCAATATGGGTTTCCGAAGACAGAAAAGAGGAAAAATGTATTGGATCTGCGGCCGAACTGAAATCAGAAGTTGAAAAATCTGTTGCTGCAGGATTCATGAAAAATAATCCACTTCAAAAATTTAAAGAGGGCGACAATTCTCAGGAGAATTACCAGCAGTTCGATCTTCATCGTCCATATGTTGATGATATAATTCTCGTTAGCAAAAGCGGCAGGAAGATGTTTCGCGAACCTGATCTGATAGACGTTTGGTTCGACTCAGGTGCAATGCCCTATGCACAGGCACATTACCCGTTCGAAAACAAGGAGAATTTCTCCGATATGTACCCGGCAGATTATATTGCTGAAGGCGTTGACCAGACAAGAGGATGGTTCTTTACTCTTCATGCAATATCGACTATGATATCAGATTCGGTCGCATTTAAGAATATTATCTCAAACGGACTTGTTCTTGATAAAAACGGCAATAAGATGTCGAAGCGTCTGGGCAATGCGGTTGATCCTTTTACAACAATTGAGGAATATGGTTCTGACCCTCTCCGCTGGTATATGATTACCAATGCCCAGCCCTGGGATAATCTTAAGTTCGACATTACAGGTGTTGATGAAGTAAAACGGAAGTTTTTCGGAACACTATATAATACATATTCTTTCTTCTCGCTTTATGCCAATGTAGATAACTTCAGATACGCTGAAAAGGAGATTCCTGTAAGCGAAAGACCCGAGATTGACCGTTGGATAATCTCTCTGCTTAATTCTCTCGTTAAGGAGGTAGGAAGGTGCTATGAAGATTATGATCTTACAAGAGCCGGAAGGGAGATTCAGGATTTTGTCACAGAAAACCTCAGCAACTGGTATGTGCGCCTCAACAGGAAGCGCTATTGGGGAGGGGAATATGACAAAGATAAAATTGCTGCATATCAGACATTGTACGTTTGTCTTGAAACTATAAGTCAGCTTGCTGCGCCAATTGCTCCGTTCTATATGGACAGGCTGTTCAGCGATCTTAATGATGCAACCGGAAGGCATAAAGAAAACTCCGTTCACCTTGCTCTTTTCCCGTCATATAATGAATCACTTATCGACAAGGCACTTGAAGAACGGATGGAAATTGCACAGAAGGTCTCTTCAATGATCCTCGGGCTCAGAAGAAAAGTAAGCATAAAGGTTCGCCAGCCGCTGGCAAGAATAATGGTGCCGGTTCCTGATAAGCATTTCAGGGCGAAGTTTGAGGCTGTAAAGGATCTTATACTGGCAGAAGTGAATGTTAAAGAGGTTGAATATATCGATGATACTGCTTCGATTCTTGTGAAGAAAATAAAACCCAACTTCAAAACACTGGGGCCCCGCTACGGAAAACTGATGAAAGATATCGCCGTTGCTATTTCGGCTCTCTCACCACAGGAAATTGTTTCGTTTGAAAGTACAGGAAGCCATCCTGTTAAGGTGGCGAACGACGGAAAGCTTACAGTTGCTCTCGACATAACTGTTTCAGATGAACTTCGTTATGAAGGCATTGCCAGGGAATTCGTCAACAGGATCCAGAATATCCGCAAGGAAACAGGATTTGATGTTACCGACAAAATTACGGTTCAGATTGAGGACCATGAATTTGTTTCTGAAGCTGTGAAAAGATATGCCTCTTACATTGGATCTCAAACCCTTGCAACTTCAGTATCTCTCTCAAAAACTGTTTCCGGAAATGAAGCAAGGGAGATTGAAATTGATGATGCAGTTATTAAGATTTCGGTAACAAGGAACTAAGAATTAACCACAGAGTTACACTGAATCTCACAGAGGTTTTCACAGAGTAAATTTCACTGAGGTTGAAATCCGTGTTACTCCGTGTATCTTCCTCCGTGAATCTCCGTGGTTTATTCTTATATTTGTTTATAATTAATTAATTTATGAAACGAATACTAGTAACAGGTGGGGCAGGTTTTATAGGATCTCACCTGTGCGAACGGCTTCTTAAAATGGGACATGATGTTATCTGCATGGATAATTATTTCACCGGCTCGAAGATGAATATTGTTCATCTTCTCGATAACCCCTATTTTGAGCTTATAAGGCACGATGTTACAATGCCTCTTTTTGTTGAGACAGATGAGATTTATAACCTTGCCTGTCCTGCTTCACCGGTGCACTACCAGTATAACGGTATTAAGACAATCAAAACATCGGTGATGGGGGCTATAAATACTCTCGGCCTTGCCAAAAGAACAAAATCAAAGATTCTTCAGGCATCAACAAGTGAGATATATGGAGACCCGCTGGTCCATCCGCAGCCTGAGGATTACTGGGGAAATGTAAACACTCTCGGTCCGAGAGCCTGCTATGATGAAGGAAAAAGATGCGCAGAGACCCTCTTCATGAATTACCATATGCAGAATAATGTGCGGATTAAGATTGCCCGGATTTTCAACACCTATGGTCCAAAAATGAATTCCAATGATGGAAGAGTTGTGTCTAATTTTATTGTCCAGGCACTTAAGGGAGATAATATTACAATTTTTGGTGATGGTTCACATACACGCAGTTTCCAATATATCGACGACCTCCTTGACGGTCTGATTAAACTTATGGATACTCCAGACACTTTTACCGGTCCGGTTAATCTTGGTAACCCTGATGAGTTTACAATTAAATCGCTCGCTGAACTGGTTGTTAAAATGACCGGATCTAAATCCAAAATAGTTTATCAGCCTTTACCTGTTGATGATCCCAAACAGAGAAAACCAGATATCTCTCTTGCAAAGAAAGAGCTGGGATGGCAACCTTCAATAAAGCTCGAAGAGGGACTGGAGAAGACTATTGAGTACTTCAGAGTAACACTTTGAATTTTTCAGAACCACTGGCAACTGCTACACATACATAAAAGAAGGGTTTCTCTAAGTTGAATAGCCCCCGGCAACTGCGTTGCCTGCCCCCTAAAGGGGGCCTAATTTCGTCACATAAGAGAATTTAGCCTTTATTGAGATTTAGCCCCCCTTTAGGGGGGTTGGGGGGCGAAAAATAAATATCTTTGAGACATGATCGACCGCTCCACAATAGAACGAATACTCGATGCTGCTCAGATAGTTGACGTGGTGCAGGAGTTTGTCCCCTTGAAGAAGCGTGGAGTAAACTACCTTGGACTATGCCCCTTTCACAATGAAAAGACTCCCTCATTTACGGTTTCTCCGGCAAAAGAAATTTTCAAGTGTTTCGGTTGCGGCAAGGTAGGCAACTCTGTCAATTTTGTGATGGAACATGAACACCTCACCTACCCGGAGGCTCTTAAGTACCTGGCAAAAAAATATCATATCGAGGTTGTTGAAAAAGAGCTAACACAGGATGAAATTGACAAACAGAATGAGCGGGAGAGCCTTCTCGTTGTATCAGCCTATGCGGCACGTCAGTTTTCGGAGAATCTTTTTCAGTCGGATGAAGGAATATCAATCGGACTTACCTACTTTAAGGAGAGAGGATTCCGTCAGGATACTCTTAAGAAATTTGAAGCCGGATACAGTTTTGAGAAGCGTGATGCTTTCTCGAAGAAAGCAATTGACGACGGTTATAAGCAGGATTTTCTTGTAAAAACAGGTCTCTCAATACAGGCTGAAGACCGGATTTTTGACAGGTTCAGTGGCAGAGTTATGTTCCCCATCCATTCGCTTTCGGGACAAGTACTTGGCTTTGGCGGGAGGATCTTAAAAAAAGACGTAAAGACTGCAAAATATCTCAATTCCCCTGAATCTGAGATTTATCACAAGAGCCGGATCCTTTATGGCATGTTCCAGGCCCGCAAGACTATAACTCAGGAGGACCGCTGCTATCTTGTGGAGGGTTATACCGATGTTATGTCGCTTCATGAGGCGAATATTGAAAACGTAGTTGCTTCATCGGGCACTTCACTAACCCAGGAGCAGGTAAGGCTTATAAAAAGATTCACTCAAAACATTACAATTCTATATGACGGAGATGCTGCCGGAATAAAAGCATCAATAAGGGGAATAGATCTGGTCCTCGAAGAGGGAATGAATGTGAAAATCGTTCTTCTACCCGATGGTGAAGATCCAGATTCTTATTCGAAAAAGGTTAGTAACGAAGAGTTTACCAGGTTCCTGAAGGAGAATGAGACAGACTTCATTAGGTTTAAAACACAACTACTTCTCTCAGAGGCAGATAACGATCCTGTAAAAAAAGCCAACCTTATTAAGGATATTGTTAAATCAATTGCTGTAATACCGGAAGCTATTACCCGGACGGTATATATTAAGGAGTGCAGTGTAGTACTTGAAGTATCTGAGCCGATATTATATAATGAGGTTAACAAGCTTCAGCGACAGAAGAATTTCCAGGACAGGAATAAATACCCCGGTCCTGAAGACCTGCCGGTTCCCCCACCTGTAATTGAAAAACCTGTTCAGCCTCAAGTTTTAAAAATATATTCTGAACGCGAGATAATCAGATTACTCTTGAAATTCGGAAGTTTCGAGTTCGAACGGAGACTTAATAAAGATGACGGGAAAGAAGAGATGCTGAGTGTTGCCGATTATATTGTAAATGAGATCACTTCTGATGATCTTTCTTTCTCTGACAGTGTATGTGCAAAAATCTTCGTCGATTTCCGGTTTTCTGTTGAACACGGACTCATTTCTGGCGATAAACAATTTGTAAAACATGAGGATCCTGAGATCTCGAGTTTGTCAGCCGACCTTCTTGCAGACTCGCACGAGCTGAGCAGGATCTGGAAAGATAAACAGACATTTGTTGAAACAGAGGAGATGAAGCTCAAAGAAATTGTAGGAGATGCTGTCCTTAAATTTAAAAGCGATAAGATCATGATAATCAGAAAAGAGATCATGGTCCAGCTTGAAGAAGCAGTAAAGGCCAATGATATTGAAAAAGTTCTTCAGTTGCAGAAAAGATATGCTAACCTTAATGTGGCTCTCGGGGCAATATCAAGAAAATTGGGGAACAGGATTTTACTATAAATACTTTTTAACTATATCCTATATTTGCCCCAAGCCACTACAAAAAAGCTATTCCCCTTCATACTTCTGCCCCCCGGATCATACTGATAATTAGTGATTTCCCTTATTAATTTTGCCCCCCTGCCCCCCTAAAGGGGGGTTAATTCAGATATAAATTGTTTAATTTGATCAATTACCATACCAATATTATGAATTATCTGATCATTACTAAACCTGACAACTTTTATTTCATACCTAAGAAGCTCAGCCGCTCTGTTGATATCATATTCTTTTGCCTCATCATTATTATGAATTTCGCCATCTACTTCAATAACAAGCTTTAATTCATGGCAATAAAAATCAACAATAAATATTTTAATTGGATGCTGTCTTCGGAATTTTACTTTAAATATTTTTCTGTCTTTCAATTTCTTCCAAAGGATTATTTCAGCAAGAGTCATATTCTTTCTTAACATACCAGCAACCCTTAAGGTTGTAGCATCTGCTCCATAGAACATATCCCTGTTAAAAAAATCTGTCTTCATCAAAAATGCAGCTACATATCAAATATACAAAAATCCCGATATATATGTGATTTAGCCCCCCTTTAGGGGGGTTGGGGGGCAAAAACACGTCAACAGATTTAGCTACTTTAGGGGGGTTGGGGGGCAAAAACACGTCAACAGATTTAGCTACTTTAGGGGGGTTAGGGGGCAAACAAAGTAAAGTCTTGAAGTTGGGGCAAAAAAGTTGAGTCTTGGGGTTTTCCTTTGCGATCTTTGCGGTTAACGGATTTATTCGTATTTTTGAATTATTAAGAAATAAAGATATGAGACAACTCTTCTACTGCCTGATAATCTTTCTAATAATTGTCCCTCCTTCCTGCAAACCAAAAGAGAAAGAAAAAGACTCGTTTGTACCGTCTTTCTCAACATACAAAAGCGATTCAACCGCTTCATCTGCCCTTATTCCAAAAAATGAGATTTTTTATGGTGTTCTTACCCCGGTTGAAATCTGCGGAATATTCAACAGGCTTGGAGTACCCCACGATAACAAAATTCTAAATCCAACATCGTCATATAACCAGTATTTAAGCAGTTCAAAGGCATCAATAAATACAGGGATTTATGGTGTAGATTTTGGATACCTTAAAGTCTTCGGCATAGGTCAGGATATGATTGATTATATGGTCACTATCCGCGAAATGAGCAATAAGCTCGGCATTCCCGATAATTATCTTACCGAACCAATAAGAAGGATCCAGAATGATATTTCAGAACCTGATACGATATTGAATCTCATGAATGAAGCCTATATTAAAATGGAAGGCCATCTGAGGGAAAGCGGAAGAGAAAGCACTGCGGGACTTATGGTTATGGGCGGATGGGTTGAGGCTATGTATATTGCCACACAACTTGTTTATGATCCCGCTAATCCCGATCCGGAAGTTGTACAGAAGATAGCAGAGCAAAAATACACCCTGACATCGCTCCTGAGTTTTCTTAAAAATTATTATGACGATCCGGTTGTTGTCTACTATTCAAAAAAACTCAAATACCTTAAAAACTACTTCGATTCCTTCGATATTTATTTCAAAAAGGGCGACCTTGAAATAGACACCACAAAACAGGTCTTCAGGTCAACCGGCAGCGAAATGACAGTTACAGTTGAAACTCTCAATAAAATTCGTGACTACGTTGCCAAACTTCGTACGGAAATGGTTACTCCATAAACTAATGAAAGTACCTCTAATTTCGAAATCCATTAACCGCAAAGAGCGCTAAGGAAAATCGCTAAGGTCGCAAAGAACTGAATAGATTGGATTTAACTTTGCGTCCTTTGCGCATGCTTTGCGTTCTCTGCGGTTAAAAAGAATTTTCGTAATTTAGATTCCGAAATCTGCTTACAATGAAATCTAATTCCAAATCCATGAAAGCTGCAAAAATCTTCTCCCTGTTTCTCTTAATCTTCCTGATTTACTCATGCGGTTCCGAGGACAGAAAAATCATAAGACCTTTTAAAGGAAGAAATGCAGAGTCTACCCAGGCTGTCATTCCTATCGATAAGGGTTTCAGCGAGTATATAATGAGCTACACTTCGGGGATAATTTCTGCAAATTCGGCAATTGAGATCCGATTTACTCCTGAGTTCGCAGCAAAAGCAGATAAATCAGCAGCAGGACTTTTTGTTTTTGATCCGGCAATAAAAGGAAAAACTGAATGGAAAGATGAAACAACTCTCGTCTTCACTCCCTCTCGCCTGCTCGATCCGGGGAAAATATATACCGGAAAACTTAACCTGATTAAACTTGCACCTGTAAAAGAAAGGCTGAATACATTTCCAATAAGAATTCAAACTCTCAAAAAAGACTTTCGTATTACAATCGGGAATCTCGAATGCACCTCTGCAGAGGGTGAGAGCTATATATTGCACGGACAAATACTTGCATCAGATTTTATAGATCCCGATGAAGCCGAAAACTACCTTATTGTAAATCTTGGCCGAAAAAAAGCAGATCTTGAATGGGACCATTCAGTCAGCCAGGTTCATAAATTCACTGTTACCGGCATAACCCGCGAGGACAAAGCCCGGCAGCTGACAATAAACTGGGATGGCACAGATTACGGTGTAAAAGAGAAAGGCTCATCAATAGTCAATGTCCCGGAAAGAGGGAATTTCGGTATTGTTGATATTATAAGCTACACGGGAGAAAGTCAGAGAATCGATATCGTATTTTCCGACCCTGTCGATGCCTCACAGGAAATGGATGGTTTAATAAACTTTTCTCCTGCTGCTGAATCAACAATTAACATAACTTCAAATATAATTTCCATTTACCCCGCTACGAGACTAAAGGGAAGTGTTGTACTTAATATTGAATCTTCATTAAAGAACAACAAAGCGATAAGCCTCTCTTCAGAAGTCGTAAAACAACTCGATTTTACTTCAATGGCTCCTGCTATCCTGCTCGAAGGCAACGGAGTAATACTTCCTTCATCTCAAAACCTCATCTTTCCGTTTAAAGCTGTAAATCTTAGAGCAGTCGATCTAAAAATAGTAAAGATCTTTGAAAACAATCTGCCATACTTTCTTCAGGAGAGTGATATTAACGGCAATAACTATATTAAACGGTTCGGACGGCCTGTTTACTCTGGAAGATTAGACCTTGTAACGGGTCCTGGAATGAACAACAGAGACTGGAACCTATATACTGTCGATCTTTCAGATTATATTGATATTGAACCGGGGGTCCTTTATAAGGTATCTCTTGGTATGCGTAAGTCGTATTCTCTCTATCCTTGCAGCGAAACTGGAGAGGTAAGCAAATATGAGGAACTGCTTGATCAGTCGGAGGAAAAAATCCGCGAATCGTGGGACGATCCGGAGAACTATTATGAAGACAGCGAGAATGAAATATATTACTCTTACGGATTCAACTGGGAAGATCGTAACGACCCCTGCAAGGAGGCTTACTTCAGTCCTGATAAAAACGTATCTAGAAATGTACTTGCCTCAAATCTCGGGCTAATTGCAAAAAAAGGCGATGACAATATTCTGCATGTTATTGTCAATGACCTCCTTACTGCACTTCCGGTAAACGAAGTTGTTATAGATGTTTATGACTACCAGATGCAGATGATTGTCTCGGGAAATACAAATACTGACGGCTCAGTTGCTCTCCCCTGCGATAGAAAACCTTTCCTTATTATCGCGAAAAAGGACAAGGACCGCAAACCGGAAAAAGGGATAAAGGCTTTCATCTATGGCGAACGGGATGTCTGGAGACCGGGAGATTCAATATTCCTTTCTGTAATTATTAAAGACTTGTTATCAGATCTGCCTGCAGGACATCCGGTTCAGTTCGAGCTCATAAATCCGCTTGATCAAAGAGTCGATAACCAGGTGCAGAAACCTGATGGTAAAAACCTTCTTGTCTTTACAACAATAACTTCACCGGATGCTGTTACAGGAAACTATAAAGCCGTATTCAGAATCGGTGGTGCTACATTCACAAAACGTATAAGGGTTGAAACAGTTAAACCAAACCGGCTGAAGATCGCTCTTGATTTCCAGGGTGAAATCCTTGGCGGACAAGAAGGAGCCGCAAAAGGAACCCTCAATGTAAGGTGGATGAACGGATCTGTTGCAAAAAATCTGAAATCCTCAGTAGAATACATTCTGAAGCCTGCCAAAACCGAATTTGATAAATATCGTCAGTATATTTTTGACGATCCAACAATAGACTTCTACTCAGAAACTGTAAATATTTTCGATGAACAGATCGATGAGAACGGGAATGCTGGAATATCCTTTGATCCGGGAAAAGAAATAAACGCTCCCGGTATGCTTAATGCTGTTTTCACAATAAAAGCAACAGAACCGGGCGGCGATCAGAGCATTACCCAGAAAAGCTGGAAATATGCTCCTTATCCTGTTTTCGCCGGGATTAACCTTCCCGGCCTGAAAGGAAAAAGCCGTATGCTCTTCACAGATGCCGACAATGAAGTTAAGGTTGCAACAGTCGATGAGAATGGGAAACCAGTTAGTTCTGAGGTTGAGATTACAGTTTACAAATTATCATACCGCTGGTGGTGGGAATCTGATCAGGAAAACCTTGCTTACTACATTTCAAATGAGATTTATAAGCCTGTAATAAAAAAAACAGTCACCACCTCAGGAGGCCAAGCTTCTTTTACATTTAACATTGAAAAACAGCAATGGGGACGATATCTAGTAAGAGCTAAAACACCATCGGGTCATTCAACTGGAAAAATATTGCTTATCGACTGGCCATGGGAATACGGAATGAAAGGAAACACGGAGGGAGCAACATTGCTCGCAATTAATACAGATAAGGAAAAATATAACCCGGGCGACGATATCAGCCTCTCTTTCCCTGCTCCTGAAAATGCCAGGGCAATCGTAACTCTTGAAAATTCAACGGGTGTTCTGGATGAGATCCGTGTTAACACTCAAAAAGGAAACACTGTTGTTAAAATTAAGGCTAGACCCGAGATGGCTCCGAATGTCTACGCTTATGTAACAGTTATCCAGCCTCATGCTCAGTCCGTAAACGATATGCCTGTGAGACTCTACGGTGTTGTTCCTGTTATGGTCGAAGATCCTGCCACACGTATTTCGCCAGTGATTGATATGGCTGATGAGTTAAGGTCGCAGAAACCTTTTGTTGTAAAAGTTAGCGAGAAGGACAAACAGCCTATGACATATACCCTTGCAGTTGTTGATGAAGGATTGCTCGATCTTACCGGTTTCAAAACCCCCGATCCCTGGAATTATTTCTATGCCCGCGAAGCACTTGGTGTTCAGACATGGGATTTATATGATTTTGTTCTGGGTGCTTTCGGTGGTACACTCGAAAGGATCTTTGCCATTGGTGGAGACGAAACACTGGGAGATAAAACAGCAAATAAGGCTCAGAGGTTTGTACCTGTTGTTAAATTCCTGGGCCCATTTACTCTGGGTGAAGGAAAAACCAACTCACATGCAATAACCCTTCCTCAATATACAGGTTCAGTAAGGACAATGGTCATTGCCGGGAGCGACAGAGCTTTCGGTATTGCTGAGAAATCAGTTTTTGTTAAGGATCCTCTGATGATCCTGGTAACTGCGCCCAGGGTTATAAGTCCCGGAGAAAAGGCAGCCCTCCCCGTTTCGCTTTTCTTACAAAAAGAGGGAATTAAAGAGATAACACTGAAAGCCGTTGGAAACGAACTTGTGACTATTGATCAGAACAGCAAAACAATAGCTGTAACATCTCCCGGAGAAAAAGATACTGAATTCTCATTTACTGCCGGTGAAAAGACAGGTATTGCAAAGATTAGTGTTACAGCATCAGGCGGCGGAGAGACAGCAACTTACAGCATGGAAATTGAAGTCAGGAGCCCGAACCCGGCTGAGACACGTGCTGAAATGAAGGTCCTTAAACAGGGTGAAAAATGGGAAACCTCCTTCACACCATTCGGAATTGATGGCTCCAACGCATCAATAATTGAGGTCTCTTCACTCCCTTCAATAAATCTTGAAAAAAGACTTGAATACCTGCTTGATTATCCCCACGGGTGTTCGGAACAGATAACCTCTGCAGCTTTCCCGCAGCTGTATCTTAAGGATCTTGCCGGTGAAAATGCGTCGGTTATTCAAACCTCAGCAAATAATATAAAACAAGCCGTAAATACACTGGCAACGCGGCAGATGGCGAGCGGGGGAATAGCTCTGTGGCCCGGATCAGCACAGCCCGATAACTGGGTAACATCTTATGTGACACAGCTTATTACCGAGGCTGAAAGAAAAGGATTTCTTATCCCGTCCGGATTCAAACAGAAACTGATCAGCTATCAGAAAAAGACAGCACAGGAATGGCATTTCGATAATCAGTTCAGGCAATCCTCAAACGACCAGGCTTACAGACTATTCACACTCGCACTTGCCGGTCAGCCTGAAAAGGGTGCAATGAACAGGTTAAGAGAATCGAAAAACATCCCACAATTGTCCAGGTGGCTTCTGGCGGCTGCCTTCGCCACATCCGGTCGTCCTGAAGTTGCCGGCGATCTGCTGGATGTCAGAAATACAACAACAGAAGAGGAATATTCTGGCTATTACTATGGAAGCCAGATCCGCGATAAAGCAATAATTCTTTATACCCTTACTCTTCTTAAGAATGAAGAACAGGCTCTTCCGCTACTTAAGGAGATCTGCGAAAACTTTAATAACAACGACTGGTACAGCACACAGTCGATTGCCTGGGGACTCCTCTCCTACATGAAATGGACTGAAATGTTACCAGGAGACAAGAACTCCCCTTCAAAAATTAAGATCACTCTGAATGGGGAAAAATCTGAACAGACAATTCTTTCTAAACAGCTTTGGTCAAAGGATATAAAGATGAAAACAGGGACAAATTCATTCACCCTGGAAAATACTTCAGAGAAACCGCTTTATGCAACTCTTACTCTAAAGGGGGTCCCTCTGATTTCGGATATTGCGAAAGAGGAGAAAGGTCTGAGCATGAAAGTCGATTATTTCGATCTAAATCTTAAGCCTGTTGAAAAGAACAATCTTCCGCAGGGAACCGATTTTATAATGGTAGTAAAGGTAACTAACAACACCTTTTCCAAAGTAGATAATATTGCACTGACACAGATGGTACCATCGGGATGGGAGATACTTAATACACGGATTTTCGAAGCAGATTATGGCATTAAGGAGGGTACATTTGAATACCGCGATTTCAGAGACGACAGGGTAAATACATATTTTCAGCTTACCCAGGGACAGACAAAGACATTTGTGCTTGTACTCAATGCGGCATATAAAGGTGAGTATTATCAGCCATCAGTCTGGTGCGAAGCAATGTACACTGCAAATTGTTATTCGCGAATACCGGGAAGCCGCGTAAAAGTAACCGGTGGAAAAATTGAATAGGAAGTTTAAAATATTTCTTATTACAGCCGGAGTAGCAATTACTCCGGTTTTGCTTTCTCCCATACCTGAGTTCCCTGCACCATTGTCAACTGTAGTTGAGGCGGAAGACGGGACTCTTCTTGGAGCCAGAATTGCGGATGATGGTCAGTGGAGGTTTCCGCGATCAGGCACTGTTCCTGAAAAATTTGAGAAATCAATTCTTGCCTTTGAAGACAGGTACTTTTATTATCACCCGGGGATTAATCCTGTTTCAATTGCCAGGGCACTAACGGGAAATATTAAAGCCGGAAAAATAATCAGCGGTGGAAGCACAATTACAATGCAGGTTGCCAGGATCTCAAGGGGTAATAAGACCCGGACCTACACTGAAAAGGCAATAGAGATTCTTTCTGCATTAAAGCTTGAGCTGTTCCGTTCAAAGAAAAAAATCCTTGAGTTATACGCTGAGAACGCCCCTTTCGGAGGAAATACTGTTGGTCTCGATGCTGCAGCCTGGAGGTACCTTGGCAAATCCGCCGCCACATTAACCTGGGCTGAAGCTGCAGCCCTTGCTGTTCTCCCCAACTCTCCTTCCCTCGTATTTCCTGGGAAAAATCAGGAAATACTAAAAAGAAGGCGCGATAATCTGCTTAAAAGGCTTTATGAAAGAAATAACTTCGATTCATTAACCCTTGTTCTTTCAATTGACGAACCTGTTCCCGGCGAGCCAAAAACTCTGCCTTCCAGAGCACCTCATCTTACCGACTACTACTACCTGAATAACAGAGGAATAAGTGTAAGAACTACACTTAACGCCAGTCTGCAGGATAAAGCAACTGAGGTAATAAATACTCATCAGAAAGATCTTGCGGCAAACTATATTTTCAATTCGGCTTGCATTATTATTCAGGTTGAAACCGGAAATGTGCTGGCATATGTCGGAAATAGTACCGGTGAAAATTCTCGCATGCATGGCGGGAGCGTTGATATTATACGTGCACTCCGGAGTACAGGCAGTATCCTGAAACCTTTTCTGTATGCAGGTATGCAGCAATCGGGAGACATACTTCCCAACTCTCTTATTGCCGATATCCCGACACGTTTTCCGGGTTTTTCTCCTAAAAACTTCGATCAAAGCTATAGCGGGGCTGTCAGCGCCGGAGCAGCGCTCTCCCAGTCTCTTAATATTCCTGCTGTAAAAATGCTTCAGAAATACAATCCCGAAAGATTCCTTTCACTTCTTCAAAAAACAGGGTTCAGTACCTTTAACAAGCCTGCAGATTATTATGGTCTTTCTCTTATTCTTGGAGGCGGGGAGACATCTCTCTGGGAACTGGCAGGTGCATACGCTTCATTATCGAGAGTATTAAAAAACTACCTCAAAGAACAAAAATATTGTAAAGAGGACTACCATGCACCTGTTCTTTCAATCGGTTCAGAGTTGATTTTAAAAAAAACAGAAGATCCGGACCCTCCCCTTTCTGCCTCAGCAATCTGGCTCACATACGAAGCATTACAAAAAGTTAACAGACCTGAGAGTGAAGCAGGCTGGCAGTACTTTTCCTCATCACCTGATCTTGCGTGGAAAACAGGAACAAGTTTCGGATTCAGAGATGGCTGGGCTGTTGGTACCACACCTGAATATGTAATCGGAGTATGGACAGGCAACGCAGACGGAGAAGGAAGACCCGGACTCACTGGCATTACAGCAGCTGCTCCGATCCTGTTCGATCTTTTCAATCTTACTGAACGAGGTTCATGGTTCGAAAGGCCTGATGAGGATCTGACAGTAATCAGGGTTTGCTCTGAAAGCGGGTTCAGGGCCGGGACAGACTGTCCGGAGGCAATTGAAATTCAGGCAAATATTAGCGGGTTAAGAAGTGAAGTATGTCCGTATCATCAGATAGTACATTTAAATAAATCGGGCAATCTGCAGGTAAACGCCGATTGTGTTCCACAGCAGGATATCAGAAATGAGCCGTGGTTTCTTCTTCCCCCTGCAATGGAGTACTATTACAGGAAGAAACATCCGGAATATAAGCCGCTTCCACCTGTTGCACCGGGGTGTACATTAAATAAAAGTATTCCCGTAATGGAATTTATCTATCCCACTTCAGGGATAAAAATCTTCATCCCCAGGGATCAGACCGGCACTCTGACAAGAATCATTACTGAAGTGACTCACAGAAATCCGTCGAAAAAGATCTTCTGGCACCTCGATGAAACATATATCGGAACAACAAGCCAACTTCATCAGTCAGAGATAGTTGCAGGACCTGGAAATCACACACTTACAGCTGTGGATGAGGACGGAAATTCAGTAAAATGTGAGTTTAGTATAATTGTTTCCAAGTAGATAATAATATCAAATAACGCATTTCTTTGCCCCCCTGCCCCCCTGAAGGGGGGTTAAAAACAGACATAGGAGAGATTTTTCTGGATTTAGCCCCCCTTTAGGGGGGTTGGGGGGCAAAAAAGGAGAAGCAGGGAGTTGGGGGGCAAAAGCAAAAGGGAAGAATTCAGGGCAATAGGGAAAGTTGAAAAAATAGGGGGGTTGGGGGGCAAATTATTGTTAAATTTGTACCTATGAACTACACAAATCCCGAAGAACTTTTCCCTATTGTCGACGAAGACGGTAAACAGATAGGTACCGCCCTAAGAAGTGTTTGTCACGATGGAAAAAGCAAACTCCTTCATCCTGTGGTTCATCTCCATTTATTTAACAATAAGGGAGAATTGTTTCTTCAGAAGAGATCGATGTCAAAAGATATTCAGCCGGGCAAATGGGATACCTCTGTCGGAGGACATATCGGCCCGGGAGAATCAGTAGAAGACGCACTTAATCGGGAAGCTGTCGAAGAGCTTGGAATCAAAGGTTTTACCCCGGTATTTTTGAGAAAGTACATTTGGGAATCTGCCCGTGAAAGAGAACTTGTAAATTCTTTTTCAGCAGTATCTGATCAAATCCCTGACATTAACAAAGATGAAATTGAGGCTGGAAAATACTGGTCACATAAGGAAATCATAAGTAGCATGTATAATAACATTTTTACTCCTAACTTTGAATATGAGTACAAGATGCTTTTTATGACATAAGCTGAGACAATATAAGCGCCTGAACTGAGTTACACCTTTATTAATCGTTACCTGACAATATTTATTATATATGAAGCCTGATAAAATTACTCTGTTTCTAGCCTCAATTGTGATTATGACATCAGTTTCGTGGTTTTCTTCATGTACTCACGAAGCTGATAATACTAACCTGCCGGAAATCTGTTTTGATACAGAGGTTCTTCCGGTATTTAAAAACAATTGTGCAATTTCAGGATGCCATGACGGTAACGGAGAAGAAATGGCTCTCACCAACTATAATCAAATCCGGGAGGGTGTCGTCCCGGGGAATCCAAACTCAAGCGAACTTTTTAAGGCTATTATTACCACATGGGGCGAGAATAAAATGCCCCCCGATCAGCCGCTTACTCAGGATAACAGAACCATTATAAGAGTCTGGATCGAACAGGGTGCAAAGGAAACCAAATGTGATGTAACCACTGTTTCAAAAGAAATGAACAAAATTTCATCTTATAAGTACTAAACAGACATGAAGAGGACCATAATATCCCTGGCTTTTTTTATCATACTTATTCTAACAGGGGTATCCTGTTATTACGATAATGAGGAGGCTCTCTATCCTCAGCTAAGCACCAGCTGCGACACATCAAATGTTACTTACAGAGTAACAATTGTTTCAATAATGAACAATAACTGCTATTCATGCCATTCAAACAGCAATGCCGCCGCTTTTGGTGGCAATATCCGGCTTGAAGACTATTCAGATTTCACAGGTAACATCAACAAAGTTATGGGTTCTGTAAAACATAACCCGGGTTACTCTCCCATGCCAAAAAACGGAGGCAGAATAAAAGACTGTTCGATAACCCAGCTCGATATCTGGGTAAGAGAAGGTATGCAGAATAATTGATCATAAATACAAAGATAATTATATGAAACGACTCCCCTTCCTCATTATTTTTATACTCATCCCTGTATTTGGTTTTGCCCAGGACGATCTGATGAATCTTCTCGATCAGAATACTCCTGAAAAGACAAATTATACATCAGCCACATTCAAGTCAACCAGGATAATGAACGGGCATTCAGTCGAAAAAATGCCTCCCGGCCAGCTTGATTTCAGAATTTCACACAGGTTTGGTCCGGTAAATTCCGGGGCTTACAATATGTGGGGTCTCGACCAGTCTAACATACATTTCAGCCTTGAGTATGGGATCCTGAAATGGTTAATGGTTGGAGTTGGAAGAGGCTCCTACGAAAAGACCTTTGACGGGTTTGCAAAGTTTACAATACTTAGACAATCTACCGGCCTGAGGGAAGTGCCTGTTTCTGTTTCAGCATTCAGCTCCGTGGTGCTCAAGACATTAAAACCAACAAACACTGAAAGAACAAATTATTTTTCTTCAAATCTTTCTTACTCTGCACAGGTTCTGGTAGCCCGCAAGTTTAACCAGTCATTCTCCTTGCAGCTTACACCTTCCTATGTCCACAGGAATCTTGTTCAAACTGAACTCGATCCCAACGACCTTGTTGCAATCGGTGCCGGTGGCAGACTGAAATTATCGAAGAGGATAAGCTTTAATGCAGAATATTATTACCTCATAAATTCAAAAACTAATATAAGCGAGCAGATCTATGACCCACTTACAATCGGGTTCGATATTGAAACCGGCGGACACGTTTTCCAGCTGCTGCTTACAAACTCAATACATATGATTGAACCCGGATTTATAGGTGAAACAACAGGATCGTGGGGAAAAGGTGATATACGTCTGGGATTTAATATTTCGAGAGTTTTTAATCTAAAGAAAGAAAAGAAGACACAACCAAATTATTAAGTTCCCCATGGGGCATTTGCCCCCCTGCCCCCCTAAAGGGGGGTTAAAACACGTTCTTTTTAATCCATATATGTATTGATAATCAATAATATATATTAATTTTCTTGAAATTATTCATAAACAAAATCCAATATTTTTTTCCGAATTAGCCCCCCTCTAGGGGGGTTGGGGGGCAAAAATTAAACAAATATATTATGAAAATACTTACGCTGATTCTAACTTTTTCTCTTCTGGTCTTCTCTGCAAATGCACAAAAATACATGACCAAAAACGGTTATATCGGATTCTTCTCACATACTCCCATGGAGGATATTAAAGCCGACAACAACCAGGTAGCTGGCGTCATTGATATTGCAACCGGCGAAATGGTTTTTCAGGCGCTTATCAAATCATTTCACTTCGACAGGGCATTAATGGAGGAACATTTCAACGAAAACTACATGGAATCTGAAAAGTACCCAAAAGCTCTATTTAAAGGTAAAATCACCAATCTTGCAGCCGTAAACTTCACTAAAAACGGTATATACGAAGTTACAGTTGATGGAGACCTTACTATACATAATGTGACAAACAGGATCAGTACCAAAGGGACAATCGAAGTTGCCCCCGGCAGTATTAATGCAAATTCAAAATTTAAGATTGTTCCTGAAAATTATAAAATTGAGATCCCGGGTGTTGTGAGGGATAAAATAAACAAGAATCTGGAGGTAACTGTCGTAATGAAGTATACCCCTCTTGATGCTAAATGAGCTTTAGAGGCTGTACAGGCAATAGAGGCTTTAATGCATTTGAAATTTAATGGACCAACAGCCTTCGCTAAAAGCTTCGGCTGTCAAAGCAGGACCGAAGGACCGCAAGACTGCAAGACTTTTAATTGAAAAGGTATTTAATTTATTGAAATATGAAAACACCAGTTAAGGTTGCCCTTTTTGTAGTTTTCTTTATTGCCGTGGGAGGAATTCTGGCTGCTCTGTATATGTATAATATGAAGCACACTGATACTGCAAAAGCCAAACCCGATTTTGTAGTTACTTCAACTGGATGGCAAAAAGAATTTGAAGATAATGAGACAGCTGCTTCAGCTAAGTATATTAATAAGATTGTTGAGGTAACGGGCAAAATTGCCTCGGTAAAACAGTCAGAAAATAATAGTGTAAGTATTACACTTATTACAGGAAGCGACATGTCGTCAGTTATATGTACCTTCATTGCTCTGCCCGGGTCTTCAGAGATTAAGGCGGGCGAATCCGTAACAATCCGCGGTGAATGTTCAGGTTATCTTATGGATGTTCTGCTTAATAATTGTTCACTCATAAAATAAATACTTCCATGAGTAAGCCCGTTAAAATACTGATGCTTCAGAACGAAATAGAAGCAATGCTTCTAGATGAAATACTTACAGATAAAAAAATCCCTCATCTTATCAGATCATATCACGATTCTGCTTATGACGGTTTATGGCAGATGCAGTCAGGTTGGGGACATCTGGAGGCCCCTGATGAATTCCGTGAAGAGATTCTGAAGACATACAACGATATGTCACAAACTTCATAGCCTCAGCTATTGCATATTATGTTACTAAGTTTCTATCTTTGGTGCACTTTTGATGATGTAATACAGGATTAAGGAATAATTGCAATTTTTATTCTGAACATTAATGATTCCAAAAACTGACACTAAGAAGGCTTTCTCAGATGTAAACGGAACGGGAATTTCAATTGTCACGGTTCTGAAAAGCCGATATTTATATATTGCCATATTGGCTTTTGTTGCAGGGGCTGCACTCAATATTGCCTCCCAGACTTACCTGCATAATTACACAATTGAAGGCAAGACACTCCCGATGTTATCTGACCTGATCCTTGATAATCTTCCATCTCTGAATGTTGCTCTGTATTATGACATCTTTGCGCTGATCCCGCTATTTCTTATCCTTGCTTACATAATACATAAAAAAGCTTACGACAGATTGCCATTCATAATTCTTATGAGCGCTCTCTTCTATATGGTCAGAGGTGTGTTTATTGTGTTGACACCATTTGGGAATCCTCCAATGTTCAACGGCTCCGATCCGCTGTTCAACGGATTTGCCAAATACGACCTCGGTGTTTATCCTTCCGGCCATGCAGGAAACGTATTTTTAATGTATCTTCTTGTAAAGGATAAACTGTATAAGTGGAGCATATTAATTTGTCTTATTCTTGTAATTATCACCCTGTTCCTTGCTCACGGCCATTATAGCATAGATATCCTTTCTGGACTCTTCTTTGCATATGCTATTAAGGCTTATGGAGATAAACATCTCTCTATGTTCGATCTGGGAAATAAAAAATATACTGAAAACCAAAAAGTTATCTGATTTGTAAAAACCTAATCTCTGAGAAAATGAAACTTAAACTTTTTTTACTCGCCTCTCTGCTTTTAATATCGGGAGTCATTTATGCCCAGGAGACACCTGCTCCGGCTGACAAAATATTGGATGAAGCCTATAAAATTGCTGCAAAGGAGAAAAAACATGTAATGATTGTCTTTCATGCATCGTGGTGCGGATGGTGTAAAAAATTCGATGCATCAATTACAGATCCCTCATGTAAAGATTATTTTGAAAAAAAATTCATAATAAGACATCTTGTTGTTCTGGAAAATGGTGAAAAAAAGAAGCTTGAAAACCCGGGAGCAACTGATTTTTTCAACAAATATTCAGGAGGTAAAAGCGGAATTCCGTTTTTCCTTATTTTTGACAAGAAAGGAAATTTAATTGGCGATTCAAATATGAGAGCAGAAGGTGAGGGACTTGACAAGCCGGGGAAAAATATGGGTTGCCCAGCAAGTGATGAAGAGGTGGCAGCTTTTGTAACTCTTTTAAAGAAAATATCAAAAGTAAGCGACAGCGAAGCAGCCGCTATAACCGAAAGGTTCAAAAAGAATAAATAGCATTAAGCTCTGATCTGAAAGCCTGAAAACTTAATTTTCAGGCTTTTCTATTTCTATTCAACGGGTTTATCACTCTGCTCTGACCTTCTCTTTTTCTCAATCTTCCTGATAATAATATAATTAAAAAAAGCTATAACAGCCATCCCCAGCAGAAACAGCGGGTAGCTGATCTTCCAGTTTTCAGGTCCTGTCATCATCGACCATTCCGACATTCCTCCAATACTTGCAAGTAATGTAAGCGGCATAAAAACTGTTGCAATCAGGGTAAGCCTTCTTACAGAAATATTTGTTTCATTAGACATTTTGGTCATAAGATTGTTGAGCAAGGAAGTGTAAAGCTCCATTAGGTTTGTTACAATTTCCCGATATGTCTCAGCAAGTTCAAATATTTTTGCAAGATGATCATAAATATCCCTGTAATGGAATATTGCCTTATCCGTAATAAACGGACAATCAAGTCTGCATATCTTTACCAATATCTCTCTTTCATGAAAAAGGCTTTTTCGCAGAATAAGAAGATATTTCCTCAGACGCATCAGGTCCTTAGGATTAAAAGTTGAGGGATCTTCAATAACTGCATCTTCAGACGCTTCAAGTTCATCTTCAAGGGCATCGAAGGCCAGAAATTTCTGATCAACAATATAATCCAGAACAACCTGCATAAGAAAAGCTGGTCCTCCCTTAACATTTTGAGAATCGTTTGAAACAATCTTTTCAACACCATTCAGCGGACGCCTTAAGTCCGAATTATGACCGCTGACAGTAATGAGAAAATTTTTCCCGATGAAAAGATTCACCTCATCTATGAAAAGTGTTTTATCCTTGTAGCTGAAAGCATTGAAAAGAACAAAAGTGTTATTCGGGAAATACTCAATCTTGGGAACCTGATTTTCATCAAGACAGTCTTCCACAGAAAGAGGATGAATCCCGATTGTGTCAACAAGCACAGTCAGATCTGCCTTGGTTGGTTTATAATAGTCAAGCCAGATAAAACCCCCTTCCCTTAAGGCATCAATTGCATCTGTAAGCGATGCCACACTATAATATAAACCGGTTGCAGAAAAGTGATAAAATTTTGACTCCGACATATGCCTGGTTTTTTGCGATAGTAAATACTTTAAAATTGTGTAACCAAATTAATACAAAATTAACACTTCCTGATAATCTGTTCCATCATTCAGTAAGTTGAACAATTATTCTAAGGTTATGTTTATATATGTAACGAGACAATTGTCATTTGACAATTCAGGTCGATGAAGTATAATTGCATTTAAAATTTCAAAATGAACAACGCTATATACAATTTCAGGGAACCAAAGAATGAAACGGTTTTAACTTATAAACCGGGTAGCCTTGAACGGTCTTTACTTGTAGAAGAGTTAAACCTTCAGAAAAGCAAGGTTGTGGATATCCCGCTTATTATCGGCGGAAAAGAGATCCGGACAGGGAAAACCG
>JFJP01005417.1_pt1 | contig 23431 bp, 18 predicted proteins | sample 431651 | NCBI WGS metagenome assembly JFJP01 (sample SAMN02602958, study PRJNA72255) | Microbial mat metagenome, whole genome shotgun sequencing project. | biome: fresh water; feature: sink hole; material: water; isolation source: purple microbial (photo- and chemosynthetic) mats found in...
GAAAACTCGGTGAGTGCAATTTTTTTACCCTGAATATTGCCATCACTGTTAGCCGGAATTAACAAAGCATCATTACCACGGCTGTAACTACTGATAAGAATAACGTCAGATTCCACGCCTTGGCTAACCACCTTGGAAATGGCGTCAATATTCGTGATCATGATCGCATGGGCTTCACGGCTGAGAAATTTATTAATAGCACCTTCGTAACTGTTCTCTTCAAAGCTGATATTTACTTGATATTCCTCATTATACTGTTGAAAAATATTTTCTTGAGCGGCGACAAACCAAGGCAGCCAGGGTAAGTATTTTGCTACGACCAAGGTAAGCTGCGGAATATCTGCGCTGTCTGTTACTTTCCCCTCGCTGGTGCTGGCGGCAGTGTCCTCGGCACCAGCATCGCTGCTGTCGGTTTGGCTGCCACCGCTGAATTTGTCACAAGCGGTCAGTGTCATGCCAAGTAACAGCACGAACAGGATGCGAAAGGATGTTCTGGTGGGTTGATAAAATGCCATTACGTGACTTCCTTTACGATGGATGGGCTTCACAATAGAGTAGTAAAAATTTTTCTAAATAACAAGTTACACGAGCAAGTTAATAGAAAACATTAAGTTTAACCAACAGTGACAACCCTCCATAGACAAAAACAGCAGGACACTGGCTTAAAAGCCAGCAAACATCCTGCTGTGAACCGGCTTGTCGTCAATCCGTTACTTGAATTTCTTAATCTCGTCAACAATCTGAGTAGGCGTATAGGGCTTTTGTACCAGCGATTTTCCGCCCTGCATTTCTGCCCACATGCGATCCGCTTTCTGACCCTTACTGGTGACAAAAACGATAGGAATGTCTTTGGTTTTCTCATTGTGCGTGATCTCACGACAAGCTTGATAACCATCCATCTGCTGCATCACGACATCCATAAAGATAAGATCAGGCATCTCTATCGCTGCCTTCTCTATAGCCTCCTTGCCCGAACTGGCTGTGATCACCTGATAGCCAGCGTCAGACACAATGTTCTTAAGATTCAGGAGATCTACGCTAGAGTCGTCAACAACCAGTATTTTGTTAATCGCCATCTTGACAGTCCCTCAGTTTCCTCGTCAATATAAAATGGGGCTTATGAATCAGCAGCACTGAATTCATAGCATTTAGCTGTTTCCTTCGCCTAGTTGCGGCAGAAACTTTTTAATCACTTCTTGCAATTGCCCTTGTTCAACTGGTTTTGTCAAATAAAGGCTGGCACCTGCCATGGTGCCTTTCAATTTATCAAACCGAGAACCTTTACCAGTTAACATGATAATAGGTGTTTGCTTGAAGTGCTTGTTAGCTCTAAGTGTCTTACAGACTTTATAACCATCAATGCCTGGCATCATAATATCTAAGAAAATGATGTCATAATCTGTTGTCACCTGCGCATGTTCCAGAGCTTCCTCACCCGTTTCTGCATAATCGATGTACATGCCAAACAATCCTAACTGGATTTCCATGGATTTGCGCACAGCCGCACTGTCATCGACCACCAGCGCTTTCACATTTGACTTGGCCTTTTGCTTGGCACTGGCCGCTGCATCCTGAAGCGCAGCGCTGGCCTCGGCATCCAAACTACCTTCGCCGCCAACCACCAATTCTGGAACATACTTGAGTGCCTCAATCGTCACCTTGTCCAGCATTTCCAGTACGCGCTTCAGGGTAAGCGGGCGGCGAATCACCGGTTCAGGTATGCCAGTTGCCCCCTTTGTCACTCGCACTGTCGGCGTTTTACTGTGATGCACATTGAAACTTTTCCAAGCCTCTAAAGCCTTAGAATCGTCAGCATCCACGATCACAATGTCGGCACTCGCTCGTTCCGCATCGCCAACCAAAGTATATTTACGATTGCGCGAAGCGGCCAGCTTAAAAATACTCCCCAATGTGCTGTGTTCATTGGGTGCCAAGCCAAACAGGGCTATCTTGAAGGTCTTATCCATCGCTGTGAGATCCTGTTTTGAAAAAAACATTATGCTTGAACACTTATCACCTCGCGCCAAGTCTCAGAAACACTACTGTTTATGCCACGCTGTGCGCTCATAATATTACGCCGCACTACAACAGCAAAGCTCAAAATGCACATCTTGTTCAGTGGGTATCGGTCGATACTGACGCTGTTGATGCTCATAGAAACGCAAAGTAAAACGATGTTTACCACCACTGATTTCAGGATAACAACTATGATCCACTGGCATCGTAATACGAATCAATTGAAAGGTGGTGTGAGTATCTAGCTTTGCTTGATAGAATCCACCTGTTGCAATTTCATGAGAAGGAACAGCGTTTTGTCGAATTAAATACAAATTCATTTCTACTGCTTCACGCAATGTGGAAAAATGTTTGAACCAGTCACTGACATCAATCTGGCGTTGTTTTGGACTCTGTTGTAGCCAATGATGGTAAGCAGGCACATCAAAACGACAAGTTCCCCCAGGAATATTGTTGCGCTGACGAATGGTCGCCAGTAAATAGTGTTCATTGAGCGCTTGGCCATATTGCCCTTCTGCTGTCACCAATTCTGAAATCAACGCACCAAGCCGCTCTAAGACTTGAGCCAGACGCATCTCATCAACCCCCGGCATTTGTTGCCAACGAGTGAGTTCCTGTGTCTGCTTTTCTAAATCCCTGATTAATTCCAATTTAAAGTCGGTACGCGAAACAAATTCCAAAATTTCTATCACACTGGAAACCGTCACTCGACTGTCCCATGAGGACGGGCCTTTCATGTGGTAAGCAAGGCACTCAAACAGATACTCAAGGCGCAACCAGACACGCGCTCTCTCACTCAAGGGCTGCTCATAAACCACTTTATTTTTCACAACCGCGTGTTCCAACGTAATATCTTTATCAAAGCTTATGTTTATATGTCAGCATAATGGTAACGAGAACAACAGGGTGCAGAAAATAATCAATTATCATGGTATTGGCGATAAACACAGAACACCACAACCCGTTACCACATCATGCCCCAGCTTTGAACAATTGCTGGTAACGTTGATGTAAGGCTTCAACCTGCTGCGTGACAACCGAGACATCGCCGTTATTGTGAATCACATCATCCGCGTAAGCAAGCCGTGTTTGCCTGTCACACTGGGCCGCCAAGATTTGGTTTATCTCATCGGAATCGCAACCATCACGGTCTGCCAAGCGTTGGCGTTGAATCTCAGGTTCGCAATCTACCACTAAAACGCGCTGTAGTTTGGCATTTTGTCTCGTCTCTAACAACAAGGGAACGCTAAAAATGCAGTAAATTGTATCAAGCATCGCGGCTTGCATCCATAGATGTTGATAGATCAGGGGGTGTAATAGCGATTCTAATTGTTGTCTCTCCAGCGGATGGCTGAAAATGCGCTGGCGCAAACGAGTACGGTTCAGCGTATGGTCTGCGTGCAACATATCTTTACCAAATAACTCTACTATTTTTGCCAAAGCGGGCTGCCCTGGGGCAACCAGCTCGCGGGCAACCAAATCGGCATCGAGAACTGGCACGCCCAAGTCAGAAAACACGCCAGAGACTGTACTCTTGCCACAGGCGATACCACCGGTTAGACCAACAACACCAGCACAGGGCATTAGTCTAGCCTGATCCATTGTAAATAGCTGTGCATTAAAGAGTCGCCCCACATCAAATAAACCCAGCCAGCACAGGCTAAATAAGGGCCAAAAGGAATGGGAATATTTTTATCGTGACCACGTAACAAAATTAACGTAATGCCTATGATTGCACCAACAACCGAAGACAGCAACAGGATCAGCAGCAAGGATTGCCAACCAAACCAAGCGCCCAGCGCCGCAAACAGTTTGAAATCCCCATATCCCATTCCCTCTTTGCCGGTGAGTAACTTAAACCCCCAATACACCGACCACAAGAATAGATAACCAATCATGGCACCCATCAGGCTGGACTGCATATCGGTATAAACTTGAAAAATGCTGAGCAATAAACCTAACCAAAGCAGCGGTAAGGTCATGTTATCGGGTAACAATTGATGATCAAAATCTATCAGAGTCAGAGCAATCAACGTCCAACTTAACAATAAGGCACCGAGCAGAGGCCAACCTAAACCAAAATGCCAGCTTACCCACAGGGTAATCAAGGCCGTGATCGCTTCCACCAGCGGATAACGCAGAGAAATCGGCGTATGACAGGCTGTACAACGTCCGTTTTGTAATAAATAACTCAATATTGGAATATTTTCCCAGGCTTTAATCGGATGTGCGCAGTGCGGGCAGTGAGAAGCAGGCCAGGCTAAATTAAGAGACTCGGCCTGGGCGGGTTGTTTTTCCGCACAAGCCAGCAATTCTGCGCACTGCGTGCGCCACTCAAAATCCAGCATTTTGGGAACTCGGTACACCACCACATTCAAAAAACTCCCCACAGCCAGCCCCAGCAAGCTCGCCGCCACTAAAAAAAACAGGGGATATTGTTCAATAAAAATCAGGCTGTCCATAGAAAATCGGCTTCCAAGTGCTGAGAAAATAAAATATCAGACAACTGCGCCCAGCTTGAAAATGGGCAAATACATGGCAACCACCAAACCACCGATCACCACGCCGAGAAAAGCCATAATCATTGGTTCCATTAAGCTGCTCAAATTATCGACCAAATTATCCACTTCTTCTTCGTAAAAATCGGCGACTTTGTTCAACATCGCATCAATTGCCCCAGATTCTTCACCGATGGAGATCATTTGTACCACCATATTTGGAAACACGTTGACATCTCGCAGACTGACCGCTAAAGCAGTACCCGTAGAAATATCATCTCGTATTTTAATAATCGCTTCATAATAAACGATATTGCCAGCAGCACCAGCCACCGATTCCATCGAATCGACTAGCGGTGTGCCTGCGGCAAACATGGTAGCCAAAGTCCGTGCAAAACGTGCCACTGCGGATTTATTAAGAATTTCACCAAATAAGGGTAACTTTAATGACAAACGTTCCATCGCATGACGAAACGCGGTAGAACGTTTTTTTGCTTCTTTAAATGCCATAGAGGCACCAATAACAGTACCAAAAATAATATACCAATTCGACACGAAAGCATTTGAAATAGCCACCACGATCTGTGTAGGCATGGGCAAGTCAGCACCAAAGTCCTTAAACATATCCGCAAACACAGGTACCACAAAAATCATCAACACCGCAGTAATAATAAACGCCACAATAATCACGGCAATTGGATAACTTAAAGCTTTCTTAATTTTTTTCTTCATGGATTCAGTTTTTTCTTTGTAAGTCGCAATTTTTCCCAATAACGACTCCAGAATACCCGCTTGTTCCCCGGCTTCTACTAGATTGCAAAACAAAGTATCAAAGTAGTCGGGATGCATACGCAAAGCTTCTGCCATAGTTCCCCCCGCTTCAATATCGCCCTTAATCGCAAAAATTAATTTCTGCATGGAAGGGTTGTCATGACCTTTACCCACAATATCAAAAGATTGAACCAGAGGCACGCCCGCTGACATCATGGTTGCTAATTGTCGGGCAAAAATAGAAATATCTGCGGTGGTAATTTTTTTACCGCCGCCCCCTCCGCCAAACAAGGGTTTTGATTTTTTCTTGACCTTATTGGGAGTAATACCTTCGCGACGTAACAGGGCGCGCACCATCGCTTCGCTGACGGCGGATTTTTCCCCCTTCACCACCTGATTAGAGCGATTTTTACCTTCCCACAAAAAGACGAGTTCTTTAGGCCCTTTATCTACCGGAGGCCGTTTTTTTGGGGCTTTAGGTTTTACATCGGTTGTTTTCTGTTTTAGCGCGGCGGTTGCCATAGTGATTCCTTATTCCTGTGTCACGCGATTGAGTTCTTCAAGACTGGTTAAACCATCCGCAGTCTTTTTCAAGCCAGAAGCACGTAAATCAGGAATGCCTTCTAGCTTTGCCTGGATTGCTAATTCCATAGCATTCTTTCCGATCATAATCAGGCGTTTCATTTCTTCAGAAATAGGCATGACTTGATAAATGCCGACCCGGCCTTTATAACCGGATGAACAATACTCACAGCCTTGTGGATTTGGTGCATACAAAAATCGGGTATTGGGGTCTTCGGACATGAGTTCTTGCACGACTTCGGCTGAGAAACCTTCTGATTTCACGGCACCTTGATGTAAAATATAAGGCCCCACTTTGGCAATATCCTCAGTGACGGTCAGTTTGATTTTGCATTTAGGACAAAGGCGACGTGCTAAGCGCTGCGCCATAATCAAGTTTACTGCCGATGCCAATGCAAACGGTGGTACACCCATATCGACCATGCGCGTCAAGGTTTGTGGCGCGTCGTTGGTGTGTAAAGTGGACATCACCATATGCCCGGTACTGGCCGCTTTAATCGCAATACTGGCGGTGGTTAAATCACGAATCTCACCGACCAAAATAATATCAGGGTCTTGACGTAAAAAGGCTTTGAGCGCTTTTTCAAAGCTCATGCCGGTTTTTTCATCAATTTGTACTTGATTAATCCCCGGTAAGTTGATTTCTACTGGGTCTTCTGCGGTTGAAATATTCACTTCAGGCTGATTGAGAATATTAATCCCGGTGTAGAGTGACACGGTTTTTCCGCTACCGGTAGGGCCAGTCACCAACACCATGCCGTAGGGTTTTGCCAAAGCATCCAGATATAATTGCTTTTGTTCTGGCTCATAACCCAAGTGGTCAATATTCAACATGGCGGCATCTGAATTCAGAATTCGCATCACCACTTTTTCGCCAAACAGCGTGGGACAAGTGCTGACACGAAAATCCATCGCTTTATTTTTAGATAAGCGTAACTTAATGCGTCCGTCCTGCGGCACGCGCCGTTCAGACACGTCTAAACGTGATAACACTTTGATACGAGCGGAAATTTTTCCGGCTAAATTAAGCGGCGCACGGGCCACCTGCCGTAACATGCCGTCGATGCGATAGCGTACCCGATAAAATTTTTCATAGGGTTCAAAATGTAAATCAGAAGCCCCTTGTTTAATCGCGTCTAACAACATTTTGCGCACAAACTTGACCACCGGCGCATCGTCTGTGGTTTCTTCATTGGTGGAGGCGCTGGCATTGCTGGCTTCCTCAGCCTCATTCATTTCATCGAATTCATCCAAACCGCCCTCTTCACTGCCAGGCATCGGAGATTCGGCGGCTTCAACAATCCGTTCGACTAGTTTTGAAAGACGTTCTTCATCCACCAAAATAGCTTCAGTCTGCATGTTGACATGAAACTTAATGTCATCTAGCGCCTGAAAGTTAGTGGGATCAGACATGGCGATGAATAAGCGTTTGCCACGCTTAAACAGGGGTAATACATTGTATTTTTTAAGTAATTCGACTTTAACCAATTCGACCGAATCAGGGTCTGGTTCCATCGCCTCAATATCTACCAGCGGTACCGCGAATTCCTGGGCCGCTGCGTGGGCCACCTCTTTGCTGCCCACCAGCTTTTCAGCCACGATATAGCTGACAAAAGTCTTGCCCTTGGCTCTGGACTTTTGGAAGGCATCCTGGGCAATGGCCTCATCCATCAGACCTTCAAGCACTAAACGCCGTGCGAGGCCACCCAGGGTGATTTTAGGAGATGTCGTTGCCATACCGTACTGCTTACCTCAACGCAAGCAACTCGCGTCTGACAGGGTTAGAAAATTTTGCAACAGGTGATGACCGTGTTCGGTCAAGATAGACTCAGGATGAAATTGTACCCCTTCAACCAGATAGGTTTTATGGCGCACCCCCATAATCTCGTCGAGTTCGCCGGTGGGGGTTTCAGTCCAGGCCGTCACTTCGAGGCAAGCGGGCAAAGAATCCTGCTCAATCACCAGTGAATGATAACGGGTGGCTTGAAAAGGGCTGGGAAGCCCTCTAAAAACACCGAGGTTCTGATGATAAATCGGCGATACCTTACCGTGCATCACGCTGTGCGCACGAACAATCCGACCACCAAAAGCTTGCCCGATACTCTGGTGCCCTAAACAAACCCCCAGGATCGGTATTTTACCAGCAAACTGTTGAATGGTAGCCACTGAAATCCCGGCTTCATTGGGGGAACAGGGACCAGGCGAGATCACGATATGTTGCGGGGCTAAGGCGGCGATGTCTGCTAGGCTGATTTGATCGTTGCGCACCACCTGCACGGTGGCACCCAGCTCGCCCAGGTATTGCACCAGATTGTAGGTAAAGGAATCGTAATTGTCGATCATCAATAACATAGTGTTTTTCCTGAAATAATCGTGTGTTATCAAACAGTTATTGAGAGAGATGACGACACAATTATTCGAGTCCAGCCTCCGCCATGCTCACCGCACGAAACATCGCCCGTGCTTTATTCATCGTTTCTTCCCACTCGGTGGCTGGCACAGAATCGGCGACGATACCGGCCCCGGCTTGGATATGCAAGGTACCGGCCTTGATCACAGCGGTGCGTATCGCAATCGCGGTATCCATGTCGCCATTCCAAGCCAAATAACCCACCGCACCGCCGTACACGCCCCGTTTCACCGGTTCTAGTTCATCAATGATTTCCATAGCGCGAATTTTGGGCGCACCACTCAGCGTGCCCGCCGGAAAAGCGGCCCGTAGCACATCCATCGCGCCCAAACCCGGACGCAATTGACCGGTGACATGCGAGACGATATGCATCACGTGCGAATACCGTTCGATGATCATTTTATCGGTCAGTTTCACGCTGCCCAGTTCGGACACGCGCCCCACATCATTGCGCCCCAGATCAATCAACATCAAATGTTCGGCGATTTCTTTGGGATCGGCGAGTAATTCTTGTTCCAGCGCCAAGTCTTCCGCCTGGGTTTTACCGCGTGGGCGGGTGCCGGCAATCGGACGCACCGTCACTTCACGATGCTCTAAGCGGGCTAAAATTTCCGGCGAAGAACCCACGATATGAAAATCATCTAAATCCAAATAATACAAATAAGGCGACGGATTCAAACAACGCAACACCCGATAAATATCCAAAGGTGACACCGACACCGGCGTGGAAAGCCGCTGCGACAACACCACCTGCATAATGTCGCCATTCACGATATAGGCTTTGGATTTTTCGATAGCGGCTTGAAAATCGGCTTGGGTAAAACCGGACACAAAATCCTGTTCTCGCACTGTGCTGCGGGTGGTGTGTTGCGCTGGGCGGGTCAGTGGTTCGCGTAGCTGCGCGGCTAAATTGTCCAAACGCTGTTGGGCCAGCGCGTAGGCGTCAGTGTGAGCCGGATCAGCGTGGACAATGAAATAAAGATGTCCCCCTAAATTGTCAAACACCACCACTTCTTCTGACAGCATCAGCAAAATGTCGGGCGTGCCTAGCGGATCGAGATGGCTTACCCCAGACAAACGCGGCTCAATATAGCGCACGGTGTCATACCCGAAATAGCCGACCAGCCCTCCAGTAAAACGCGGCAGGCTTTCATCGGTGACTTGTGCCACTTGAAAACGTTGCTGATAGGCTTCAATCCAGGCCAGCGGATCGGCGACTTCGGCAGTTTCCTGCAACAAACCGTTTTGAAAGACCTGGATTTGCTGACCGTACACTGTCAGCACTTGCTGTGCTGGTAAGCCAATAATGGAATAGCGTCCCCACTTCTCGCCGCCTTGTACCGATTCCAGTAAATAAGAATACGGCCCCTTGGCTAATTTCAAATACGCACTCAAAGGCGTGTCCAAATCAGCAAAGATTTTGCGCACCACTGGAATTCGGTTATAACCATCAGCGGCTAGTTGTTGGAACTGCTCAACATTCACAAAACATCCCTTCTTAAGCTAACAGTTTGGGTAAATCGAGAAATGAATCAATCACGGCATCCGGTTGGGCATCACGAATATCTTGACCGTGGTTATAGCCATAACTCACGCACACCACTTGAAAACCGGCGGCCCGTGCGGCGGCCACGTCACTGACTGAATCGCCCAGCATCAAACTCTGTGCGGGAGACACGCCAAAATGTTGAGCGGCGTGCAGCAACGGCAGCGGATCGGGTTTTTTCCTCGGCAAAGAATCGCCGCTGAGTACCAAATCAAAATAATTGTCCACTTCTAAAGCGGCTAATAGCGGACGGGTAAAGCGCTGTGCCTTATTAGTAATACAACCCAGATGCCATTCTTGTTCACGCAACCAATCCAAACCTTCACGCACCCCTGGATATAATTGGCTACGGTGGCTCACGTTGTCGTTGTAGAGTTCCAGAAAAATCGGATAAGCCTGCTCATACAAGGACGCGGGCGGCATACCGTCCAATTCACCGCTCAGCGCCCGCTCCACCAAACGCGGCACCCCATTACCGACCCAGTGGCGTACCTGCGCTTCGCCCCGCAGCGGCAAATTTAACTGCCGCTGCATTTCATCCACACAGAACGCCAAATCCGGCACGCTGTCAATCAGCGTGCCGTCCAAGTCGATCAGAATTAATTCTGGTCGTTTTAGCATTTACTTACCTGCCTTAGCTAACTCGGCGCGCATCTGGGCAATCGTGGCCTGATAATCCGCCGTGTTAAAGATCGCCGAGCCTGCCACGAAGGTATCGGCTCCGGCTTCGGCAATTTCACGAATATTGCTGACTTTGACGCCGCCATCAATTTCCAGGCGGATGGAATAACCGCTTTCATCAATTAAACGCCGGGCTTCGCGCAACTTGGGCAAGGTTGCCGGGATAAAAGACTGACCGCCAAAACCGGGATTCACCGACATCAGCAGGATCATGTCTACTTTATCCATCACATATTTCAAATAATCCAGCGGCGTAGCGGGATTAAACACCAGACCAGAGCGACAGCCACACTCGCGGATCATCTGCAAAGTGCGATCAATATGCTCGCTGGCTTCGGGATGAAAAGTGATGTAAGTGGCTCCAGCCTTGGCAAAATCGGGAATAATCCGATCCACCGGCTTCACCATCAAATGCACGTCGATGGGCGCGGTCACACCGTGCTTGCGCAGAGCTTCACACACCAACGGGCCTATGGTCAGATTGGGCACATAATGATTGTCCATCACATCAAAATGCACAACATCCGCACCTGCTGCCAACACACTGGTGACTTCATCACCGAGCCGGGCAAAATCCGCAGACAAAATCGAAGGGGCAATCCAAGCGTCAGCCATACACTGTACTCCTCAAAATCAAGTTATTTTTTAGGCTGTACCCAATTTCAGCCGAGAGCTGGCACTTTACCTGATCAACAAAAAATTTTCAGCAGGGATTTGGCAGGCAGGCGGGTACTGGGCGGGAATTCGATAGGCGATGCAAACCCGCTTCGGCACACCGAGTGCCAAAGCGGGCGACTGACGGCTCAATGGGTTGGGGCGCGTTTACCGCCAGCAGCGGCTAGTTGAGCCAGATATTCGGCCCATAAAGTGTCCTGCTGGGTGCCCAGATAATACAGCCATTCCCAGGAATAGATGCCCGTGTCGTGACCATCGTCAAAACGCAGCACCACGGCATAAGTGCCGACCGGTTCAATCGCCTTGATCTCGACATCGGCTTTTCCCATCTGTAACACCGCCGTGTCCGCTGAATGACCGCGCACCTCGGCAGAAGGCGAATAAACCCGCAGAAACTCGGCGGTCAAATTAAAATGTTTCCCATCATCGAAAGTCAGCTCCAGCACCTTAGACTGACTGTGATAAGCGATTTCAGTGGGAACGGGGATTTTACTGGCCATCAGGCTACCTCTTGGCGGTGTCAAGAAAAACGGACAAAGGTCAGCCAGCGCCTGCGCAGATCACGCAGACCGCTGGGTGCTGTAGTGTTGGGGATGGGGTGGCAGATAATCAATCACGCGGCAGGCGTGGCGCGCCTGCTCAAGCTTTTTGTTTAATCACCAGCAAAGTCACATCATCCAACACCGGCTGTGCGCCAATATGCGTGCGCAAATCCGCGATGATTGCGTCGCGCACCGTGCTGGCATTGGCTTGCCAATGTTCGGTGATCACCTGGCACAGACGTTCAACACCGTATTGCTGCCGGTGATGATTCATCGCCTCGGTGATGCCATCGGTATACAACACCAAGCCATCGCCCGGATGCAGGGCCAATTCTAAATGTGACACCAGATGACTGATGTCGGGTTCCATGCCCACCATAAATCCCAAGTTAAGCGTATCGATCCGCTCTACCTGTCCGTTTTGGCGCACCACCAGCACTTCCTCGTGTTGACCGGACAAGCGACATTTGCCTTCAAAATAATCCACCAACGATAAACTCAGATTTTTATCCGAATTCATACGCTGCATATTATCAAACACCGCACGATTCAGAATATTCAAAAAAGCCTCGGGGTCAGTCACATTACAAGCCAACAGCGTGCGCACCGCCATTTGCACCATCAGCATCAACACGCCACTTTCTAAACCGTGACCGGTGACATCACCAATGCCAATTTTAATATGACCGTCTTTTTCTAAAACGTCGTAATAATCTCCCCCGACTTCACTGGCAGGCTCCATAAAACAGGCAATATCTAAACTGGTAATCCGTGTCAATTCAGGCTGGCTGGGCAACAACATCATTTGCAGCTTGCGTGTCACATCCAATTCAGCGCTCATGCGGAGATTTTCCGATTGCACGGCATTCAGGGTTTGAGTACGCTCGGCGATTTTTAGTTGCATCGGTTGTACAATACTGCGATTAAGCAGCAGCCAAAGCGCTCCGCCAAATGCCGCCATCATTAACGCAAACACCCCCAATAAATACCCGGTTAAATGCCCCGTGATATGACCAATTTCCCCAATATCGCTACCCAGCGCCAAATCGAGTGTATTGCCATTGGGAAAGGTCAAACGCCGTTCCATCTTTAACACTTCGGCAGCCGGTACTTTGCGCTGGTAATCCGCCAGCACAAAACCATTTTTCAATGCGGCTTGTAAAGTCACCACATGCGCCCGCTTTTCGCTCCAGTCCAATAAAAACTGATTGACCATTCCATAGTCACGGCGCAGAAAAGCATCGCTGATAAATTCACTGATTAAATTGATTTCTAAGGCGGCCCGTTTGGTTTCATTTTCCATCAATAAACCGCGCTGCTGAGACACGATAAAGACACTGGCTAACACCATCACCGTGCCCAAACTGCCCAACACAATCAACAACAAGCGCCGCCGCATATCCAAATCGGTTTCAGGCATCCAAAGCCTCCGCCATAATTGACTCATGACCATCAATCCGTGCTGATATTGGCACGTTTCAGCTCCTCCAAGATTCGACGCAAATTCGCATAATCCTCATCCTTCACCGCCACCAAACCGGTCAAGCTACTGTCTTGTAAAGTCTGCAAAATCAAACCACCACCCGGTTCCTGAGCCAAAGTCCATAAAGCCTGACGCAAGGCTTCAATCGTGGCCTCCGGCAGATCACTGCGCACGACAAACAGATGCTCAGAAATCTCTGGCGTCCAAGTCAACAAGGCCAGACCACGCGGCTGGTATTTCTTGAAAACATCTTCTTTAACCGCGCCCGCATCAAATTCACCACTTAACACCGAAAGTACCACATTTTCATGATTATCCAAAAACTCATGCGCCGCCAGCTTGTCCACCGTCACGCCGACTTCCAACAACATATGCCGTGGCACTAAATGGCCCATGGTAGAATGCGTAGAACCAAAAGCAAAACGTTTGCCCTGGAGGTCTGCCAGCGTATTTAACGGGCTGTTAGCGGCTTTGACGAGGGCACCGCGAAAAGTCGGTTTACCATTAATTTCCAGGCGCGCCAACAACGGCTTAGTCCCGTATTTTGCCACCATTTCTACATAAGAAGCAGGCCCCATATAAGCAATATCCACCTGATTACGCCCCACCTCATTGAGATGCGCGGCATAATCTTTAGAAATTTGCACAGTCACTGGGCGATGCAGACGTTGAGTCAAATAGTCCGCCAACGGGTTAAATTTCTTCAAAATTTGTTGCGCAGTGCTATAAGGATGTACCGCCAACACCAGCGCATCGCTGGCTTGACTGAACGGCATATGGCTGATCAAGCAAATGCCTAATAGCTTGAATATCCATGAAAAATACGGGAATTGACGCATAAAAAGACTCCTTTGTAGTGGTATTTTAGTTTTAATGACAGTCACAGGCGGCGCTAATCACTCACTCATCATGTGTCTGGTGACAATTGTGTGACTGTGACCGATTGTACTGGGGATTGTAGACATATAAAAATGTTTTTTATAGCCAGTTTTGAAAAAATTTAGCCCATCACCCGCCCGCTTTCCCAACTTGACTGATGAGAGCCTAGCCCCGTTATCGGCGCGGCTGGACAAATTAAAATCATCTACTATTCTATAGTAACCCGATTATTGAGCCTTCCGGCATGGGCAGCCAAGCCTGCTCAGCGCAGAGGCACTCTCCCCAAGTTTGTAAAATTAGGTTACAATTTTTAACCAGCCTGAGTTAACCGCAGGTGCTGCCGCATCGCCGCCTTGGGTTTTCCGGCGAAAAGCCCTATTTTTGGCTGATCCTGTGAAATGTTTGAACGGGCGTTTAAAATCAGGAGAGCGCATCAGCAGTGACCACACTGGCGTCATGGGCAAAGTCAAGTGGCGCTTTGACTAACCCAGGTAGATGAGCGAGATGGGCTTAAAAGAGTCTGCTTCACTTTATAAGCACCCCGTTATTTTATAAAAAATGAAACATAACCCGGAATTAATGACATGAGAATTAGTATACGTTTAGCCCTTGGTTTTAGTGTTATTTTGCTGATGATTGCAGTGCTTAGCACACTGAGCATCCATAAAATGCAAGTGTTAGCGGCGCTCACTGAGTCGCTCTACCGCCATCCGCACGCGGTCAGTATCGCCACCCTGCGCATTGATAACCGAATTAAAACTATTCAGTTACAATTGTCTGCCTTGCAGTATCAAAAAGACTCACTATTACTAGAAACTAACACCACTCAAATTGAAGATGAAGTCGCACAAATAAAAAAAGATTTTCAGCTTTTACTAGAGCGTTTTTTAGGTAAAAAAGAAATTGTAGTCAGCGCACACTCTTTGTTTCAAGACTGGCATAGCCAAACACAACAACAAATCGAGATGTTACGCAATCAGCAACGCCAGCAGTTATTAGCAAGCACTGAAAAATCAATCTTACTGCAACAACAGCCCCTCATCGAAAAGATGCAATGGGTTGTCAATTTTGCCGAGGGTAAAGCACAGGAATTCTTAAAAAATGCACAAAACCAGGCCAATACTGGTAACAAGCAAGTTGACATTGCCCTGCTTGAAAAAATATATCGGCATCCATTTACGGTGACTCGTGCCGCCTTGACGATTGATGCGGCGCTTAAACAAACGCAGGCAATCACTGCCAATCTACATTTGGCCTATATGCGTGCAGAGTATACCCAGGTTAATAATTTTATTCAGGCGCTTAAGCAGGAAGAACAGAAAATTGAACAAGCCTTTGATTTATTGACTGAGCGTTTTTTAGGGGAAACTGAAGAAATAAAGAAAACCCATCAGTTATATAAAAATTGGCAACAACAATTAGACAGCTATCGGCGCTTATTACAAGATAACAGCCGTGAAGTGCAATTAGAGGCTCTGCAAACCAAAGCCACCACACAATTACAAGCACTCAATCAAAAAATGCTGGAAGTGATTGCATCTGCCACGAATAAAGCAAATGGATTTTACACACAAGCCATTGAAGTACGCGATCAGACTTTTAATTTTATGTATATCTTGATTGGCGTAGTCGTGACTTTCAGTATCTTGATGGGTTATCAACTGAGTCGCAAAATTGTCAGTTCATTAAACCATGCCGTGGTTTTTTCACAGCGCTTAGCACAAGGTGATCTCAGTGTGCGTTACCCAGTTCCAGCCAATAGCCAAGATGAAACCCATCAATTATTAGCCGCCATTAACACCACTGCCGACACCTTGCAAACGGTGATTCGTGATGTGTGGACTGCGACTGAACAAATCGGCAATGCGGCCACCCAGGTCAGTGCAACGTCACAAGCTTTGGCGCAAAGCAGTAACCAGCAAGCTTCCAGCTTAGAACAAACCACCGCTGCGATTGAAGAAATGACCGCCAGCTTGGAACAAAATGCCACCAATGCGAATAATACCCGTAATATTGCAACCCAAACTGAAAGCCTGTCATTAGAAGGCGGTCAAGTGGTTGAAGACACCGTGAATGCCATGCGCAGCATTGCCCAAAAAATTGGTATCATCGAAGAAATTTCCTATAAAACTAATTTACTGGCTTTGAATGCCGCAATCGAAGCAGCGCGTGCCAGTGAACATGGGCGTGGCTTTGCGGTGGTGGCAGAAGAGGTCAGAAAATTAGCTGAGCGCAGCCAATTATCGGCCAAGGAAATCCGCGAATTAGCCAGCAACAGCGTGAAAGTGGCAGAACACGCCGGTCAACTGCTCTCAGAAATATTGCCAGAAATCCGCAAAACAGCCGATCTAGTACGCGAAATTGCGGCGGCAAACACTGAGCAAAGTTCAGGCATTGAACAAATTAATCAAGCAATGCTGCAATTAGATCATATTACGATGCAGAATGCTTCTGCCTCAGAAGAACTGGCTTCTTCTAGCGAAGAAATGGCAGCCCAAGCTGAAAGTCTAAAAAATAGGATGACTTATTTTAAGCTTGAGAAACTGGCAATAGCCTGAGCAGGCGATTCACTGCTGATGAAACAACCGAAACACCCCGATAGCGGCCTTAAAATACACAAGGAATAACGGATGAAAAAGCAAATATCCCTCACTGCGGTGTTCTGTCTCCTGTGGACAGTCAATTCGCTGGCAGTAGAAATCCATCAGGGTTCAGCATCTGTGGGTAAGCTGGGTAATCTTATTGATTTACCGCTGGAAGATTTATTCAAAATCAAGTTAAACACAGCCGGAAAAGCGCCAGAAACCATCAGCACGATTCCAGCCAGTGTGGTACTCATTGAACGTAAAGAGATAAAAACCTACGGTTATAGTACCCTGGGAGAAATTCTGGAACATGTGTCCGGTTTATATCTGATAGATACCTTTGAAAATCAGGGCAGTAAAAATTATGGGGTGCGTGGATTTTATAATTCAACGACTAACCGGAATATGGTGATTTTAGTCAATGGCGTCACTCAGGTATTCAGTCGCGATTCGACTAACCGTTTACCCAGAGTGGCGGTGCCAGTAGAAGCCATTGATAGAATTGAAATCGTGCGTGGCCCGATGTCGGTGATTTATGGTTCAGGGGCCTTTTTTGGGGTGATTAATATTATCACCAATCAGGTTAAACCCAATGAAGCCACCAGTTTAGTTTCCATGAGTGTCGGTTCTGTGGATAGTCGAAAATTATTTGCGCGAGCCAGTGCTGCGGATAAAGATTGGAGTTACACCCTGAATGCAGGTAATTATTACAGCCGTGGTTTGAATGAACCCTACAGTGCTATGCAATCAACTCCTTCACCGGGGGTGGCTGGTTTAAGCAGCGATGGGCGTCTTGAGGATGAGGAAACCTATTTTGATTTGAGTGTGAGATATAAAGATTTCTCGCTGGCGATTAATCAGGTGCGTTCCATCACCGAAGGTTTTTTTCCTTACCCGGCGGTCAAAGAGGGCACGCGGGTGATCACTGAAGCCAGTCATTTCCAAGCTGCTTATCAACATACCTTTAACGAACAATTTCGTGTAGACGGTAAGTTGAATTATTTCAGCATGGATACCTATCAAGATTTTGATATGGTTTCACCGGATTTTGTCGGCGAACAAGAACAAAACGCGCAGGGTTATGAGGGAGAATTCAATCTTTTCTGGACAGTGAATCCACACCTGGATTTGACTGCCGGTTTATATTACCGCGATGTCACAGAAGTGGTCGATAAATTTGATTTACCTTCATTCAATCGCCCCAGCACCTCGCGGGTCGTGCGTAGTTTATTACCAGGGGAACATCTGATTACCCGGGCGATCTTTACCCAAGCAAACTATCAGGTATTAGAACAAGTGAAATTGGTGGCGGGATTACGCCTTGAACAGGTGGAACCCTACGGTTTATACACTCACCAAGCCAGCGGCACCCCGGATTACCGTTATGCAGCGGGAGAATATCAGGATGATGGGGTAGAAATCATTCCTCGTTTTGCGGTGATTTATGATTTTCGTAAAAATCAGGTGCTGAAATTTCTATATGGCAAGGCGATTAATCGCCCCGCATTCAGCCAGACCGTCACCAGTCTCACCAATGCGCAGCAAGGCAATTTAATGCCTGAAAACATTGAGACTTTAGAATTAAACTACATCGCGGAATTCAACAAAAACTTGATTTCCAATCTGAGCCTGTTCAAAAACAAATTGGATAATCTGATTACACGGCAAGCGGTACAGTCGCTGAATGGGGATTATCAAACCTATTCTGACAACGGCGGTCAATTAACCACTCAGGGTATAGAATGGACGATTCAGGCGAAACCGTGGAAAAAACTCCATTTGGAAGCCGGTTTTACTTATCAGCAAACGGATAATGAGACCGAAGCAAATACCGAAGTGCCTTATTCACCCAATTGGTTAGGGCAACTCAAACTGGCCTATTATTTCACTAAAAATAGGAGTCTGGCTTTAACCAGTTATTATGTGGGCAGCATGAGCACCTATTATGATGTCACTTTGAAAAATCCAGACGGCAGTTACGGGCGAGCTTTGGGAGACGATTCACCGGGCTATTTCTTGATCGGGGCCAACTTGCATTTAGATAAGTTTTTTGGAAATGGTGGCTTTGTCAATCTCAGAGTCTCCAACTTATTGAATGAAACGGTGCGCTACCCGGTCGGGCCTACTAATTCTTGGGCCGATAAGGGCACGCTTGGCTTGGGACGCACCCTGATGTTAAGCGTAGGCTATGAGTTTTAACGAGAAATCCAGCCCTCACTAAAAAAACGGGGTAGGCAGAGAAAAGAGTTTTCTCTGCCTACCCCGTGTTTTTGCGATAGTTATCTTATACGCTCAGGGCACCACAAAGGCACAGAGACACAAAGGTACACAAAGACGAATTTCACAAATAACTAGTTTTTAGTTTTCTTACCTTTGTGTGACTTTGTGCCTTCGTGTCTTTGTGTTAAATGAGTTGTGACCGTGTACTTAAAACGACCCAGGATTAATTGCCATCAATCCGGCGTAAGACATAACGTCCAGGGGCTGCTTCAATGGGTTTGTAGGTTTCATTACCCAATTGCTGGGGTGCGGCCACGCTTTCGCCGCCTTGTTTACCTACCCACACGATCCAATGGTTCCACCAGCTACCCGGCTGTGATTCGGCAGTGGCTTGCCAATGTTCAGCCCCTTTACCCAATTCACCGCCCACCCAATAATTGCGTTTATTTTTGCTGGCCGGATTAATCACGCCTGCAATATGGCCGCTGGCTCCTAACACGAATTCTATCGGGCCTTTCATCAATTCCGTACCGACAAAGGTACTCTTCCAAGGCGCAATATGATCATCCACCGCAGATAAGAAATAACTGGGGGTTTTGACTTTACGCAAATCCACAGCAACGCCACAGATTTCTAAACCACCGGCTGCGACCAATTTATTCTCCATGTACATATTACGCAAATAATAGCTGTACATTTTGGCCGGCAGATTAGTGGGATCGCTGTTCCAATAGAGAATATCAAACGGCTGCGGCACTTGACCTTTCAAGTAATTGCTGACCACATATGACCAGATTAAATCATTGGCCCGCAGCATATTAAAAGCAGTTGAGAAATCACGGCCTGACATCAAACCAGTGACTTTCAAATTGGCTTCACGATGAGCCATTTGTGCTTCGTTGATGAACACACCCAGTTCGCCAGGTTCACTAAAATCCAGCAAAGTGGTTAAATAGGTGGCAGAAGCAATGGTGTTTTGTTTTTTACGGCCATGCAGCACCGCCAGCGCAGTGGCAAGAATAGTACCGCCAACACACCAAGCCACGGTGTTGACTTTCTTAGCACCAGTAATCGCCTGCACGATTTCAAAGGCGGTAATTGGGCCTTTTTCAATATAATCATCCCAATTATAATCCGCCATGCTTTCATCGGGGTTTATCCAAGACACCACAAACGTGGTATATCCTTGATCGACGATGAATTTAATCAGCGAATTATTGGGCTGCAAGTCCATGATATAGAACTTGTTAATGCAAGGCGGCACAATCACCACCGGTTGGCTATTCACCAGTTCCGTGGTGGGCGTGTACTGGATTAATTGCATCAGTTCATTTTCGTAGACCACCGCACCTGGGGTGACACCCAAATTAGTGCCCAGCTTAAAGGCGGATTCATCGGTCATGGTAATCCGGCCTTTTTCCAGATCGCCCAACAGATTTTTTAAGCCGTCGAGCAAACTTTGGCCTTTTGTCTCAATAAACTGTTCCATGACTTCTGGATTGGTGGCCAAGAAATTAGTCGGTGACATCGCATCCACAAAATAGCGGGTATAGAAACTCAGACGCTTTTTGTTTTCTTCATCGACATTAGTGGCGTCAGCCGCTTTTAATAAGGTATTAGAAGCCAGCAAATAGGATTGTTTGACATAATCAAACACTGGATTATCTTGCCAAGCTTTGCCTGCAAAACGGCGGTCGCTAGGTGAAGGCGCAATGATCGGTTTGGTGGCACCCGGCTGGCCGCTCCAAAATTGCATCCACAGCGCAACCTGTTGCTGTTGATAACTTTGCATTAATTCCACCCATTTCTGGGGATGTTCAATTGCCTGGGCTGCCGCATTTTGCCAGGCATTGGTGAATTCTTTGAGCATTTCTTCCCCCTGCTCAAAGGCAAAGCCTTTCATCAAAGACTCCATTTGCTTGCCTAAGCTGGCAAAAATTTCTGATGAACTCTGATGGTCTGCTTGTTCGCTCATAACAGCTTCCTCGTGATAGTTGAACCGGTGGTGGCGTGATTGCTCAATACATGGGTAATTGACTGATATATAACAAATTGCTGCACCTGCACAAAATGCGTCAGTGCCCATTGTAAAGCAGGGCGGCCCAGTTTGCCAATCCACAATAAAAACCCCGGTCATCGCGGGCACAGATTTTACGCAGTGTGACTGAGGCAAACGCTGTCACACTTTTTGGACAGAGTGGGCATCTTAGTTGGGACAAAAACAAAAACGGCGTTCCCGCGAATCACGCGAGAACGCCGGAGAGGCGGAAAAATTCTGCGCCCGTCTCTTGAATCTTGTCAACGAGCGCTTTTTGGGTTCCCACGCCGGGCCGCTCATCGCAGGCATCGGCGGAGCAATACGCAATAAGCGCGTCGAGAAAAACTTACTCCTTGTTGTCCCAGAACCGGGTAAACGGATGTTTTCCGTCCTTCTCCAAGTTCAGTTTCAAGCCGCCCTCGCGGTCAAAATTCAGTGTGCCCCAGCCTTTGGTTTCAGGCTTGACCTGATCGAAAGAAAACTCGCGGCGTCCTTTGAGACTGGACACCACTGCGCGGATGTTCAGTGATTGCGTTGCGCCGCCCTCGGCGGCGAAGGACAGGCGCGAGGTCTTGCGATCCAGGCGGAAGCTGAGACTTTTGCCCACCTCTGCCACCGCGTCGCTAATCGTGTAAAGCGCGTCCTCGCCGCCCGGATTGTCGGTCGCCAGGGTGAACTTGGGCGCTTTGCCGGTTCCCGCGAGATAGCTGAGCGCACTGGCGGCCACGCGGAATTTATCCACTTGATCGGGTGACTGGCTCAAATCACTGACTTTGAATACACGCCCTGGCGCGACGAAAGTCAGGCCGCTGGTCAGCCGTTGTGCTGCGCCGCGCAGGCTAAACTGATAATCGCCGTCCGCTGGCAAACGCACCAAACAGCCCCGGCTGCCACGCAAACGGCGCATGTGGCCGCCTGCGATCTGGCTGATCAGCTTGCCGTTTTCCAGTTTCAAGCGGTGTTTGCCCGCTTGCACCTGCACCCGTTCACATTGTCCATCCACAAAGGCGAACAAGCTGGCTGGCCCACGCGGGTGGGGTGGCTGGGCAGCGGGCGGCTGCTGGCCGCGAATACCGCCGCGAATCCCCGCTTTTTGCGGTGCATCCGTTTGCCCCTTGCGACCCCACGGCAGACGCGGGAGTTTCAGGCTGATTTCGCTGGTTTCTTCCGCCGCCTGGGGTTCTTCCTCAGATTCCTCTTCTTCCTCGCTGGTTTCTTCGTCGTCCTCGTATTCCATCTCGTCGTCGCCACAGAACGGACATTCCAATTCGCCCAGGCGCACCGTCACCGAAGTCAAATCCATGCTGCCCGAACCGCCTTCCCAGGGTTGCGAATCTTCCGAGGGATTGAGCGCCGCCAGTGCGTAAACCCAGTGATCATTGGCAGTATCCACTTCCACGTATTTGTCCGCGCCGGGATAATTGTTGTCATAGACGTGGATGCGGTACTCTCCGTTGCCCATGTCTTCCAGCGCATAAGGTGTCACCGCGTGGCCGCCGTCCGCGCCGTAAATGCCCAGGGTGTAATAATCATCCCGCCCGCTGTCGAGGCTTTGCTTGAGCATTTCCACGATGTCTTCCAGCGGCCAAGCCTGGCTGTCCTGAGTTTCCGAGGCCACCGGCTCCAACATCTGGGTGGTGAAATAGGCCGAAATCACACGCAGCAAGTCGGCTTCCGGCGGCAGCGCGTAAGCGGTGGACGCGCCGTATTCGCCGATGTCCTCATGGCCGGTGAAAAACGCCGCGCTAAGTGCTGCCATGCCCTCGCAGTGGCCGCCTTCCATGAGCTGATTCATCTGCTCGATCCAAAGCTGGGCCGCCGGGGTCGGTGCGCATTCGTCGTCTTCCAGGCTTTCGCACACCCGGTCGCCGAACAAATAGCGCACGTCCTCAATGTCCAGCCGCCCTTCCGGGTAGTCCTCGCCGCCCCAGTTCTCGAAGCGGAAACCGTTGGATTGGGCGCGAAAACCGCTGTCGGCGACGATCTCACCGCCGCTTGCGATATCCGCGCTCTTGCCGTAAGCGCCCGTGGCCAGCAGGCATAACGCGAAAATGCCGTCTCTCATGCGCAAGGGAATGACCTCTCTGTGAAAAATTCAGGGAATTTACGCGGCAGTGTCGTAGCCTGTTCAGGTTTGAAGGGCATGGTCGTCGTCTCTTCAATTTTTGCGGTTCAGGGGTGGCTTGCTCCTGTAAATTGTACCACCGAGCCGCCAGCCCGGTATCGAACCCATGCCACTTTCGCGGCCCGGTCAAAACGACCAGTCGCCAACAGGCGTGCTTCCGTCCGGGAGGCTTGGGTTTTATACTGCGGCCTTCGTCTTCCTGAGCGTTGTAGATTGAATCATGTCCAGCGTTGCCATCGTTATCGTCAATTGGAATAAATGCCAGGCGTTGGCGGATCTAACCGTGTGTTAAGTAGTAGACTATAATTATCTTAACATCTAGCCCACCACAAAGGCACAGAGACACAAAGGTACACAAAGGTACACAAAGACTAATTTTA
>JFJP01033779.1_pt1 | contig 23431 bp, 13 predicted proteins | sample 431651 | NCBI WGS metagenome assembly JFJP01 (sample SAMN02602958, study PRJNA72255) | Microbial mat metagenome, whole genome shotgun sequencing project. | biome: fresh water; feature: sink hole; material: water; isolation source: purple microbial (photo- and chemosynthetic) mats found in...
TGGCTGGTTACACGTACCTCAACGTGATGTACCCCAATGAAATCCAACTCACTGGTTATTTGGCAGGTATTCGTGTGGCACGCCGACCAGTGCAGTGGCAAGCCACCGTGGCCACCGTGGCAGCAACCACCACGCTAGGAGTTCGCTCGCACTCAGCTTTCACACTACAAACACACAGCAACGCCAATTGTGAGGCAACTTGGGTTGGCAATGTGACGCCCACCGAGGTTGTACAAAGTCGGCACTGGGAGATTGAGTTCTACGAGCCACAATTACCGCCATTGGTGTGGTTTAATTTTATCAATAGTGGTGACTGGTGGTTGTCAGATTTTTCCGCTAGCGCCGGATTACCGGTGCACTGGGGACGAGCGGTAGCAACACCTTCCGCTAGCGCCGGATTACCGGTGCACTGGGGACGAGCGGTAGCAACACCCACGCCAACTAGCGCATTTTTTGTGCAACCCGATTGTAGCGATCCGTGGTTATCCCACGTGGTATTGCAGTTGCCACTGGAAGACTTACGCGGCCCAACTGCTTTTGTGGAAGACACTGGCAAGCCAGTAGCTGCTGGTGGTGTGGTGATGAGCGATGCTGTGGCTGGAAAGTTTGCGCCAACCAGTGCCGTGTTCAATGGTGCGGCTGCTTGTCACTTGACGCTTGCACCGAGCAGCGACTGGAATTTTGGTAGCAGTGATTTCACAGTAGAGTTGTGGGTTAGACCAACTGCGTGGGCAACCGCCACTCGGTTGATTGCCAACGAATGGTCACTGGCTTTGAGTGATTCTGGTGTTGTTTCGTGGGGCAGTTTGATTGGACCAGTTTTGACATTGGGTGAGTGGAGTCACGTTGCGGTGTCTCGCAAAAACACGGAGTGGTGCTTGCTTGTCAACGGCATTGAGAGCAGCAGCGCCACAGTGGTCACCAACGTGGGCAACAGCAGCACCGCGCTGGTAGTTGGTGAAAATTTCATCGGAAACTTGTGCCATGTGCGAATAACCGCAGGGATGGCTCGTTACAGTGTGGGCAGCTATGCGGTGTTGTTGACACTTGACAACGCCGGTTGGGTGTCAACCACTGGGCAGTTGTTGCACGCCACCCCCACTGCCACACTTAGCAGCACCACCAGCCACACTGGCTCAACCAGCTGCTATTTGAACAGTGATGGTGTGAGCGGCGCAATTGGCGTGGTTTTGACCAGTGCCGATTCTTACTCAATATCATTGTGGTTGCACCCAACAACCGCCAATGCCGCTGATTTTCTCTCGTTGGGAACAAACAAACTACGTGTGGGTCGCTTGGCCAACGGTACGCTCGTCAACAAGTATTGGAATGGCAGTTGGGTAGTTGAGAACACTGCTGGCACTGCACCAACAAGTGCGTGGACGCACTTGTTGTTGCAGCACGTTGGCAACTCCACCATGTTTTACTGCAACCAAGATTTGGTGCTGACTAGCACCATGTGCAATCACTCGTATAGTGCCACTGATGAATTTTGGTTGGGCGCAACCGGATTCACTGGTTATGTGGATGATTTTTGTGTGAAACTTGGCCACTATGTGGCCAGTGGCGATGTGATGGTGTTACCGTTTGACACTGACACTGCCGATACTTGTGCTTCAATTTCCGCCACCACCAGCGGGCGTGGCTATTGGGCTGGTGGCGAGCACATGGGTATCGAGGCGTCAATCGACAGCCTAAACTTTACCGACGAAACAACCACCACCGCAATCGCAAGCCTGCCAGGTGCACGGTTTGGTTGTGCAGGAGTAAGCAGCACCACACGCGGTTATCTGGGTGGGGGTTCTGATAACATTAGTTGGCAAAACGCTTTCTTGGCTGATCTTGACGCTATAAATTTCGCCAGTGGTAACGTGGTAAACCTAACAGCAGTTTTGAGCGTTGGTACGTTGTACCCGGCTGGTGTTGGTAGTACCATCCGTGGATACTGGTGTGGTGGGTTTAACAACCCAAGTCACACAGCGGGTATGTCCATAATTAGTGCTATTACTTTTGCTACTGATACTGTGACGCAATCGACAGCTGGCTTGGGAGTTGGACGCGGCAGTTGTGCCGGAGTTAGCAGTGCAGCCGCTGGCTACGTTGGAGGCGGTGGTACCTATTCCTACGCGCCGCACAGCACCAATAAACTTGAAAAATTCGCGTGGGGCACTGAAACAATTGTCCAAACTACTTTCAGTTTGAGCAACGTGCGAACTGGGCTTGCCAGTGTGCACAGCTCTACCGCTGGTTATTTTGGGAGCGGTGCAAACAACGACGGGAATGGCTACAACAATGTGATCGACAGTGTTACTTTTGCCACTGATACCGTGGCAACTTTGGCAGCAGGCAACGCCACGGCTACAAACGCAGCGGGAGTTTCCGCTACTACAACTGGTTACTTTGGCGGTGGTGGTGGTACTCACTGGGCAATTAGTGCGATTGTGGGCTTGGATTTTGCTGTTGGTGCTATGCGTACTGTCACGGCAACTATTGGTTGGCGTGGTAGTGCTGGTGCTGTGAGTTACAATCCAGCAACGGCAATTGTGTTACCAGCAGGGCGCGGTTACTGGGCTAGTGGTTCAAGTACCACGGGTATTGACAGTTTGGCTTTTGCAAACGAGACTGCTGTGGTGGTAAGTGCCACACTTTCACAGAAAGTTGGTCTGGGTGGTGGAACTGAAACTACCACCAAAGGTTTTTTGATTGGTGGTGCAGTCTGGGCACCGTCTAATATCAGTATTGCCACAATTGAAGACTTTGTTTTTTCATCAGAAACAACCAAACAACTGACAGCGCAGTTGGCCAAAAAGCGTAGCACTTTGGTTTGTGTAAAGTCGCTCACTGCTGCCTACGCGCTTGGAGGCTATACCACTCCGGCTGATGGAGGCTATACCGCCAGCGTGGAAAAATTTGGTTTTTCCTTGGAAACAGTGGCAACTATTGGTGCAGTATTGAGTCCGCATCGTAACAAACCAGGTGGTGCTAGTTCCGCCACTGTTGGCTACGTGGCTGGCGGGTCCAACTTAGATTCAATCGTAGGTTTGGTGCTGGCTACGGAAACCATGGTTGCAAAAACTGCGGTTCTCAGTGTTGGTCGCAGCTACATGTGCAATTTCTCCACTGCAGCCTACGGCTATTTTGTTGGTGGTGATCCTGGGTACAGTGCCTATGATAAATTGAATTTTACCACTGAGACAATTAGTTCTCCACTTGTTGCCATTACTCCAAGTACATACGGCTCTGGAACCAATAATGCTGTTCGCGGTTATACCAAAGCTGATGGCAATTTTTCTCTGAGTGCTGTTTCTTTTGCTACAGATACCGCATCTGTACCAGCAGTAAATCTGACTGCCAGTTCCTTGTTTGGAAGCAGTTTTAGTTTCAACCCACTAGCAACTGTCAACTTGGGCAAAGGTTATTTGGCTGGTGGTGGTTACTATCCCCATGAGACGGCTGTGGTTGATGGGCTAAATTTCACCACAAAAACCGCTAGTGGTCTGACGGCGACGCTACCAACCCCACGTGGGCAGATTGTTGGCGTGAGTGGTAATAAAAATGGCTACTGGGGTGGTCAGTATAGTGGCACTGCTAGGATTTCATTTGCTACTGAGAACATTGCGTCAGTAAGTGTGCAATTGAGTTCTTCGCGCATAAATCCAGGTGGTGCTAGTAGCACCACCAAAGGTTTTACCGCCGCAGGTATACTTGGAGAGACTCTCTACGGTAATATTGATAGCATCACATTTGCTACCGAAACTGGATCGGCGCTTAGTGCCAAGATTGGTGCAGCTTCCGCACGTAGCGGTGTTAGTAGTCCAAGTGCTGGCTATTTTGCTGGTGGTTATCGTTGGGCGTATGAGGGATTCCGCAGTATTGATAAGCTAACTTTTTCGACAGAAGCAACAAGCTCCATGTCAGTTAGTTTGTCTGCGATTACTAGTGGCGCGGTTGGTTTGAATAGTTCCACAGTTGGTTACTGGGTGGGCACTGTTAGAGATCGTTTGGATTTTGCAACTGAGACTATGAGCACAGTCTCTGTTGGATTTGCACGGGATCATTGCGCTGGGTTGAATAGCGCAACACATGGTTTTACTGGCGGCGACTACGTTACCGCAAACTTCGTGGAGATGGATTTTTCCACACAAACAGATAGCACTTTATCAGCGGTTATTAGTGTACTCAGACACAACTACGGTGGCGTGAGTTGGTTGCCAGCCCCAACAAACTTGGCAAATGGGATTGATGACAGCACCACTCACTGGGGCAACACTTGGCACGCGACCAACGGTAACAGTGTGCCAATCACTAGCCGCAACTTGGCGTGGGGTACCGATGATTTTGCGGTGGAATTTTGGGTGCGCTTCGCCACGCCGCAAACCGCAACGCTAGTCATCGCTGGTGGTAGTGGTGCGGACAACAACTGGGGAGTGAGCCTCACCAGTGCTGGTGCGGTGCGTGGTTTTGTGAAAACCAGTGAGTGTACCACACAACCGCTGTCGGCCAACACCTGGCACCACGTAGCATTTGTTCGCAGTGGCACCAAGTTTACCATTTTTGCCAATGGCGTGAGTGGAACTAGCTTCACTTTGGTGTGGAGTGCTACCATAACCACGCTGTTTATTGGCAACAACCCCGACTCGCCAAACTTGACGGCTGATTTTTGGCTGGATGACTTGCGCGTGTGTCGCACAAACTTGGCGACCGTTGACACCACGACAACCGTGTATTTGGTACCAACCTCACCGATCATACCCAATCCCTATCAGCTCCAAGAGACGGCTGCGAATCCCACAACGCTGGTGGAGTTGCAATTCAACGGTACGCCAGGCACCATGTTCAACGATGCTCGCGTGACCGTGGTTGGCCACCCAAGTTTGGCACCAGTGTCAAAATTTGGCAACACCAGTGCGTGGTTTGACGGAACTAGCTCATTGAGTGTGGTTGGTGACTTTGCTTGGAGCTACGGTGATTTTACTGTGGAATGTTGGGTGCAGCCAGCCGCAATTTGTAGCGCGGCTGTGGTATGGCAACTAACTCCATCGCCAATCAGTGTGGAGCTTACCAATAACCGAGTGATGTTGCGTGCTACCAGTGGAGCTGCGCCGCCACTGGGGGTGGGTGTTTGGTATCACTTGGCAGTATCCCGGTCAAATGGCGTCACGCGCCTGCTGATTGATGGTGTGCAAAGTGCGAGCTGCGCGGACGATACTGACTACACTTGCACCACATTAACTGTGGGTAGCGGTTTTGTCGGCTATGTGAGTGACTTTGGCGCAATTGCCAAAGCCACAAACGTGCTGCCAACAACCCAGCGGGTAAACGAACCAACAGTGTTGACAACAAGTGGGCCAATTCCGCCACTGGCTGGTTTTGATAGCTGTAGCAATTCGCCAGCCTATACGCTGAGTTTCAGCAACGCCACCGCGTTGGAGGGACAGGTTTTGGAATTTGCGGTGGCGTTGAGTTCGCCAGCACAGTATCAGTTGAGTGTGGGATTGGCAACTTCGGCTAGTTGGGCTGACATGGAACACGCCACGTGGTCAACAACCGGAGAAACCTGGCTCCCACTCAGCAGTGCTGGAGTGGTGTTTGCCACCGGCACCACTCAGTTGCTGGTACGAGTGCCAACCACTGTTACCGACACTTGGGAAGCCCCGGCAACAACCACCTTGTTTGCCACCAGAGCCAGTGGCGGATTTTTGTGGAACATGGGGACAGCAGTTGGGGTTGGGACACTCACCGATGTACAAGATCGCTACGCCGCAGTGGTGTGGAGCAATGCGTGGTGTTTGGAAGGTGGTTGGTTGGTGTGGGAAATGACTACCAACACTCGGTATCTGGTACCACTGCTAGTGACAGTGGCTTTGAGTGGCGAGCCGGTGAGCGAACTTTCCTACAGCAGCGCCAGCGGCTGGATTGCCGCACCCACCGCTGGTGCGGTGGTGGTTGAATTACCCGCCAACACCAAGAGTTTGTTGGTTCGTGCTCGTACCACTTCCACGCCAACGTGGACTGGCACCCGTCGCACGACTATTTCGACCGTGAGCGTTGCTGGTCAGGCGGGTGACTACAGTGCTGTGGGTGTGGGGGTGATACGCGATACTGAACCTCGGCCCTGGTACACGATTGAGGGTAATTGTGGGACGAGTGTGCCAACAATGAGCGGAACCACCGCACCCACCGCGCCAGCGGTGGTGGTTGGCACCATGCCCACAAATTTTGCAATTGTGGAAGTTGAAGTTGCCACTGTGGCAATGCCGAAAATTTGTGGACTCACCACTACCGTCGCTGCTGTGGGAGTTGGGTCATACCCGCACAATTATCTCAAGCCACCAGCTATGGAACAAATTGTGGTTGGTGCTGGCGAAATTTGTGGAACAATTCCCACCACACTACCAACGACTTCCGCGCAGCTCACGCTGCCGCAACTGGTAACAGTGAGCGGGCAATGTGTGGTGGTGGGGCTACCGGTTATTGGTGGCACTGAAACTGGCTCGCTACCCCACACCACTGGCGAAATTGTGCTGTCCCAACTGACAACAGTGAGCGGCGAATGTGTGGTGGTTGGCAAGCTGGTTGCCAGCGGTACCACCGCACCCACCGCGCCAGCGGTGGTTGGGACACCAACCTGATTTTTGTTAATTTAGAACCACGAGGCGTAAATGCTTGTAAAATTGCAAAATAGTTTTGAAACATCAGGGCGCGGGCAATGGTTGGTTAAAACAGTGGCTGGAATTTTGACCAAAACAATCACTTCCACTGACCAGCTCAACGCAACCATGTTTATGGTGGGTGCCAGCAGCATCCAAGCTGGCACCACTGATTTTGCTGCTTGGACTGTGGTGTGGGATGGTTCCTCAAACTACAACAGTGGCAACATGGTTTTATCACAACCAACAACTACTGGTGGCAAAACCAATTGGTTGCAACTATCCTATGACCCCAGCTTCGTCTATATGCACACCGGAACCGGGTACAACAGTGCTACATCATCACTGCACAACATGAGTGTGGGTGGCTATGGCTTTGCGATTAGTGGTGGCAACAGTGAACAAATAAACACACAAGGTTTTCCACTGTGGGTGCGTGTGGGGCCAAAATTTGTGCATTTGTGGGGTAGCACTGGCGTCTACAATGGCAGTGACACGTTCCGGGTTTTCTATGGCGCTATGGCAGTTCAGCTAAACGAGAATCCGTATGACGCGATTAGCAGTGAGGCAAGCTGCAAAATTTTATCGTTGCGTTACCCAACCAACAACTATGGCACTCGCGTGGAACTATATGTGAGCAATTTCTACAATCCAAACTCAACCACAACCACGGCAGCTAAAACTTTGGAGTGTACCAATCTATCGTCCACTCGCTCGTATGGTGTGGGTTTAACGATTGATGCCGCTTTGCGCAACAACGAGTTGTTGTTGGTACCCATGCTGTTTAGTGATCTCAGTGTGGGCTGGTTTGGTGGTAACGTGAGTGAATTGGCTGGGTTGTGGTTTGCATCCAACACCCAACTCACGGGTGGTGAAATTGTGAGTGTAGGGTCTGAAAAATACATGGCCATCAATTTGCGGCAACCGTTGTGGTATGAGTATGATACTGTGTTTTTGGCCAAAATCTAGGAAAAATCATGTTTATCACTCTGCAAAGAACCACCACTGGCACCAGCTCTAGCAACAGCGGAATAGCCACGGCGCTGTTGGGTATTCTCACGCACACCATCACTTCCCCCGACCAGCTGAACGCCGCGCACTTTGATCAAGTTGCCAGTAGTTGGGAAGTTGGTAGCTATGATGACTACTCGCCGTGGACTGTGGTTTCCAGTGTTGCTGGCGACACTGGCAACGCAGTGCTGAGCAAACCGTGTGTGACTGCTGGCGTGTCAAAAACTAATTGGATGCGCCTCAGTTGGGACCCCAGCAGTGTGGGGTTTTCCACTGGTACCGACGCAGCAACGACTGTCACTGGCACCGTTGGTTTGGTGATATACAATTACTACAACACCGACCACCTGCTCACCGCAAATGTCACGATTTTTGTGCGCGTGTGCGACACATTTTTTCACGTGTGGGCAGGACTACAAACAGCATTTGTGCAAAACCTTGGCTCCTACCGCTATGTGGGCGGCGTCATGGTTTTTGAGTGGTGTGATGCTCCCTACGATGCAACATCACTTGAAGCCAGCTGTAAATTGTTTGTGCACCAAGCTGTGGAAAGCACGGGGTGTGCCGTGCCGTATTTTGTTGGTGGCAACAACAATCCGTATTTTGGCCTGACTGTGGCCCCGTGTTACAATCCGTTCACTGATAGTTACAAAGCAGCGCGGGTTTTTGATACGCCGTCAAACATTGCGCAATCTCGAATTTCAACAATTGGTGTCAGTCGCGGTGCTGATTTGATTGAAAATCTAAATTTGTTGGTACCATTGCATTTCTCAGACCTAGCCACTGGTTGGTTGGGTGGCAACATGAGTGAAGCCACCGGATTTTGGTTGTGCACTAGTGATCGCAACGTGAGTGAACTCACGGTGAAGATTGGCGCTGCTACCTACCAACTGATCGCGTTGGCCGAGGTTCATCCCGCACTTACTGTCAATATTCTAGTCCAGAGGTAACTATTCGTGTTAGCAAAACTGAGTACCAACACTATTGATACGCAAACGGCGTACAACGCTAGTGTGCGTGATATGCTGCGACTGCTTTGCGGTGAGATTACCACCACTGCACAGCTTGACGCCACTGTGTGGAATGTTGGGTCGTGCGGCGTGACCAACGTGGTTGCTGCAAACTGGACGCGGGCGTGGTGCAGTGTGGACTTTGACAATTTGGGTGCTACCACAGACTGGGACTGCTATCTGACTAAAACTGGTGCCATTGCGGCCAAACCAATCACCTTCCGAGTGAGAGTGTCTACCTCGCAATTGCAAATTTTTGCCGGTATTTTCAACACTACCACTGGAGAGGCACAGTCAGTCACAACCGCATTTGCCAGTGTGTCGATTAGTTTGGTCAACTCAGTCTACGTGGTGAGTAGTGCTGCCAGTGGCTTGCTAATCTACGGTGCTGCCTATGGGCAAAATTTATTTGGTGTGGAACGCACCACTTGTCCCTACGACGCAACAACCTTGGAAAGTTTGGGTGTGGTTGGGAGTTTTAGCACCGGCAACCATTGCTACGTGGCCAAAATCTTCAACCCCAGTGGTGGCAACTACAACGCGCACACCCCAGTGGTGCACATTGTTGATGGTAGTGTTGGCACCACGCGTGACAGCGACGGTCAAGTTGCATTGCCATTTGTTCCACTTCACGTGGAGCACTACGAAAACGGTTGGGCTGGCGGCAGTCTCAGCGGGAATCTGAGTGTCTACCGTACTGCTGACAACTACGGCAAGTTTTGGGATCGTACCCTGCAAAACGGCAAAACTTGGCGAATCCTGACCCCGGACAATTCCACCACTCGTTTTGTAGTGTGTGAAGAGTGAGCGGCGGTGTACGTTGACCTAGCAACCAAAGTTGGTGGCAACATTTTGCCGGAAATAAATGCCATTCTCACTGGGGCAATTGCTCATCCTAGTGATTTTGATGACACGAGAGTCAATGTGGCGGCAACCAAGGTAAGTTTGGGCAGTGGTGGACTTCCGGCATGGGAGTTGGTGTGGCAAGACACTCCAGATATGCCAACCAGTTGTGTGTGGCGTAGTGGCACGAATTTTTTACAAATTTCCCACACGTACTGGATTATTCCCGTAGCCAGTTACAATGCACCATCTAACACCACAGTATGGGGGTTGCGCATAGTCATGGGAAAACAGCACGCCAATGGGGTGCTGAGTGAAACCACGACAGTCTTCAAAAAAGCCATAACCTATATAAGCTCGTGGACATACTACACCACGTCAGAATTTATCAGTCCACATGGTTATAATTTTTATTACGAAACTACTATGCACTGTATTTTTAACTACAACACACTAAGCAGTTACCCCGACGTGTTTGTAGATGACGAGCTGTTAGTCAGTGCCAGTTCTACTCACGTGCTAATCACGAGTGTCCCTGGTCCAGTTTCACAGTCTTTTCCTTATTTTCCAAGCAATCTACCACACTTCATTGTGAAAGAAGAGGATTTAGCCGCCGTTGAACAGGGGCGCTTGTGGTTTCCTAGTGAATTTGTGGCAGCGGCGATCACTGAGCTTGGGCCTTGTACCTTTTGCACCAGTACCGGAGCCAAGCTGGCTGACCAACCGCTAAATCAGTACAAATACCAGTCGCCAATTTTGTGGACAACAAACAGACTGGCACGCTTGCCGATTGTGTTCTTGGATGGTAACCCGCCACTAAACATTAGTCCATCTACTGGTTTGTGGAAAACCAACGACGGCAGTTGGGACGCCAAGTTTTTGGCGATTCCGGGGTGGCGGATAATTGGCACTGGCGCGGGTAATTCGCGCTACTTGTTGCAGGAGTGAGATTCTGTGTTTGTGCAGCTGACTACGCGCAACGAAAACATTGTGCCGGAATTGCGCCGTATTTTGTTGGGGCAAGTGACCAGCACAACCGACTTTGACAGCGCACGAGTTGCTGTTGGTGCCACTGTGGTGGCGATGGGTCACGCCGGATTGCCAGAGTGGACTGAGATATGGGCTGACCACGCCACGCTCCCCACCAATTGTGTGTTGAGGTCACCACTGCTGGCTGGTGGTGGCTACAAATATCTACGCATTCGCCACGGCAGCACAACCCTCTCCTATAGTGGTCAACCCGGCCCCAGTGGCTGGTGGGGTTCGGGCTGCTCTACTATTGGTACAACACCAGTTAGTGGCTTGTACTTTGAGGTTGGCACCGACTACGTGGATGGTGCCATCACGCCGACCGTGGTGGTTGTCAAAGCCCCACTCACCTACCGAACTGGTAGCACTCCTGAGTGGAATGTGTGTGGGGATTATCCAGACTTGTTTGTACCAGTGGGTGAGCCAATCACCGTGAGTGCAAGCACCCACGCACTGCTAGTTACCAGCATGCAAACCACAGTTTCTTATCAATGTTTCTATGGTATTTATGGCTACAATAACCGTTTTTGGTGGGAAGCTCGCTGGCAGTATTTTTATTTTCCAGCCAGTGTGGTGGCAATAGTTGATGTTCCCACACTGGGGCCAAGTGCAGTGGTGGTGAGTGCCACTAGCTCCCTCGCCACTGCTACCACCACAACTGCGTCAACAACCTACCAACCACCCATTGTGTGGGTAGTCAACGAGCTGGTGCAAGTACCAATCACATTCCGAAACATGGCACCACCGCTAGAATTTTCGCCGTTGGTTGGCTTGTGGCAAACCAACAGTGGTAATTGGGACGCCAATTACTTGGTGACCGAACCCACTGGTGAACGCTGGCGAGTGGTGTGCCCATATTCTACCGCACTGGCTGGTACTGACCGTTACCTGCTGCGGGAGTGAGCTGCGATGTTTGCACAATTATTCTCCAAAAATGTGGCAAATTCTGGCTGGCAACGTTGTCAAAGTTGAAAATTTTGCCGCAAATCGGATTGACTACGCCACCAGTTCAATTCATGTTGGCACCAGCTTGGACCGAAGTGTGGGTAGACAACCCCACTGACCCCACCAGCGTGGTGTGGAAACTTGGCAGCACGTATTTGAAAATTGATTTTTCCACCGTGAGAATGCCAGTACCAGGCATTGAGACAATCATACGTGGTTTGAATTTTTCAATTGGTACTGGCTACGAAAACGGTGTGTTGTTGGAGTGTAAAACTCTCGCGAAGACTCCAATCACATTTCCAATTGGTTTGTTTAATTACCAGGTCACCTGGGCTACAAACTATCCAGACTTAATTGTAAGTGTGGGAGATTCCTACAAAAATGATTACGCTGCAGCACGAAACTACGGGCAACCAATCATTACAGGTAGTGGTTTGCCCATGCTGGTTTGTGCTGACGCAGACCGCTTGATAGTTAAAAATGGCCAGAATAATCTTTTTATGACTTATGAGCACACAACTGGCTATGGTCGCTATACTGTGGCAATACCCCCAATTGTGTTCTTCTTTCACCGAGACATGAGTTGTGGCTTTGTCACTACCACCGATCAACAATTGGTGCCGGACAAGACTCACCTCTACTATCCACCCACGCCAGTGCTGTCCACCCACACCAATCAGATTGTGCGGGTTCCGCTAAAATTCTACGCCAGCGACGTGCACTCTGGTGAAAACATTTCAAACAAATTTGGTTTGTGGTTTACCAACAGCAACTTATCGCCAAATATGGTTTTTATGCGTGACGGTGTTAGTTTTTGCGTGACGCCGGGTTTGGCTGCCAACGCCGCGCAGATGCTGTGGCTACAGTGATTGGGAGAAAATTGTGTACGTGCAACTGACTACCCGCGATGTGGGTGAAAACTTGGTCCCAGAACTTCGGAAAATTTTGTTGGGACAGATTACCAAATCAGCCGACTTTGACCCGGTGCGAATCGACGTGGCTGCTACCGTGGTGGCCGGAACACCGCCTGCGTGGACCGAAGCGTGGGTAGACAACGCCACGCTGCCCACCAAATGTGTGTTGCAAAATGGTACTGGTGGCTGGTTGCAGTTTGAGTACAAATCGTTTTCAATTCACTACAGTAAATATAATGGTTCGTCTGGAGTAGATGGGACAACTACGTTGTTTGGAACATACATTTGTAGTGGCACGGACTTGGTTGACAACAGTTTGATCAACATAGTTGACCACTGTTCACCGTTTTCCCATAAGTACGAACAAAGTATTCCACCTGTTGGCTATGGCTGGACTTGGACATACAAAACGGCAACAACATATCCTTCAATTGCGGTCAACAATACCACGCTAACAATTTGCGCCAGTACCAATAGTCTGGTAATTCTCAGTAACGCTCCTTTGGAAGTGACTGTGGACGATATGTTTGCAACCAGAGCGGAATGGAGCAGTAGTGAGCAACGCTACTATCATTCAAGTGTGCCAAATCCAACAGATATTATCATTCAACCGCCACGGTTTTTTGCAGCAGTCAGTGTGTTCACCGATCCGGCATGTAGCGTGGTAAAAATGGTGCAACTGGACACCTCTTGTACTTGCAAGTTTGTTAATTTGGATGTACCAGACACACTTGTCACTCCCAATCGCGTGGTGACGGTGGCTAGCGTGCACTATGACCCATTTGCTGTCTACAAACCACCAGTTGACAACAACTACTTGTACTTGTTGCCACTGGTGTTTTTTCAAGACGCCACACCTATTGATTTGGGCGAAGCTGGTGGAATTTTCATAACCAACAGCAACCACACGTTTGCGGCAACCAACAACACCGCAACGTTGGACGGAGTGGTGTACCGCGCACTTGACCCACTTGGCACTCACGTGCGCCTGTTGGTGCGGGAGGTGCGCCTGTTGGTGCGGGAGGATTGACCGGTGTACGTGGAACTAGCCCTGCTAAGTGTGGACAACGTGTTGCCAGAGTTGCGCCAAATTTTAGCTGGCAGCGTGACCAGTCCCACCGATTTTGACCCGGCGCGAGTTGACGTGGGAGCAACAGTAGTGGCGGTTGATTCCCACGGGCAAGCGGCGTGGGAAGAAATTTGGTGCAACAACCCCAGTGCTCCAACAAACTGTGTGTGGAGATGCGGAAGCAACTATCTGCAAATCTTCGCAGGACAAACCTCATTCTCCTACCGAGGTTTTGAACGCACCGCTTTTGGTAGCTGGTATGTGGATAGCATTTTTACTGTGAGTGGCTTTTGGTTTAGGTTGGGCAAAAGTTGGAACAGTGCCACCCACACTGTGGAAAATAGTTTTGGAACTAGCAACAAACCCATTGCTTTTCCCACAACTGCAGGCCCAACCACTAGCAGCAATCGAGTTGGCTTCAATGAACGCACCTATACATACCAGATTGTGCCTGATTTTGTGGTGGTACCCGGTTCCACGGTGGTGCTAAGAACTACGCCGCAATCGCTGCTAATCAGTCAGCCGCGCACGAGTGTGACGTACTTAATTGGAGCGTGGTGGTACTCCTACATAACCGGCTTGTTGGTTAGTACCGTGCTCCCACCTGGTTGGCTTAGTGTAATTTTTGGTGAAAATCCTAGTTTGACGGTAATCCGTGATTCTTGGGGCGAGTGCACAATGCTGGACGCCACATTGCGCGACCGGTATTATACTGAGCAATGCGCACCACACGGAGTCAATCAACTGCTAAAAGTTCCAATCGTATTCTACGGCACCACTCAGATCGTCAACGTGTCAACAGAATTTGATTTGTGGTACACAAATTCCAGCGTGTCACCAATGCGTTTTACCAAAGACGCCGTTACTTACAATTTGTTTGCACTTGAGCCTGATTCGGCCACTCGTTATTTGATTCGCCTCTAAACTTTTGGAGAAACTCCATGTTTGCCAGCATCAAAACCAAAGCCATTCCCAGCCGCAACAATGCGTTGTTGTTGGTGGTGCGCGACCTGCTTACCGGTTGTTGTTGGTGGTGCGCGACCTGCTTACCGGTACGCTAACCGAAGCCAGTGCTCTCAACACCACCTACTTTGAACCAACTCTGTCCAGCATTACCACGGGCAGTTTGGGCAATGGTACGTGGACAGTAGTGTGGAGTGACAACGCCAGCGACACCCTACTCACGGCGTGTGTGCTCACCAGTCCCAGCTACGACGCAACCCGCACCAACTTCATGAAATTGAGTGTGGGAACTGGTGTGGGCCATCTCAACGTGAGCGTGGGAACCGGCCAGACTGCCGGGGAGTTGACCAATCCCACCTATGTGCCAAACATGACCGGCGATGTGGCTGCGGCCAACATTTTTGGCGACTACGTTAGTAATCGGAATTTCTTCATCAGTTGTTCCACGCACAGTTTGGTGATGAACAACATGGGCGCAGCCACGTATTGGGCAGCGAACGAAGCCATTTTTGTGGCGGTTGATATGGTTGCTGACCAACACGCTCGGTTTGTCAACGAGGGGAGCATGAAAATTGGCTACGTTACCCACGACACTGCCGTGCTCAACGTCCCAAATTTCTACAACGCTCGCACCGACGTGAGTAGTGAGACTACGCAAACTGTGACCAACTACAACGTGCACGGACTCTACAGTAGTGTGGGGCTGAGCAAAAAGGTGAATTTGCAGGACAACATAAACCTCATTATTCCGCTGGTATTCTCCAAGTTGGAACAGGGTTGGTTTGGCGAAAACGTGAGCACCGTTACCAATCTTTTTCTCACCACCAGTACCACTTTTGCCAACGGTGAATTGGTCACCATTGATAGCACTAAGTTTTTTGCAATCAATCCAACTGCCAACAAAACACCGGCCAACACGCCGCGTTATTTGATTAAGGAGTGAATTTCATGTATGCCAAACTCGTTGCCAATCCCGACTTCAACATTGCTACTGCCAACAATGCTGGCGTGCGCCTCAAGGAAATCAGTGACGTGGTGACCGGAGTGATCACCAGCGCCACCAAAAACACACTGGTTAGTTTTGACTCAGTTAGCAGCACGATTGTAGACAGCGTGGCTCCTGGTTGGACCATGTTTTACACCACACCGGCTGATTTTGCTATGGCGGTTGGTGCCGCTGGCAGTGTGATTTGGACTAGCCCCACGTCCAAAGCCACCCGCAATAAATTTTTCAAATTGGCGCACACTGCCACCACCAGTCTGATGACTGGCTACATGGCCAGCAGCTATACCACGGAAGGTGTTGCTACCAACGAAACCAACGTGGCGCACAGTGGTTGGGCGTTGAGTGGCTTGCCCGTGTTGTATATCAAAGCGGTGCCAGGTTGTTTGTTGTTCCACGCCATCAACAACGACTCCAACGCTGCCACCAGCGAACCTGACATTGTTGGCGTGATAGAACGCACCGTCTACGGGTACGACACGGCCACAACCGAAACTCCCCAAGTCTATGTGAGCATCAACGCAGTTGACGGCAATAGTGGTTGCAAAGTTTGTGGCAAGTACAATCCGGGTTTGGACAGTTATACCGCGATTGCTGATCTGAGTGTGCGCCTCAAGACCTTTGCCACCACCGGCAGCTCTCCTGGGATTAGTCGCGATGCAACTGGTGCAGTGGCTGCACCGTTTGTACCGCTAGTAATTGATGATTTGGCCAGCGGGTGGGTCGGTGGCAACTTGAGTGAGAACAGTGGCTTCTACCGCACTGCCAACGACTTGGGACGCACAAACGATTTGGTGGTAAAAGACACCAAAAATTACCGGGTGTGGACGGTTGGCAACTATCGGTATCTTGTTGAGGAAGCGTGAACAGCGTGCGGTACGTGATGGTGCTGCTGACAGACTTTTGATACTGTGGTCAGCAATTACCGTAGTGGAGTGGTATCGGCACTCGCTGGAACCAATTTTGGTGGTGAGTGAACCACCAGTGGTGGTAGACTACTTGAGCCACAAACACGTTACAGTGAGGTGGAATATCACCTCCATTACCAGTTGCAACGGCGCAGTCAAACCGTATTTAGTTTGACTCAGTGATAGCACTCTGAGTGAACCACTGGTTGAGCAGCAGCTTTTCCCCTACGACCAAGCCATTAGCATTCTGCGTCGCTACACTTTGGGCGCAGAGTTGTGCAAGGGGAAATATCTGTTATTGTTTTCTATTACTAGCAAGTGTAATCCATTTTTTGCCAGTGAGCAAATAATTGGAATTCCGTTCACCGTAGATCGCTAACCAAGAGCCGTGCCATGCCGCTAATTTTGCTAAATCCTTATCAAATTTTTCACGTCACTCCTGGAGTAGCTGATTGCACCGGCGACCCCAACTTGCACCGGCGACCCCAACTGGGACAACGTGGTGCTATTGCTGCACATGAACAACGAGGGAGCCGCGAGCAAATTTGTTGAGGAAACTGGCAAAATTGTGAGTGTGGTCGGCAACGCTACCATTTCACCAACTCAGTCCAAGTGGGGTGGTACGAGTGGGTACTTTGACGGTAGCAGCTACTTGACGGTGAACGATCCGTCCTTGGCACTGGGAAGTGGCGACTTCACTGTGGAGCTGTGGTTTTTCAACACTGATACTACACTCAATCAACGCGGGTTGTTTCAGTTTGGTGGCCTAATCGCCGACACCACCACCAGTTTTGCGTTTGGTGTGCAGAACGGTACAAACTATCAAACTTATCACGACGGCACCTATCACCACTTGCCAGTTGGTGCGTCGTTGATTGCTGCCAACACCTGGCACCACGCAGCGGTGGTTCGCAGTGGTGGGGTTTTGTCGGTATTTGTGGATGGAGTGGAAATTGAAAAATTACCCAGTGGTGTGGTGGCAACTTGGACAAACTTGGTTATTGGTGGAGTCTACAGCACTAGCTATTTGTGGCAAGGTTACGTGGATGACGTGCGCATCACCAAGGGCGTGGCTCGCTACACGACCAATCCGACCAAGTTGTTGCTCCACATGGAACAAAATCCCATGTGGCTGGAAAGCGTGAGCAACAATTATTTGAGTGTGACTGGAACTGGGCGTGTGGGAAGTCGTGGCGCACAATTTGACAAATCCACGTACTTGACTCACACGCTAGGTAGCGCGGTTGGTACCGGCGATTTCACGGCTGAGTGTTGGTTTTACCAAGATGGTACGCTAGACACCAATCGTGGACTTTTTCAACTGGGTGGCACTGGTTTGAGTACCGACATCACCAACACGGTGTGCGTGGGTGTGCTCACAACTGGTAATTTTTTCATCAACGGCGCAGGTGTCTCCACCACGGTCACTGCGGCGTTGCCCACCGACACATGGCACCACGTGGCGCTAGTTCGGCGCAATGTGGTGGTAGAATTGCTGGTCAACGGTGTGGCACTGACAAACACTACCAACGCAAACAATTTCAGTGGCAATGCGGTGGTAGTTGGCGGTGCGTGGGACACTGGCACGTTGTGGTATGGCAACCTGGATGAGTTTAGACTGAGTAACACGGCCCGCTACACTACTGGTGGTGACGCGCTGTTTTTGCCACTTGACGCAACTCCGTGGCTGGAGTCCAACGGCAAAACCGTGAGCACCACTGGCACGCCAACCCTGACCACTGGTAAGTTTGACAATGGCTGCTTTTTCAATGGTAGCAGTTGGTTGGTGGTGAGCGGCAATTCCAGTCTCAATTTTGGCGTTGGTAGTTGGACGCTCGACTTGTGGTTTAGGGCTGGAACTCAAGTTGGTTCTTACCCAACCTTGGTGGCAACCATGCACGGTGGATGGAGTACCAATTCGTGGGTTTTGCGCTACAGTCACACTGGTAATCGAAAAATTCGCGTGTGTTGGAATCCCGGTGACCAGTTTCTGGAAACCACCTCAACGTATGAAGCAGCCACCTGGCACCACGTGGCGGTGGTGAGGGCCACTGGTACCTGGTTGTTGGTAGTTGATGGCGTGGTGGAAGCGCAAGCCACGCGATCTGATAGTGTGGATTTTTCCGTGGGTCTTGGAATTGGTCACAACGGGTGGGATGGTGCCGCCGGTAATTTCGTGGGAACAATTGCCAACGTGCGCTTGACTCGGCACTCCACCGCACTTGCTGTGGTGAGTGATAGTTTTGTGTGGAATGCGGAGAGTTGGACAGATGCCACTGGCAAAACGGTCACTGCCAACGGTGCGGTGTTGAGTAGTGCTGCGCCCAAATGGGGAAGCACCAGTTGCTACATGACTGGCACAAACAACCCCACGGTTGCCAACAATCCTGGCTTTGTGTTTGATGGTGACTTCACAATTGACATGTGGATTCAGTTGTCAGTGTTCAACGCTGCTAGCTACCCATATTCGCCGGGTAATCAGTATCTTTTTGATTTTGGAGCCAACGGGTTTGTGCTGCGCTATGGCAGCAACAAGTGGGATGTGTGTTACTCATGTCCCGGCGGCATAATTTGCGACTACGTGACCACACCGCTGGTTGGGGTGTGGTACCACATTGCCGTTACCAGAGCAAACGGTGTGGTGCGCTTGTTTGTGGACGGAGTGGTGCGAGCCACTGGCGTGTGGACAGCCAGTTTGGGCAATGCTGGTTTGACTTTGGGCAACTACGGCGGCGGTGGCAACTTCGGATTGCAAGGCTACATGGATGGCGTGCGCATCGTGTGTGGCACCGCACTGTGGGTGGCAAATTTTGCGGTTCCCACGGCACCACCCACAACCACAGCGTGGCCAAGTGTGGTGCTCCCGGTACCAACCGCCGCCCCCACGTGGACTCCATTTGCCACCACTCCCACGCCAGCGACTGAACCAGTCAGCGTGGACGCCGCGACCACTATGTTGGCGCATTTTGCTGGAACAACTGGTGCAGTTACCAGCGATGAAACTGGTCGTACTATTGATGTGGTTGGAGTTGGCGGCAGTAGTGCCGTGAGCAAATGGGGAACAGCTGGCTGGTGGAATGGCACCAGCAGTCAACTCACAACAGCTGCTAGCCCAGATTTTGTGCTGGCCGGTGACTTCACAATTGAGGGTTGGGTCTACCCACTTTCCCACGCCAACAATGGTTGCGTGTGGGAACTGAATCACTACACCAACGGAATTTTGTTTCGGTTCAACAGCACCACTGATGGCGTCTACGTCAACGGTGCCAATTACGGTGGTATCACGCAGTATTTTCCACTCAACACCTGGACGTGGTTTGCCATGCAACGACGTGGCACCAAGGTTGAAGTGCTTGTCAACAACAGTGTGGTGCTGACTTTTGTGGTGAGTGGCACCATCAATACCAACACGAGTGGTCAACTGCGGTGGGGCAATAGCTTGCATACGGGCAATCACTGGTTCATGGGCTACATGGACGAAATGCGTGTGACCGTGGGCCGTGCCCTCTACAACACTGGAATTGGTGATGTGTTGCTGCTGCACATGGATCGGCAAGTTGGTTTCATGGATGAAGTGCGAGCCACATTGGGGCAGTTGGTGATGGGAACTCCAAAAATTGCCAATTTTGGGAAATTCGGCACCGGCTCTCTGAGTGTGGATGGCTCCAGTGGCTGGGGCTTACCCCTCAACACCTTTGATTTTGGCACTGGCGATTTCACAGTTGATTTTTGGTATTACCAAACAGTGGCACGTGAAACTGTTTGCAGTTTGGTGGAAGGCGAGTGGGATGGCGGCGGTATGCGGATGGGCGTGTCACTAACAAAAGGTTTGTTCAACGGACTCACCGTTAGTGTTGGCGTCTACGGTAGCTGGGTAACGGCTGTGTATACTTGGGTGTGGGTAGAACCCCAGGTGTGGAACCACGTGGCGGTGGTTCGCAATGGCACCACTTGGTACGTGTTTCTCAACGGGGTTAGTCTACCTCTCACGCAAGGTGGCCAAAATACTGGATGGAATCCAGCAGTGGATTTGAGCACCACTGGCTCGCAGTATCTGGGTATTCGCCGCCTTGAGCCTGGTGCTACTGGTTACTTGGATGAGTTTCGGTCAAGCAACGTTGCCCGCTGGACTGCCAATTTCACGCCGCCAACTTCCCCCCACACGGTTGACGCAGCGACAAAAACTCTGTGTCATTTTGACGGAGTTGTTGGCGGATTGTGGCCCAACGAAACCAATAAAACCACGACAATAGTGGGCAATCCCCAAGTACTCACAACACAATCCAAGTGGGGTGGTGGTAGCTGCTACTTCGATGGTGCTAGCACGCTAAGTGTGGCCAGCAGTGAGTTTGCCATGGGTATTGACGATTTCACTGTGGAGTGTTGGGCCTACCCCACCACTCAAGCTGGGGTCAGTCAGGGTCTTGTGCAAATTTCCAACACTGTGGGTGGAGTTGAAGGTGGTAATAGTGCCAACTTGGCTATTTTATTCAACACCGCTGGCTACGGCTACGGGTGCTACCGTGCCAACAGTTTCTGGAATGCCAGCGTCACGTATGTCCCAAACACTTGGTACCACTTTGCGTTGGTTCGCAGTGCTGGTGTAACCACCTTCTATGTCAACGGTGAGAGTGTCAATAGTGTGGCTGATACCGTTAATTACGGGTGTGGTTATTTGGTATTAGGCTGTTACTACAACGCCAGCTACTATTTTACTGGTTACATGGATGAAGTTCGAGTCACGCGGGGAATTGCTCGGTGGACTACAAACTTTGCGGTGCCCACCGCTCCCCACATTGTGACACCATTTCACGCTGTTGACAATTTTGGCAACGTGCTGCCGCCCACTGCGCCGTGGACTTACGCTGACAACGTACTTGGCACACTGCCACCCACAGCTGAGTATGCCGGTTGTCGCGTGGGTAATGAGTTTGTGATTAAAAATGACTGTGCTGACGATCCGCACTGGTCCAACGTGGTGTTGATGCTACACATGGACTACGCCAGTGGGGGTAAAGTCATCGAGGAAACTGGTAAAGTGGTGACAGTGGTTGGCAACACCGTCATTTCTCCAACTCAATCTAAGTGGGGTGGCTACAGTGCGTGGTTTGACGGAACTGGTAGCAACTATTTAACGATTCCAGCTAGCCAAGACTTTGCGTTTGGGAACTGGTAGCAACTATTTAACGATTCCAGCTAGCCAAGACTTTGCGTTTGGAACTGGTGACTTCACGATTGAATTTTGGGTTTATTTCACGGTACTGACTGGTGCCTATAATCTCATTGACGCCAGAGGCGCTGTGAGTGCTGCGCCTTGGGTTATAGCAGTTGCTGCAGGGCCAAGTGACGGTGCAGGATGGCCAGCTAATACTTTTAGCTGGTACAACGGCGGTCACAACGTCATCAGTGGAATAGCGCCACAAACTGGCGTGTGGTACCACGTGGCTGCGGTTAGAAAATCAGCACGACTTTCCATGCTGGTCAACGGTGTTGCCTACATGGATATTGCGGAAACCTCAAATATCAGTGGAAACAGCATCTTAGTTGGTCGTGGGCAAGACGCTAATTACTACCCAACCTGCTACGTGGACAACGTGCGCATCACCAAGGGAGTGGCTCGCTACACGACCAATCCCACCAAGTTGTTGATGCACATGGACCAGCAAACTGGATTTGTGGAAGAGACCGGTAAGACTTTAACAGTGGTAGGTAATACCAGTATTTCTACAGCGCAGAAGAAGTTTGGAAATTCCAGTGCCTACTTTGACGGGATGTGGGGTGACTACTTGACAGTGCCAGCCAGCCCAGATTTTGTGCTGGCCGGTGACTTCACCGTGGAGGGTTGGGTCTATCCACTTTCCCACGCCAATTACGGGTGCGTGTGGGAACTTAGTCACTACACCAACGGAATTTTGTTTCGGTTCAACGGCACCGCTGATGGCTTGTACGTGAACGGCACCAATTACGGTGGCATCACGCAGTATTTGCCGCTCAACACCTGGACGTGGTTTGCCTTGCAACGGCGAGGCCCGGCAGTGGAGTTGCTCATCAACAACAGCGTGGCACTATCTTTCACTGTGAGTGGCACCATCAATAGCGGCGGTGGCCAACTGCGCTTGGGCGATTCCCTCCACTATGGTGGTCAGTGTTTCACTGGCTACATGGATGAATTTCGGCTTACCAATGGAACTGCTCTGTACTCAGCAACTGGCGATGTGTTTCTAGCACACTTCAACTACAACGCATGGTTGGATACTGTTGGAAGTGCAATCACTCCGGTTGGGTCGGGCGTGAGTTGTTCAACCATCCAAAATAAAATTGGATCGGGAAGTTTTAAGTTTGCTGGCGGGTCAGTGGATAGTCGCTTGCAAGTAAACACAGTGACGCCAGCTTTGGCCAGTGGCCCCTTTACTTTTGAAGCGTGGATATACCCGCACGCAAGTACCATCGCAAACTCTTGCGGCACGTTGCTTAGCAACTTCTGTTGGGTGCGGGTTGGTGGCATCTATGCAATCGGTGGGTTGTTGATTGGTTTGGGCGAAAACAACGTTTTGAATCTGTGGCGACCATACACCGGGCCACCGCTCTACACGGTACCGGCCACAAATATCCAGGGTGCCACATGGACTCACGTGGCACTCACGGTTGCCAGCAATGTTCACAAGTTTTTTGTAAACGGCGTGCTCAAAGGAACCTTTGACGCCACAGTGTCTGGTGCCACGTGGGATACGGGTGGCTACGATGGTTACTACGTGGGTGACTGCTCAAAACAAGACTCAATCTGGCCTAGCCACGCATTCTATGGGTACATGAATGCCGTAAATCTAACCCGAAGCATTAAGTACGACAGCGACTTCACCCCAAGCAACACAGCGCCAACTACCGACAGCTCCACAATCTGTATGGCAATGGGTAATGGTTTGACTGGCAAATCTTACTGGAACGACGATGCTGGTAAAACAATTACCGCAGCTGGTAGTCCAACTATCAGTGCCACTCAATCTAAGTGGGGTGGCTACAGTGCGTGGTTTGACGGAACTGGTAGCAACTATTTAACGATTCCAGCTAGCCAAGACTTTGCGTTTG
>JFJP01005682.1_pt1 | contig 23424 bp, 21 predicted proteins | sample 431651 | NCBI WGS metagenome assembly JFJP01 (sample SAMN02602958, study PRJNA72255) | Microbial mat metagenome, whole genome shotgun sequencing project. | biome: fresh water; feature: sink hole; material: water; isolation source: purple microbial (photo- and chemosynthetic) mats found in...
AAGGCGTGCTCGACGGCATGGGCCTGCCCGGCAAACTGGCCGACTGCCAGGAAAAAGACCCCAGCCTGTGCGAAATCTACCTGGTGGAGGGCGACTCCGCCGGGGGCTCTGCCAAGCAAGGCCGTGACCGCAAGTTCCAGGCAATCTTGCCCCTGCGCGGCAAAATTTTGAACGTAGAAAAAGCCCGCTACGAAAAGCTGCTGACCAGCAACGAAATCATCACCCTCATCACTGCGCTGGGCACCGGTATCGGCAAAACCAACACCGACGAATATGACCCCAAGGGCAAGAGCGGGTCTGACGACTTCAACGTGGACAAACTGCGCTACCACCGCATCATCATCATGACCGACGCGGACGTGGACGGCGCCCACATCCGCACCCTGCTGCTGACCTTCTTCTACCGCCAGATGCCCGCGGCCACATCTACATTGCGCAGCCACCGCTGTACAAGGTCAAGGTAGGAAAAGAAGAGCAATACCTCAAGGATGGGCCTGCGCTGGACGGCTTTTTGCTTCGCATTGCGTTGAAAGACGCGAGTGTGAGCACCGGTGGCGACGCGCCCCAACTGCTCGACGGCCCCACCCTGGCCGACCTGGCCCGCAAACACCAGGTGGCCGAAGCCGTGATTGCCCGCCTGGGCAACTTCATGGACGCCGAAGCCCTGCGCGCCATTGCCGACGGCGTGGCCCTGAACCTGGACACACTGGACGATGCCGCCGCCTGCGCCCCCGCCCTGCAAGCCAAGCTGCGCGAACTCAACACCACCGGCGTGCCCGCCGAAGTGACCGCCGAATTCGACGTGCGCACCGACAAACCGCTGCTGCGCATCAGCCGCCGTCACCACGGCAACATCAAGAGCAGCGTGCTGACGCAAGACTTTGTGCACGGCGCCGACTACGCCGCCCTGGCCGAAGCCGCCCAGACCTTCCGTGGACTGCTGGCCGAAGGCAGCAAGGTCATGCGCGGCGAAGGCGAGAAGCAGAAAGAAGAGAAAGTGTCCGACTTCCGCCAGGCCATGAAGTGGCTCATCAGCGAAGCCGAACGCGTCACCGCCCGCCAGCGCTACAAAGGCCTCGGCGAAATGAACCCCGAGCAACTGTGGGAAACCACCATGGACCCCAACGTGCGCCGCCTGCTGCGCGTTCAGATTGACGACGCCATCGAAGCCGACCGCGTGTTCACCATGCTCATGGGCGACGAGGTAGAACCCCGCCGCGACTTCATCGAAAAGAACGCCCTGCGGGCCGGGAACATCGACGTTTGACACGGTGAAGTGAGCGCTTTCTGCGGCAGTCGCGTGCTTCGCCACCTGTCCTTGTGGGTGTGCGCAGCGCTGTTGAGCGGCCCGGCACTTGCGTGGATGGGGCCCAGTGAGCAAGACCCTTACCTACTGGGCAATGCCACCGCTCCGTTGGTGAACTGGCGCTGGGACGATGCGCGTGGTGCTGGCTTGCAAACCACCAACGTCGCCACTCGCGATGGCTACCGGCTGGGTGATGTGGTGTTCAAACCCAGGCCTTTCGATTACCTGCAGGCAGAGTTCGCCCGCCAGGTGCAAGCCCACCCCGCTCAAGCCTCTCTCCAAAAACGCTTGAGCGGTCAAACGCTGAGGCTGCTTGAGTCGGACGTGGCGGTGGGCCTGTGGATGCGGTTCACCGAGCACCAGCAAGGCAACTGGGACATGGTTCGGGTGCGGCTGGTGATTGAATTTGAAGGGAGTCGATACGAGGCCATCGACACCCACCCGTTCAAGAGCCGCGAAAAGCCCAGCCCTGTCAGTGCACCCATGCAGGCCGTGGTGGTGTCGCTGGTCAACCAGTTGCAATTGTTTGCGTCTGATCAGATCGATACCACTGGCACCCCTGCAGAAACTGAACCGGCGTTACCCACCGACGAGGATGTGCTGCGGCAGTCGTCCCCGCCTAAAAATTGATGCCCTGCACCTGCTAAACCCACCTGGACCAACTGATGGGTTGGGAATCTGCCCCACCAAGCCCCGGTTGAACTCACTCGGTGGCCTTGTGGGCTTGCCCGGTCTGGGGCAGTGGCACCATCACCGGCTGGCCGGGTGTGGTGCAGCCGGTTTCGCAGCAGCGGCCGGGTTGCCTGTTTTGCGTGATGGCGCGGTTGTCGTCATGCAGCACGCCGCGCTCCAACAGGCGTTCCACCAGTTCCACCTTGGAGCCCACGGGGTAGTTGCGCCAGATCTCCTGCTTCATGGCGGCGGGCGAGCCACCGCCGTGCAGGCTGATGGTGGAGTACCACCCGCCCTGGTACGAGGCCGTCAGGTCTTCAATGAAGCGCGCTGTCTGAATGCGCTTTTCGTACGGGATGTCGGGCGAGGCTTGCAACACCTCTGACAGTTTGGCAGCGGTAGCCGGGTTGTGGTCTTCGTCCGGGCCGGGCAGGGCCACGATGAGCCCACCCGACACCTCGTGCGCCAGGCGGTGCATGTCGTAAATTTTGGTGGCCAGCAGCAGTTTGCCGATGTTGCTGAACACGGGGTCGGGCATGAAGGTGCCGCTGTGCGGATCCACCGTGGCATACACGCTGGCAGCCACCCCGCAGGCAAAAAACCCTTCTGTGATGGTGATGAGCTCCACCATGGGTTCGCGCAGGTTGTGCTTGGTGGCGGGGTCCAGTCCGTTGGCCTCGCACATGAGTGCACCCGCCCCAATCAGCAAATCACCAAACCCGGCCCGCGCTGCAATGCAACTGTGGCGGTGGTGGGTGGCGTAGCTGTAGGTCAGCACCTGGCTGTGTGCCCAGTCGCCCGCGTAAAACACGCGCTCCCACGGCACAAACACCTGGTCGAACAGCACCACGGCCGTGGCCTGGCCGTATTTGCGCGAAAACAGCGCATCGCCATGCTCCAGCTTCTCACCAGGCCGCCCGGCAGGGCGGGACACGATGGTGATGCCCGGTGCATCCACCCGGACCGCGCAGCACACGGCAAAGTCGGCATCGTCAGGCCCCATGTTGCGACTGGGCATGACCAGAAATTCATGCATGTAGGGCGCGCCCGTGACGATTGCCTTGGTGCCACTAATGACGATGCCCTTCGCACTGCGCTCCACGATGTGCACATAAGTGTCGGCGTTGGCCTGTTGGTGCGGCTTTTTACTGCGGTCGCCCTTGGCATCGGTCATGGCAATGCCCAGCGACAGGTCGTTGTCCTGCACATGCGCCAGGTAGGCCTGAAAGCGCGCGCGGTGTTCGGTGCTGCCGGTGGCGTCGTCGATGTGCGCCGTCACCTGCGCCAGGCCGTTCAGGGCATCGTGCGCCAGGTAGCGCTGGGCGCAGCCTGTTTCCTGACACAACACGCGCACGGCTTCCAGCTTGTTCAACAGGTCGCCGGCCGACTCGTTCACGTGCAGCATGCGGGGCACCACAAGGTTGCGGCTGGCCTGCGTGGCCAGCGCAATGGGGGCGTACTTTGAATCCAGTGCAAAGTCGTAGGTAAAGGCCAGCGCATTCACACCCGGGCGCAGTGCGGGCTCGTCGGCCACGCTGGCCACCTCTCGCCCGTCCACATACACCTTGGGGTGGTAGCCGCGCAGCGATTCGCGGTAGGCGTCGCCCGACATCAGGTTGGCTGGGGCCGGGGTCGGCGCTGCTGTGGGGGATGGGGTCATGGCTTCACCTGTTGGTGGGGAGGGTGCACGGGCCATGCATTGTCCGGACCGCCCTTCGCAGCTGGAGTCAGCCGTGCGACATCGGCTGTGGCCTCACCACGGAACGGGCTGCCCGGCGTGGTCCACAAACTGTGCACGGCCCGTGGGGACCAGCTTGCCGATGGCGGCCAGCAAGCCTGCCACAGCATCGACAGGGGCAGTGGCCGCGTCACCCACAAAGGGCTGGCTCAAGGCCGACCTGACCGTGCCCGGCTGCAACGCAGCCACCACCAGTTCGGGCCGCTGGCGGGCCAGTTCGATGGCGGCCGTTTGCAGCCCCTGGTTCAATGCGGCCTTGGCCATGCGGTAGCTGTACCAGCCGCCTTTATGGTTGTCTTCGATGCTGCCCACGCGGGCAGACAGCTTGGCCCACACCACACGCTCGCCGCGGGCCAACAGGGGGCTGAGGTGGCGCAACATCAGCAACGGCCCGATGGCGTTGACCTGCAAGCAAGTGGCCAGGCCGTCGGCATCCACGTCCGCCAGGCGCTTTTCAGGGCCGCGCCCGTCGAGCGTCAGCGCGCCGGTGGCATCGACCACCAGGTGAAACGGACCACTCAGCGCAGATGGCAAGGCGGCCAGGCTGGCGGCATCCCGCAGATCCCAGGGTTGCGAGTGCGTGCGTGACAGGGGTACCACCTCTGCGCAGCGTGCATCGTTTTGCAGTGCCTGGCAAAACGCCTGGCCGATGGCACCCGTTGACCCGATGACCAATGCCCGGTAGCCGTCACGCATCGGGTGCATCGCTGTGTGCCAGCCCCAGCAAGCGGGCCATTTCGGCAGCCGGCACGGCGCGGGAGTACAAAAAGCCCTGGTACTGATCACAACCGATGGTGTGCAGCCATTCGAGCTGCGGTGCGTGCTCCACACCCTCGGCCACCACCTCCCATGCGCACAATGGCTTCGACAATCGCTTGATCGGTGGTGTTGTCATGCAATGACTGCACAAAACTGCGATCGATTTTGATGCGGTGCACCACAAAGCGCTTGAGGTAGGTCAGGCTGGAGTAACCGGTACCAAAATCGTCCAGCGACAGGTGCACCCCCAGGGCCTGCAAGGCGTGCAGCTTGGCTTGCGCCTCGTTCACATCGCGGATCAGGATGGACTCGGTCAGCTCCAGCTCCAACAGGTGCGCGGGCAGGCCCGAGCGTTGCAGCACACCGGCCACCTGCTGCACGAAGTCGGGCTGCGCAAACTCCAGCGCAGACACGTTGATGGCCACCTGACACTCGCGCCCGGCATTCAGCCACTGCGTTGCCTGGGCGGTGGCCGTTTCGGCCAGCCAGCGGCCCATCTGCACGATGCAGCCCGTTTCTTCCGCCACAGCAATGAAATCGCCCGGCAACACCAGCCCATGCCCTGGCCGCTGCCAGCGCATCAGGGCCTCGCAGCCCGCGATGGCACCGGTCAACACATCGACACGCGGCTGGTAGTGCAACACAAACTCTGCGCGGGCCAGGCCCTGGCGAATGGCGTGGTCCAGTTGCACGCGCTCCAGCAGGTCGGCGTTCATGTCGGCCTGGTAGAAGCGGTGGTGACCCTTGCCGCGCTCCTTGACTTGGTACATGGCGGTGTCGGCGCTGCGCACCAGTTCGTCAAGGTTCTGCCCGTCTTGCGGGTACAGCGCAATGCCGATGCTGCAACTCAGGGAAAACTGCAGCTCCCCCACCTGAACAGGCTGACCGATGGCAGCGATGATGCGCTGTGCCGTGCCATCGGCGGCGTCACGGCCCGCGTCGTGCAGGTGGATCACAAACTCGTCGCCCCCCAGGCGGCACAACGTGTCAGACGACCGCAGGCAACGCCCCAGCCGCGTGGCCACCTCTTGCAGCACCTGGTCGCCAAAGAGGTGGCCCAGCGAATCGTTGATGCTCTTGAACCGATCCAAGTCCAGAAACATCACGGCAAAACCGTTGCCGCTGCGCGGCGCATGCGAAATGGCGTGGCCCACACGCTCGCCCAACATCAGGCGGTTGGGCAGCCCGGTGAGCGGGTCGGTATAGGCCAGTTGTTCGATGCGCCGCTGCGCTTCCATGCGTTCCGACAAATCCTTGGCAAACAACACCGTGTGCTGCACCTGCCCCAATTCATCTCGCAGCACCACCCACGACACCAGCAGCAGCACTTCGGCGCAGCTGCTGCGCGACAGCGTCAGCTCGCCCTCCCAGGCACCCCGCAGGTTCAGCGATTCCTGAACGGCGGCAAACAGGCCCTCGCGCTTCACTTCGGCAAACCAGTTGTCCACCAATCCGCCTTCCAGCTCGTGTATTTGTTGGCCGGTCAGGCGCAGCGCCGAAGGGTTGCACGCCACCACACACCGGTCGGCACCGGTGACCACAATGGCATCCAGGCTGGAATCGAACACCTTGGCTGCCAGCCGCAGCTTGGCGTCTGCTGCCGTGCGCGACGTCACGTCGCGAAACACATACAGGCGGCCAATGGGGCGCCCACGCGCCATCTGCGGGCCGGTATGGCGCTCCAGCATGCGCCCGCTTTTCAGCATCACCAAGTCGTCGCACTCCATCAGCGGGTTGCGCTCCAACTCCTGGCGGCTGGCAAAAAAGCTGTTGGCATCGCACACCTTCTCCTGCAGGTGTTCCCACACCTGGATTTCGTCGGAACGGGTCAGCATGGCCTGCGGCACATCCCAGTGCGCTGCAAAGTTGTGGTTGAAGGCGCGGATGTGCCCGTGCAGGTCGGTGATCAGGATGCCGTCTGACGACGAATCAAGTGCCGACCGCAGCTCGGCCAGCAGCTCTTCCAGCCGCAGCCGGTTCGACTCTGCGTCGGCAATGTCGCGCATCGACACCGTCACGATGCGCTCGCCGTCCGACAACATCAGCGGCGTGATTCTGCGGATCACGGGCACCTGTTTCCCATCGGCGCGGCGCACGGTGGTTTGCGACTCCAGCGGATGTTCGCCCTCTGCAGCCCAAGTCTCCCAGTAAACATGGTCTTGCAGGTCGTCTGTCCAGTTCAGCACGGGTGACCCCACCACGTCGCTGGCCTGCGCCTGCAGCAGTTTGGCGGCGGCCCGATTGGCGAAGGTGATGGCTTGGGTGTGGGGCTCCACCACCAGCACGGCGTCCAGCAGGTTGTCGACCAGGGCTTGCCAGGTGATGTGGGTCATGAGGCCTGCCCTTCGCTGCCCGTGCCCTGCATCGCACGCTCGAAAAAGTAGCAGTAGCGCGCCTGAGGAGCCAGATCGTCCAGCACCGCGCGAGGCAATTGGTCGGCCCGCAGGCTGCGCTGCACCGACACGTCGGGCAATTGAGCCAGGTCCACGATCTGAAACGGCTGGTCGCTCAAGCCCGGCATGTGCACGAGCAGCGTGGGCTTGAGCGGGCGCGATGCATTGACCACATGCACCTGGGCGAACCGACCATCGGTGAGCAAGACGATGGACCCCGGCGGGTACACCCCCATCATTCGGATGAAGGCTTGCAGCACCTGCGCATCAAACCGTGCGCGGCTGCTGGCAAACAACCGCGACACCGCCTCGTGCGGGGTCAGCGCGCGGGCGGGGTTCCAGGGGTTGCACAGGCCGTCATAGCGGTTGACCAGGGCCAGCACCTGGGCCTGGCGGCTGATGCGCTCGCCCTTGCAGCCCGTGGGAAAGCCCGTGCCATCCACTGCCTCGTGGTGCTGAGCCATGGCCTGAAGCACAGGGTTGGACAGCTTCATGCTGCGGCCGATGTCCACCCCGTGCGCCACATGGCTCTCGTACGCCTTGCGCTGCGCTGGGGTCAGGCTTTCGTCGAGGTTGCGCACGGGCGTGGGCAGCTTGAGCTTGCCCACGTCGTGCAAAAACGCCGCCTGGCCCAGGCCTTCCAGGTCAGCCTCGCTCAGGCCAACCGCTTTGCCCAGCAGCAGGCACAGCACCATCACGTTCACCGCATGCTGCGCGTGCCGGTCGCCCATGACCTGGTCCAGCAGGCGAATGGCCGACTCGCCGTGGCTGCTCATTTCGGTCAACAGCCCGCTGACGAAGGCCTCTGCCTGAGCTGCTGCCGCCTCAGGCTGCTTGTCCACCAGCCCGGCGACCGACTTGAAGCAGCGCGCGCCCTCCTGAAAATGCCGCTCGGCGCGTTCCTGCGCCGCCCGGTGCGTGTCTGCCAGCGACGGTGCGGCGGTTGTTGGCTGCGACACAGGTAGGGCCACCGGCCCAGGCGACTTGGATGTCGGATTTTCATGTGTTTGATGGGCCTCAGGAGCTTGCCCAGCCTGTGGGGGCCGAGGTGCTGAAGCGTCTTCGGGAAGCTCGCTGCGGCTCGGATCGATGCGAACCCGCCTGAGTTTGAGCGAACGCAGGGTGTCGAGCTCATGCTCTGCAGTCACCAGAAAACTGCTGCGCGGAAACGGGTGCGCCATCCACCCCAGGTCGAGGATGACGTAGTGCCCCACCCTGAGTTCGCTCAGATCAATTTCGGGCAGTGGGGGCTGAGTCATGGGGTGCTTTGCGCTTTCCGGATACTCCGCCAATCGTAACGGACACCCTCACTGTCGCGCCACCTCAGCGGCCACTTCAACCGCCTGCCGGTGACGTGGCCCGGTGAGCGCGTGGTGCCATTTAGACTGCGCACGCCTCACGACCCCCGAAAGGTGTGTTTTTCATGCAAGTTCATTCCGCTTCCTGGCCCATGCGCGGCTGCCTCGCTATGCTGCTGGTGGCCTTCACCTTCATTCTCGGCGGCTGTCAGCTCGCCACACCCGAGCCCGCTTACAAGTACGACGATCGCGACCTGTTCAAAGCCCTGCCGCAGTTGCAGCTGACGGCAGGCCCCGACACGCTGACTGTGCATGCTCAGCCGCAAGCCAAGGCAGACGGCTCGCACCTGTTTTTGCTGCTGGGCGAGCCATCGGTTCCCAACAACGGCGACGCGCTGCTGATGCAGCACCTGGCCAGCGCCCACCCAAGTAGCGCGGTGTGGTTCATTGACACGCCCGACGCCCTGTTCATGGAGCGCGACCGCGTGGCCATGCGCAACCACAGTGGCGACTTTGTGGCCCCGCTGCTGGCCGAGGCCGGCAAACAATTTGCCAGCATCACCCTCATCACCATGGACGTGGCCAGCGTGCCCCTGCTGCGCGGCCTGCGCCAGTGGCAAGCCCAGGCCAGCGAGGCCGAACGCGCCAAGCTGGCTCATGTGGTGCTGCTGTACCCCAGCCTGTACGTCAACACCCCCGTGGCCGGGCGCGAGCGCGTGCTGTTTCCCATTGCACGCCAAACAGCACTGCCCATCACCGTGGTGCAGCCCGAGCTGGGCGCGCAGGCCAACACCATTGACGAAACCCTGGCTGCCCTGCGCGAAGGCGGCAGCCTGGTGCGTCTGGAGCGCGTGGCCGCCACCACCGACGGCATTTACAAGTACGACAACATCCGCGCCATGTCAGCCCACACCGCCCAGTTGCTGACCGATGCCGCCAAAGCCATGCGCGAAGAACGCCAAAGCAAGGGCTTTCAGGTGGCGCAGTTGCCACCCTACGACGCCAGCACCGAGCCCCAAAGCACCATCGCCGCCGGGCTCGTGCCCGTGGATGGCGTGAACCTGCAAGACATCCGCCTGACAGGCATTGACGGAAAAGAAGTGGACCTGAAGCGCGACCACGCGGGCAAAGCCCTGCTCGTGACCTTCTGGGCCACTTGGTGCCCACACTGCGTGGAAGAAATTCCAAGCATGAATCGGGCCCTGGCGCTCATGGATAAAGAAAGATTTGCTATTGTTTCCGTGTCGTACAAAGACACCGATGCCATCATGAACGCCTTCCGCAAAAAGGTGCCCATGGACTTCCCGGTGCTGATGGACCGCACCGGCGATGTGTCCAAAGCCTGGAAGGTGTATGCCTTTCCCAGCAGCTTTCTGATCGACCGCACAGGCAGGGTGCGCTACAGCATCAACACCGGCGCGGTGTGGGACGCGCCCGATGTGATGGACAAGTTGCGCGAAATCAGCCAGTGAAGGGACGTGGGTTGACATGCCAAGTAAAGACACTCTTTAACCGTGCATTTTTACCAATCAATAATTAAAATACACGGATGTTTGCGCGCTCAGCCCAACCCCTTCTGGCCGACTTGCTGGCCCAGTTTCCCGCCGTGGTGCTGCTCGGCCCACGCCAGGCGGGCAAAACCACGCTGGCATTCGAAGCCAAAAGCCACCACCCCAACGCGTATTACCTGGACCTGGAGCTGCCCTCGGCCCAGCGCCAGCTGGATGACCCCGAGGCCTTCTTGCAGGCTCACCGCCACCAACTGGTGATCCTGGACGAAGTGCAACGCCAGCCCGAGTTGTTTGCCGTGTTGCGGTCCGTCATTGATCAACGCCGCCGCGACGGCGAAACGGCGGGCCAGTACCTGCTGTTGGGCTCGGCATCGGGCGTGCTGCTGCAACAAACCAGCGAGAGCTTGGCAGGCCGCGTGGCGCAGCTGGAATTGCCTCCGCTCCAGCTGCGCGAGGTGTTTGCACCCAGCACCGCCCCCACCGACATGAACAGCCTGTGGGTGCGCGGCGGGTTTCCGCTGTCGTTTCTGGCCGCTGACGACGCATCCAGCCTGCGCTGGCGCGACATGTTCATGGCCACCTACCTCGACAAAGACATTCCCGCGCTGGGCCCCCGCATCCCCAGCACCACGCTGCGCCGCCTGTGGACCATGCTGGCCCACAACCAGGGCGAGCTGCTGGATGCATCCAAACTGGCTGCATCTCTGGCCATCAGCGGCCAAACCGTGGCCCGCTACATCGACCTGCTGTGCGACCTGATGCTGGTGCGCCGCCTGCCCGCCTGGAGCGGCAACGTGGGCAAACGCCTGGTGCGCTCGCCCAAGGTGTATGTGCGCGACAGCGGCCTGGTGCACGCCCTGCTGGGCTTGCAAACGCTGGACGATGTGCTGGGCCACCCCGTGGCGGGCAGCAGCTGGGAAGGCTTTGTCATCGAACAACTGCTGGCCGCAGCCCCGCAGGCGCAGGCCAGCTTCTACCGCACCAGCCACGGGGCAGAGGCCGCCCTGGTGCTGCAACTGCGCAATGGCCAGACATGGGTGGTGGAAGTCAAACGCTCGTCAGCACCCACCGTATCCAAAGGCTTCTATTTGGCAGCGGCCGATGTGGGTGCCACACGCAAACTGCTGGTGGCCCCTGTGCCCGAGGCCTACCCCATGCGCGATGGCGTGGAAGTGATGAACCCGCTGGCGGCGGCCTGCCTGTTGGCCTCCACGGCTTGAAAGTGGCCATGTCCAGCCTCAACCAGCAACGCACCCAGAAATTCATCAGCGCCCGCCAGCAACACCCGGCTTGGGTGCTGTTGGCATCGCGTCGGGCACCGCTGATGTTGAGCTGTCTGGATGCACTGTTTGAGCACCAGCGCGATGGCGTCCCGTTTGACACAGCCGTGCAGGCCCTGGCCGACATGTTGGCCGCCCACGCCAACCAGCCCGACTTTGAGATTGACCTGTCTGACGTGGCCGCACAGGCCCGACGCGAGCTGCGCGAGTGGATACGCCGCTCCCTGGTGACCGAGCGCGAAGGGCGCGTGCATGAAACCGATGCACTCAAATCGGCATTGCGGTTTGTGGCACAGCTTGACCACCGCATGATGACCTCCACCGCATCGCGCCTGGGGCTGGTGCAGCGCGAAATTGACAACCTGGCCGCCACGCTCAACCCCGACCCCATCAGCCGCGCCGACCACTTGCAGCGCCGCATCAACGACTTGCAGCAACAACTGGCCGATGTGCAGGCGGGCCATGTGCCCACGCTGACCGAGGCGCAGGCGGTGGAAGCCATGCGCGACCTGTATGTGCTGGCCACCAGCCTGCGGGCAGACTTCAGACGGGTGGAAGACTCCTGGCGCGAGGCCGACCGCACGCTGCGCCAGGCCATCCTCGGTGCACAACACCACAGGGGCGCGGTCGTGGACCAGCTGCTGGAGGGGCACAACACCTTGCTCAACACCCAGGAGGGGCGCGTGTTCGAGAGCTTTCAGCAGCAGCTTGACCATGAGAGCGAGCTGACCGCCATGCGCCACCACATCCGCGCCATCGTGGCGCACCCGGCAGCCGCACAGGCGCTGGACGACTTGCAGCGTGGCGAAATGAGCCTGCTGGTGATGCAGCTCATCAAAGAAGCCAAGGTGGTGCAGGCCGTGCGCGCCCGCAGCGAGCGCGAGGTGAGCCAGTTCATGAAAACCGGCCAGGCCGCTGAAAACCAGCGCGTGGGCCAACTGCTGAACGACATCCTGCAACAGGCCCTGCACATCGACTGGCAACGCCAGGCCACACGCCGCCAGCCCGCGCCCCTGCCACCACTGGGCATCGCGCTGGCGGGTCTGCCACTGATCGAGCGGCTGCGCATCAAGTCGCTGGACGGCGGGGGCGAGTCCGAGCTGCTGCTGACCACCCGTTACACCAGTCTTGACCAGGTGGACGATGAGTTCTGGCAGGCATTCGAGGGGCTCGACCGCCAGGCCCTGCTGGAAAAAACCCTTGCCCTGCTGGCCCAGACAGACCAGCCACTGACGCTGGCCGAGCTGGCCCAGGCCCTGCCACCCGACGAACACGACCTGGAAACCCTGGCCCTGTGGCTGGCACTGGCCCGCGAGGCCGGGGTACCGTTTGAGGACGGCCCGCCGGAACACATCACCCTCGCGCACGGCAACCAGCCCTGGCGCTTCACCGTGCCGCGTGTCAGGCTGGCGCTGCAAGCCGTGCAAGCGGTGGCCACCGAGCTTTGATGCCCTCGCCTTGCTGCACAGCCATCGCACCCCTCTCGTCCCTGTTGTCTGAACGCCCCACCTTGCCGCCATGTCATCCGCCGCCAATCCGCCCGACCTTTTCGACCAGTGGGCCAGCGCCACATATTTTGAACAAAAAACCCCTCCAGTGCTTGATATACAAGCACAGACAGCTATGGATTCAGATGCACACAAACTGCAAAATCCATCTGGAGACACCGCTGCGCCAACTACCACCCCAACCAGCCTGCGCCGCGCTGTGCAGGAGCTGCTGCGCCAGGGCCTGCTGGAGCGGGCGCTGAAAAAGCCACTGTTCCAGCAAATAGCCACCGACACCGAGCGCGTCAACACCCTGCTGGAGCCGCTGGACTTGCAGGTGAAAGTGGACGACGTGCGTGGCCTGGCCTTTGTGGCCGTGGCCGCTGGCTACCAGCCCGACGACAGCGAGGAAGACGACTGGACCCACCCCCTGGTGCGCCGCCAGCGCCTGACGCTGGAGCAATCGCTGCTGCTGGCCATTTTGCGGCGCGAGTTTTTGCAGCGCGAACAGGAGCACGGCTTGGGCGTGCCAGTGCAGCTGGCGCTGGACGGACTGCTGCCCCAGCTGGAAATCTATCTGGGCCACACCGGCAGCGACATGCAGGAGCGCAAGCGCCTGCTCAACCTGCTGGACAACCTGCACGACCACGGCGTGGTGTCCAAGGTCGATGCGCAGGACAACTTCACCATCCGACCCATGATCGTCCATCTGGCCAACCCCGACAACCTGCAAGCCCTGCTGCAACGCCTGCGGGAACTGGGCACCCACAGCCAAACCGCGGCGGAGCAACCCGAATGAGCACACAGCTGCCGCTTGACAGCACCATCCCCAACCCAGGTGCCCTGCACGGCTACCGCCTGGCTGAACTGCACCTGTACAACTGGGGCGCGTTTGCAGGCCGCCACCAAGTGAGCGTTGACGCGGGCAACACCGCCATCATTGGCCCCACGGGCAGCGGCAAAACCACGCTGATCGACGCGCTGATGACCCTGCTGTGCGCCAACCCGCGCTACAACCTGGCCTCCACCGGCGGGCACGAAAGTGACCGCGACCTGGTGTCGTATGTGCGCGGCGCCACCGGCCCCGGCCACGCGGGCGACGACAGCAACCACCTGGCCCGCTCCGGGCGCTGTGTCACGGCCATGGCCGCGCAGCTGGTGCATGGCCAGGGCACGGAGGGGGCCGATGATGTGGTGCTGATCGGCTGCGTGTTGTGGTTTGAAGGCAGCAGCTCGTCTGTGTCCGACCTGATGCGGCGCTGGTTCTTTGCCCGTGGCACCGGGCACCACCTGGACGCGTGGCTGGAAGAACACCACCGTGGCGGCGCACGCGCCCTGAGCAAGCTGGAAAAAAGCACCGATGGCCTGCAAATGTTCAACAGCAAATCGGCCTACCTGGCCCGTTTGCAGCGGTTTTTCGAGGTCGGCCCCAACGCGTTCACGCTGCTCAACCGCGCGGCGGGCTTGAAGCAGCTCAACAGCATCGACGAGATATTCCGTGACCTGGTGCTGGACGACCACGCCGAATACGAGCAAGCCCTGAAGGTGGTGGCCAGTTTTGACGAGCTGGCCACCATCCACGCCGAACTGGAGCTGGCCAACCGCCAGTACCTGGCACTGCTGCCCCTGCGCGACATGTCCCAGCAAGAGCAGCAACTGCACCAGCGCCTGACCCAGTGGCGCCACCTGCACGCCGCCCTGCCCCCATGGTTTGCCGTCCAAGGAACGCGCCTGTGGGGTGCGCGCTGCTCCGAGCTGCAAGCCGGGCTTGCCCAGCACCAGCAAGGCATGGCCGGAGCCCGCACCGCACTCGACCAGGCCCGCACCCGTGAACAGCACCTGCATGGCCTGTACCTGAGCACGGGCGGTGGCGACATTCAATTATTGGAGCAGCATCTGCTGACCCAGCAAGCCCTGGTGGCGCAAAAGCAAACCCACCTGGCGGACTGCCACCTGCTGTTGCGCAACCTGGGGCTGAACCGGGGACCATCCGGCAGCGGCCCCCTCAACGCAGCCATGCTGGCCCAGCACCAGCAACACGCCGAAGGGGCACTGCAACAACTGCAAGCCGCCCAGGCGGAGCTGCAAGCCACCACCGAAGAGGCCGTGGCCGCCGAGCGCAACGCGCACGCCGAAGTACAGCGCCTGCAATCCGAGCTGGATGCCGTGCGCAAGCGCCCCGGCTCCAACCTGCCGCCCGAGTTCCCCGTCTTCCGCGCCGCGCTGGCCGAGCAACTCAAGCTGCCACCCGACGACTTGCCCTTTGTGGCCGAACTGGTAGAGGTGCAAAAAAACCAGCAAGCCTGGCGCGGGGCCATCGAGCGCGCGCTGGGCAGCCAGCGCCTGCGCATACTGGTGCCGCCACAAGCCATGCAACCAGCTCTGCAATGGGTCAACCAGCGGCACAACCACCTGCATGTGCGCCTGCTGGAGGCCTCAGAACCCGCCAACCCGCAAGCCTTCTGGGCAGATGGTTTCTCCGCCAAACTCAATCTCAAGCCCCACCCATTGCAAGCCGCGCTGCGCCAGTTGCTGCGCGAGCAAGACCGCCACTGCGTGGACAGCCCCGAGGCCCTGCGCCACACCCCACACGCCATGACGCAGCAGGGCCTCATGTCGGGCAAGGCCCAGCAGTTTGACAAGCTAGACCACAAGCGCCTTGACCAGGACTGGATGACGGGCTTTGACAACCGCGACCGCCTGGGCCAGCTGACGCAGCAGATCCACACCCAAACCCAAATCTGGGAAGCCCTGGACCAAGCCAAAAAAACCGCGCAAGCGGCACAGGCGACAGCTGCCGCACAACACAGCCTGTGGCAGCGGCTGCTGACCCTGCGCTTTGAAGACCTGGATGTGCCCGCCGCCCACACCCTGCTGCAACAACTGCAAGCCAAATTGGCCGCGCTGCTCAACCCGCAGTCCGACACCGCACAGGCCAAGGCCCGCTGGGAAGCCGCCAGCCTCCAGACACACCAAGCCGACAACAACCTGCGCACACTTGAAACACAACACGCCACGGCACAGGCCGAGCACCGTCAAGCCGAGAAAAAGCAGCAGGAATACGCCGCCCGCGTGGCAGAGCACACCGCTGCACCCACTTCCGCACCCACCGCCAGCCAAGCCGAGAGCCTGCTGCCGCTGCTGATGCCCACCTTTGACCCCACGGCCTTGGCCTGCGACACCCTTGATACGCAGGAGCGCCAGACCCTGAATCAGGCCAGCCAGCAAGTCCAAACGCTCGCCAAACAGCAGTTTGGCCTGCACAAAGACATCATCAACCAGATGGGCAGCGCCCACAAAGAAGACCGGGGCGCACTGGCCGAGCAGGCCCGCGAAGTGGAAGCTCTGCCACAGTACCTGGAACGCCTGCGCGTGCTGGAAGAAGAGGCCCTGCCCGACAAACGCGCACGGTTTCAGGACTACCTCAACACCGCATCCGACCAGGGCGTGAGCACCCTGCTGCGCGGCATCGATGCCCAGGTGGCCGAGATCAACGAGCGCATTGCCGACCTCAACCGCACACTGCAGCGGGTGGACTTTCAGCCGGGCCGCACCCTCCAGCTCGACCCGCAGCCCGTGGTTCACCCCGTGCTCCAAGACCTGCACAAATCCATGGCCCGCCTGCGCAGCGAGCGTCTGCGCGACGACGGCGGCACCAGCCACTACCAGGCCCTGCAAACCATGGTGCAACTGCTGCGCGAACACGCCACCAACCGCCGCTCCAAAGCCGCCCAGGCCCTGCTGGATGCCCGCTACCGCCTACAGTTTGCGGTGCATGTGATTGACCGCGAAACGGCCCAAGTGCTGGAGCGGCGCACCGGCTCGCAAGGCGGCAGCGGGGGCGAGAAAGAAATCATCGCCAGCTATGTGCTGACCGCCTCACTCAGCTACGCACTGTGCCCGCCGGGACGCAAAGCGCCGCTGTTTGGCACCATCGTGCTGGACGAAGCCTTCTCCAAAAGCTCTGCAGCCGTGGCCGCCCGCATCATCCAGGCGCTGCGGGAGTTTGGGCTGCACGCCCTGTTCGTCACGCCCAACAAAGAACTTCGCCTGCTGCGCAACCACACCCGCAGCGCCGTGCTGGTGCACAGGCGCGGTGCCCAGGCCACCTTGGCCTGCCTGAGCTGGGAAGAACTGAACGCCCACGCCAACCAGCGGAAAATTTGAAAAAATGGCCTCTTGTGCTTATCCAGCATGCACAGACAGCTATTGAAATTAACACGCCATGAAATCCCCACGGCAACTTGCTGAAGCTCTGGCACGCCAATGGCAGCGCGCTGACTGGCGCGAACAGCACCTGCTCCCATCCCCCGGCAGCGGGGTGTGGCCGATGACACTGCCCATTGGCCAGCCCGATGCAACCACTTTTCTGGACAACAGCGGCACCTTTCGGCAGCATTTGCAACAGTGGCAGGCTGTGGCCAGCGCCAACCCCCATGCCTGCACTGACCCCGGCACAGCAGGTCACTCCACAAGCAACGCAACCGGCACGGTGACCTGGCAAGCCCGCAGCTACCGTGGCGGCAGTGCACCGGTGCCCGTGCCCACACACTGGGTGCTGGCGCGTCCGTCTGAGTGTGTGGCCGCCATCGCCCAATGGGGCGGCAGCGCGGGGGCCACTGTGCGGGCTGACTACCAAGCACTCGTTACCGTGCTGGGCCAGGTCGATGCCAGATTTCACCGCCTGTTGCTGCGCAGGCTGGCCCTGTGGCGGGGGGCGGACACCGCTCAGGTGGTCACTGCCACCCGCATTGCGCAGGAGCTTGAGCCCGGCTGCGCCCAAGGCAAACCCTTGCGCGCCCTGGCGCTGGCGGGCAACGACAGCAAGTTTTTCGAGCGCCACGCCAGCCTGCTGACGGCCTTGCTGGATGTGCGCTTTGACGGCGAAGCCAGCGCCCAGGGCCTGACCGCTTTTCTGGGTGCCAGCGCCGAGGGCGAGCACTGGCTGCTGGTGGCCCCACTGGCCCCCGGCCTGCTGCCCTTTGCCCGCCAGCGCGTGACCACCAGCGAGCTGGCCACCACACCGCTGGCCGCCAGCCACATCCTGCTGATGGAGAACGAGCGTTGCCTGCACCAGCTGCCCCAGCCGCTGCCAGACACCATCGCCATTCTCGGAGCCGGGCTCAACCTGGGCTGGCTGGCCGCGCCCTGGTTGCAAAGCCGCCAAGTGGCCTACTGGGGCGACATCGACACCTGGGGCCTGGCCATGTTGGCCACCGCCCGCAGCCACCTGCCCCACCTCCATCCATTGCTGATGGACCGCACCACTTTCGATGCGCACACCCACCTGGCCGTGGCCGAACCGGTACACGCCAGCCCGGAACGGTCAGGCATGTGGCTGCCCGACGCAGCCGCACTGGATCAACACCTGCGCAGCCTTGCCAGCGGGCGGTTGGAACAAGAATTTTTGCCGCCCGCGGTGGTGGCGCAGGCTGTGCGGGCGTGGCATTTGGCTCAGTAGAATTAATATCAATCTATTACATTGTTTTTAGATTGTTATTTCAATCATGTCTACCACACCCTTCCCCATATTGCCCGGTCGCAGCTTGATCAGCCTGGGGGAGCGCGTGGCGCTGGCCCGGCGTGCCCGCCAGCTCAGCCAGCGCGATCTGGCCTTTTTGGCCGGTGTGGGGGCCAGCTCCATCGTCGCCCTTGAAAAAGGCCACCCCGGCGTGGCCCTGGGCACTCTGGCCAGGGTGCTGGATGCGCTGGAGTTGCTGCCTGAAATGGACCAGCTGCTGCCACCCCAGCGCGACCCCGCGCTGGTTCAACACGCTGTGCGGCAGCTTCAACCCAAGCAGCGACAGCCATGAAAACCCCCGTCTGGACCTGGCTGCCCGGCTCGCCCGACCCCGTACTTGCGGCACACATCGACGTTGACGCTGGCCAGGGAAAATTTTGGTACCAACCGGCTTACATGGACGCGCCCCTCGCGCGTGCGCTGGACCCTTTGCACCTGCGGTTTTCGCGCAAAGGCACGGGCATCCCCATGCTGAAAGACGGTGGCCTGCCCGGCGTGGTGGCAGACGCCATGCCTGCAGGCTACGGGGCCGACCGCCTGCATGCGCTGCATGGCCGCACGCTGACGGCTTTGGAGCTGCTGGCGCTGGGCCCACCTGACGGCGCAGGTGCCATTGAGGTGTGCCACGACATTGAACGCAAGCTGGCCTGGCAGCCCCACACCCTGGCTGAGCTGCGCACCCACATTCAGCAGCTTGACCATTCCGCCCCCGCCAGCCGGGCCATACGCCCAGCGCCGGTGGCGAACGCCCCAAACTCACGGTGCAACACCAAGGCAAACTGTGGCTGGCCAAGCTGCAAGACCGGGGCGATGCCCCGCACCTGCCCGCGCGCGAATTTGTGGTGATGCACATGGCCGCCCAACTGGGCCTGAACGTGCCCGACGTGCGGTTTGAAACCCACGCCGGGCGCGAAGTGTTTCTGGTTGAACGCTTCGACCGCGCGGGTAACCCGCTGCGCCCCCAACGCCACCTGTTTGCCAGCGCCCACACCGTGCTGGGGTTGGGTGCCAGCACCCTGCCTGGCGATGCCCGCCGCTCGTATCTGGTGCTGGCCGACCACATGCGCCGCTGGATCAGCCAACCCGCACATTGCCAGCAAGACTTGCATGAACTCTGGCGGCGCATGGCCTACAACGCCCTGGTGGGCAACCGAGACGACCACCCCCGCAACCACGGCCTGCTGCACGACGGCACGGGCTGGCGGCTGTCCAAAGCGTTCGACATCACCCCACTGCCCACCTTCACCGGCATGCTGGCCATGGCCGTGGCAGAAGATGGCTCGCAAGCCAGCACACCTGCCAACCTGCTGCGTGCAGCACCGCATTTCGGCGTGGGCTTGGGCGATGCCGCCGCCTGGCTGGCCCAGGCTGCCCAGCACGTGGCACGGCATTGGGAGGCGCTGCTGCTGGCCCAAGGCGTACCCGCTGGCGCCACTGCACAGTTCAACGCCGCGTTTGCTCTGTCAAATGAACTGGCCGAAGCGCCCGAGAAGCTGGAAGAGGCTGTCACACCCCTTCTGAGGACTCGCAAGAAAAGCATATAGATATTTACAAAATAGGCATATCCAATACAATCTATATGTATGCCAAAAACCGCCCGAGCCCTGCAACAGCTGCCTCCCGCTACCCAGGCCACCCTGGAAAAACTGGGGGCTGACCTGGCGGTGGCACGGTTGCGCCGCAAAGAATCCCTCAAAACCTGGGCCAACCGCATGGGCGTGTCCGTGCCCACGCTGCAGCGGCTGGAAGCGGGCGACCCCGGGGTGGGCATTGGCATCGTGGCCACGGCGCTGTGGCTCATTCAGCGCGATGCCGAGCTGGGCCAACTGGCCGCCCCCGAGCAAGACCGTGGCGCCATTGAAATGGATGTGCGCGAGGCCGTTGCACTGGGCCGCGCCCGCGCACGTGCCGCCGCCGAGACGCGCTTGAGCACCGAGCGCAAAGGAGCCTGAGGTGCGCCTTGATGACCTTTACCTCTGGTATTTGGCAGACCCGGCCCACCCGCGCCTGGTGGGCGACTTGAAGCTTGTGTCAGCCGGCAAAGGCGTGTCGCTTCGGTACAGCCCAGATTGGCTGCGTACGGGCTTTGCCCTGAGCGAAGACCTGCCACTGGTGGACACCGAGTTTTTGCCACCCGCCCGCCTGTCAGCCGACGCACAGCGTGCGGTGGGTGCGGTTGACGATGCGCGGCCCGACCGCTGGGGCGAGAAAGTCATCCGCTTTGTGGACAAGCCCAAACGCCTGTCGCTGATGGAGTACCTGTATTACGCCGGTGACGACCGGTTTGGGGCGCTGGGCGTGTCCACCTCGGTCAGCAGCTACCAGCCCCGCACCGGCGGCCCGCTGCCACGCTTGCCCGATGCCCAGCGATTGAGCGAAGTGGTCAGCAAGATTGAAGCCGCTGAACCACTGACAGAGCTGGAAGCCCGCATCATCGCCGGGGGCGGCAGCCCGCTGGGCGGTGCCAAACCCAAGGCACTGATGGACATCGGTGGTGAGCAATGGGTCATTAAATTCTTCAACAACGAACCGGTAGACACCCCGTTGGTTGAGCACGCCACCATGACCCTGGCTGCACAGGCGGGTATTGCCGTGGCCACCACTCAGCTGGTGCCGCTGGTGGGGTTCAACGCAGTGGCCATACGCCGCTTTGACCGCTTGGCCAGCGGCCAGCGCGTTCACAGCATCTCGGCGGGCACGGCCATTCGCGAGCCCCAACTGGGCTACCCGGAACTGGCCCGCATCCTGCGGCGGGTGGGGGTGGCCGAAGGTGGCCAGAACCTGCAAGACGCCCGTGAGTTGTTCCGGCGCATGGTGTTCAACATCCTGATGGACAACACCGACGACCACGAAAAGAACCATGCCCTGCTGGTCGTCAATCCCCACGCCAACGGTCGGCTGAAACTGGCCCCGGCCTACGACGTGCTGCCATCCAATTCAGGCCAGGGCTACCAGGAATTCATCTGCGGCGCACACGGCCGCGATTCGACGCTGGGCAATGCCCTGTCCGAATGCGAAGCGTTTGGCCTCACAACCGCCGAAGCCGCGCAACAGGTGACCCGCGTGATTGCGGTGGTGGACACCTGGCAGGCCCATTTCGCACACATGGGGGTGTCGGCCAACGACATCAGACACCTGGCCGAGTTCATTGACGGCGACGAACTGCGAGCACAGCGCAGGGGGGTTGACCCACACCATTACGCAAACCTCGGTGCAAAGCCTGGCAAAGCAAGCCGCCCGGCGCGCAAAAGCCCATTCAGCCCGTGACGCCGTGACGGCCTGACCCGCCCACAACCTACCCCACCAGCAACCGCCCCAGCACCACCGGCTTGCCCGCTGCATCGGCCTGCAGCACCAGCCCCTCGCCCGACGCGGTGTTGGCCCCGGCCAGGTCGGCCAGCACAAACATGTGCGTCACCCACACAGGGCCTGAACCAGCGCGGTGCGCAGTTGCGCCAGCCTGTCGGCCGTGGTGGTCTCGGGGCTGCCCACCGGTGACGCCAGGGCCTCCCACGGCTGCGCCGCGCCAAACGCCAGCGTGGCCGTTTCCATGCAGCGGCACCATGGGCTGCTGCGCACGCTGTCGGGCCGCAAGCCCTGCGCGGTAAACCATGCGCCCAGGCCGCGGGCCTGCTCGCGCCCCTCGGCGCTCAGGTTGCGCTGCGTGCTGCAGTCGCCCAGCTTGAAGTTGGGCGGGTCAAACGTGCCCGGCGCCAGCGCGTGCCGAAACGCCAACACCACGCCGCCACGGCGCAGCAGCGCAGCGGTGTCGTCGCTGGCGGCCATGGCACTGCCCAACAACGGGCTGCCCGCTGCGCCCGCCAGCGTGCCCAGCGCCCCGGCTTGCAACAGACGTCGGCGGGTGAACGGGGTTGAAAAAACGCCGCGAGTTTCAGGAGTTGGAACCATGTGTTGCCCTCGGATCAGTATCTGAAAACGAGGGGCTCAGGTTAGCGGGCTTCGGTTAAGCCTATGGGATGAAGGAAATGGCCAGCTGCGCAGGCTGAAGGTGCGAAGATGGTCCACCGCTCTGCCGTACACGCACAAGCCCATGCCCACCACCACCTTCACCCTGCCCACCATGATCACCCAGGCCGATGCCGAGGCCGTGATGTTCGAACTGCAAGACCTGCCCTGNACCACCGCGCGTGGGCCGAACACACCCGCATGATTGACCCGGGCGACATCGCGGGGGCGCTGGCCGAGGCGGGGCATGAGGCTGCGGATATCGAGACGAGTGACTGAGTGGGGCACGGGGCGGGAGATGCTCCAACCCGCGAAATCCAAAGCTCAAACAGCCTTCAAATCATCCAAGAACTCCGAGCCAAGTTCGACGCAACTGATCATCAGCCGGTCCCGCGCCCGTGTGCACGCCACATACAGCAGATGCCGCTCGGTGTTGTAGACATCTTCCAGGTCGGCCTCGTCCATCACGCTTTCAATGCGGGACTGCTGCGGCAGTGCGGAAGCCTGGCAGGTATTTGAAGCATGGCGTCACTTTCTGAGCTGCCTATGCGGCAGTGCGGTGTCTGTCATGGTTCCTTCGGCATGCCCAGTGTTTCTGAGCTGCCTATGCGGCAGTGCGGAATCAGCATTGACGTTCTAGTGACATGCGTGCTTTCTGAGCTGCCTATGCGGCAGTGCGGCTGGAGAAGCAGCGCCTGGCCCTGATGCAACATTTCTGAGCTGCCTATGCGGCAGTGCGGGTGAAGGAAGACATGCGCCCCATTGCCACGCTTTTCTGAGCTGCCTATGCGGCAGTGCGGTTTGCCCTTCCATCCATGTAGCCACGCTGGTATTTCTGAGCTGCCTATGCGGCAGTGCGGCCGCGTGGGCCGTTGGCACCACCTACGGGCTGTTTCTGAGCTGCCTATGCGGCAGTGCGGGCCGCAGACATCGCACAATTCAAGCGCCTGCTTTTCTGAGCTGCCTATGCGGCAGTGCGGGTACCCACTTACTTCAGCAGTCCAATCCTATTTTTCTGAGCTGCCTATGCGGCAGTGCGGCGTAGGCATCCATCACGGCAAGCGCCTCGTCATTTCTGAGCTGCCTATGCGGCAGTGCGGGTATGGCAACAGCGATGGCAATTGCATCGCAATTTCTGAGCTGCCTATGCGGCAGTGCGGGACAGCAACGAACACTACACGCTCAAGGCACTTTTCTGAGCTGCCTATGCGGCAGTGCGGGGCATGGGCTGGCTGGACGATCCAAGGCATCATTTCTGAGCTGCCTATGCGGCAGTGCGGCTGGAGCAACCCCAATTACGGCCAATCATTTCTTTCTGAGCTGCCTATGCGGCAGTGCGGATGTTGCTTGGCAGCGGTGTCGGCTTGCGCTTTTTCTGAGCTGCCTATGCGGCAGTGCGGGCTGTTATTGCTCCGGCCCCATGAAGTCTTAACCGGCGGCATATTTGACCCTTGGGTCCTGAAAGTAGCTCATCACCCGCTCGGGTGACTTCT
>JFJP01030185.1_pt1 | contig 23412 bp, 16 predicted proteins | sample 431651 | NCBI WGS metagenome assembly JFJP01 (sample SAMN02602958, study PRJNA72255) | Microbial mat metagenome, whole genome shotgun sequencing project. | biome: fresh water; feature: sink hole; material: water; isolation source: purple microbial (photo- and chemosynthetic) mats found in...
GCTGGCAGGACATCTGCGTGAATTTTCACCGTGCCCATCCGCAAACCTGCCGGAACTGTGTCGAAAGCGACACGCTGCTGTCGCGGGGCGTGGCTCCGGGAACCTTCAAGGTCTATCGCTGCAAAAATCAGATGTACGATATTGCGACCCCGATCATCGTCGGCGGGCAGCATCTGGGCAATGTGTTTCTGGGGCAATTCTTCTTTGACGACGAACCGCCGAACCGCGAGCAGTTTCGCGCTCAGGCCCGGCGCTATGGCTTTGACGAAGCGGACTATCTGGCGGCACTGGATCGTGCGCCGCGCTGGAGCCGGGAAAAAGTCAATACGGCCATGACGTTTTACACCCAGTTCGCTCACCTGTTTTCAACGGTGAGCTACAGCAACCTGCAACTGGCGCGGGGGGTGGCGGAGCGGGAGAACCTGATCAACGCGCTGCAAGACAGTGAAGCCCGATTCCGCCGGGCGGTCGAGGAAGCGCCCGTTCCGATCATGCTTCATGACGAGGACGACCAGATCCTGCAACTCAGTCAAGGCTGGACTCGCTACTCCGGTTACACCCTTGCGGATCTGCCGACGCTGGGCGACTGGACTGAGCGCGCCTACGGCGCACGGACTGGTTCCGCGAAGGACTATATCGACCGGCTGTTTTTGATCGATGCCACCACGCACAATGGCGAGTGGATCGTCACCGCCAAAGACGGCTCACAGCGGATTTGGGAATTCCAGACCACCCCACTGGGCCGAATTCATCAGGACAAACGTGTGCTATTAAGCCTGGCGGTGGATATCACCGAGCGCAAGCAGGCGGAATGCCGACTCTTCGAGAGTAAAAATGAACTGCAAAAGATTTACGATTCAATGCCGATCATGATTTGTCAGTTGAACGTCGATCGAAAAGTGATCGAAGCGAATGCGTATTTCCGATTATTCACCGGTTGGCCGGATCAGCCGATTTCATTGTCGGAAAAAGCCTGCGGTGTATTGGGTTGCATCAATTCGCTGGACGATCCGAGAGGTTGTGGCTTTGGCCTGAATTGTAAAAATTGCGCTCTTCGTCTGGCCATTCAAAATACAATAGAAACGGGCCGCAGCCATACGGATATCGAGTACCAGACCACGTTACTGATCAATGGTGTCAGAAAAGCCGTCCTGATGCTCTGTTCAACCGCTTTAATTCAGAAAAATGATCAGAAGGTGGTCTTGTTGAGCATGATTGACATTACCGAGCGCAAGCAGACCGAGGAAGCGCTCCATCGTAGCCTGGCTGAGGCGCAACGCCACCACACCCAGATGGTCACCCTCAACCGGATGAACGACCTGCTGCTCTCGTGTGAAACCCAGGTCGAAGCTTACGAGGTCATTGCCAACAGTGCGGGTGCCTTATTCGTCGGATGCAGCGGAGGGCTGGCGATCCGCGAGGCCACCGCCCCGAACCTGCGGGTAGTGGCGACTTGGGGTCATGAACGGACGCTCCCCGCGACCTTCCTGTCCGATGCGTGTTGGGCCTTGCGGCGCGGGGAGCCGTATGAAGTCGCCGACCCGCCCCACAGTGTTCATTGTCAGCACTTTGCTACACCACCGGCGTATGCCTACCTGTGTGTGCCACTGACCGTGCGGGGTGAAACCTTCGGCCTGTTGCAGGTCAGCGCCGCTACCGCGCTCGTCGGCGAATCGTTCCAGGAATGGCGTACTTTGGTCCTCAAAGTCTGTGGGTCGATCAAACTGGCGCTGTCCAACCTCAAATTACAGGAAGCGTTACGCGAACAGGCCATTCACGACGCGCTCACCGGACTATTCAATCGCCGTTATCTGGATGAAACCCTGCCCCGGGAACTCCGCCGCTGCCAACGCACCGGCGAATCCTTGGCCGTCGCCATGCTGGATCTGGATCATTTCAAGGGATTCAACGACACGTTTGGTCACGGAGCGGGCGATGCCATCTTGCGAGCAGTCGGCGAATTACTGCAGCGCTCCTCGCGCGTCGGCGATCTGGCCTTCCGCTACGGCGGTGAGGAACTGACGCTCATCTTGCTCGGCATCACGGCGAACCATGCGCAGATCCGGCTGGATGGCCTGCGGCAAGCCGTCACGCAACTGCGCCTGCTCCACCACGGTAATGACTTGCCGGCGATCACCGTGTCTATCGGCGTCGCCGTCGCTGGACAATGGGAAATGGACGCGCCAGCCCTGTTGGGGCGCGCCGATGCCGCGCTGTATCAAGCCAAAATTCAGGGCCGTAATCAGGTGGTCATGGCTCCCACGCCACCTGAGAGATCAACATCGGCACGTCGGCTCAGCACTAAGGCGATTTCCTGAAAAGAGGATACCCGCCTTGATCCCCACTCCAGCCAAACCCGAGCATTTTAGCCACGGAATAACACAGAATGACACAGAAAAAGAAAAGAATTTTCCGTGTTTTTCCGTGTTTTTCCGTGGCTAAGTTCTGGAATGAGGATCGAACCCGGTATTCTCTTTATGAGAAATCACCTAAATAATCTTCCGTTGCCGCAACCGCTTGATGTCTTCGGCGGCGATCCCCAGCAATTCCCGCATGACCTCATACGTCGCATTGCCCAGCGGCGGCCCCAGGTTGGTAATGCGGCCTGGCGTCGCTGACAGGGTCGGCACCACGTTCGGCACCACCACTTCACCCAAACCCTCTTCTTCAATCCGCGCCAGATTGCCCCGCGCCTGAAAATGCTCGTCCGCGAAAATGTCGGCGATGCTGTTCAATTTGCCGACCGGCACCTCGCAATCCAGACAACGCTGCATCACGTCATCGCGATCCAACGCCCCGACCCACTCAATGACCAGCCGGTTCACCTCATCACGCGCTGCCAGCCGCTGGCGCTGCGGGCCATAGAGCGCCGATGAGGCCAGTTCCGGTTGTTTCATCGCTTCCGCCAGCCGCTCGAACATTTTGTCCGTGGTGCAGGCAATGGCGATCCACTTGTCGTCTTTCGTCCGAAAGTGGCCATGCGGAACGGCGACAAAGCTGCCCGCGCCTTGCCGCTCGCGCACTTTGCCGAACAGGCCGTAGGAAGCGGCGATCTCGTCCAGTTGCCGGAATACGGCTTCATAAATGCCGATATCCACGATCTGCCCGCGCCCGGTCTTTTCTCGATGGCGCAGCGCCAGCAGAATGCCAATCGCCCCGTAAACGCTGGAGATGTAGTCGCTCAATGGCGCAGTGCCCGGCACGACCGGCGTTTCCCCAGGAAAACCGGCCAGATAGGACAGTCCACCGAAGGCATGGGCGATATGCGCGAAGCCGGAGCGGCGGCGATAAGGGCCGGTCTGTCCGTAACCGGAAACCCGTAGATAAACCAGGCCGGGATTGGCAGCGCTCAACTCCTTCCAACTCAGTCCCCATTCTTCCATGGTGCCCGGCCGGAAGTTCTCAATCAGCACATCCGATTTCTCGATCAGCCGCAGAAACAGTTGCACCCCTTCCTTCTGACGCAGATCAATAGTGACTGATTTGCGGTTACGCGCCTCGGTCAACCAGGCCAAGGTCGCGTCATGGCGTTTGGTCGGTGTCCCGAAGCGACGCATGGGATCGCCAGCGACCGGATGCTCGACCTTGAACACTTCAGCGCCGAATTCGCCAAAAATCGACGCAGCGTAGGGACCGGCCAAGAAGGTGCCCAGATCGATGACCCGGATGCCGCTCATCGGCAATTTGGAAGATTCCGCTTCCGCATCATGCGCCGCCTCCCGCAACGGCTCGGCAGATGGCGTACTATTCTCTGAATGATTTTGATCGTTCTCGTCCGACATGTCGGATTCTCCTAGTGGTTCGCTACCTAAAGATAGTTGCCTTCATCACGGAATTCCATGCATGATCCTGTCGGCGCTGACTCTGCGTAATTCCTGGGCGCTGTGTGAAGCCAGATTATCAAGTCGATCCAACCCGTTGATCCTGCTGAGAGATAGTCGCCTTGCTTGTCTACCCCGCCGTTCCGATCACGGTAAAATTTACAGGATCAAATTTTTTCTGAATAATCAATGATGAGTTTTTCGACAACCTCTTAAAGTGCTTTCGCTCACGCCAGTCACGGCATTTGCACTAAAATAACGCAATAGCCACTCGTTTGCACCTTCATAGCGCTTATCATCGACCTCGATCTCCAGGAAACATGTAGCGACGTTTCCGCCGAGCTACCCCGATCCATGATATTAGGCATTGAGCCTCCTCCCGATCCTCCCAGTGAATATTCTGGCTCGAACCTTGCTGATGACAGCGGTCACTGTACATTGAGGAGAGAGAGCTTATGGCGTCCTGGCCCTTCCGCTGCTGGCCATTATTGCCCCTGCTGGCGCTGGCATTGATCAGTCCCGCCGTGCTGGCTGGCGAAGAACCGATACCCGCGGCGATCAATACGGTTTGGGTGGCGACCAGCGCCGTGCTGGTGTTTTTCATGCAAGCGGGCTTTGCCCTGCTGGAAGGTGGTATGGCGCGCAGCAAGAACGCGGTCAACGTCCTCATGAAAAATTACTTGGACGCCTGCGTCGGCAGTCTCATTTTCTGGCTGATTGGATTTGGGCTGATGTTCGGCCATAACGCTACCGGCTGGTTTGGCACTAGCCATTTCGTGATGAACAGCGGGACGTCCTGGGACTGGACTTTTCTGTTCTTCCAGATGATGTTCGCGGCGACCTCGACCACCATTGCCTCCGGGGCCATGGCTGAACGCATTCATTTCCGCGCCTATCTGATCGGTGCCTGTGTGATCTCCGGGCTGATTTACCCGATCTTCGGGAGTTGGGCCTGGGGCGGCTATGGCGGCGGCGAAGGCTGGCTCAAGGCACTGGGCTTTATTGATTTCGCGGGTTCGGCGGTGGTGCATTCCATTGGCGGCTGGTGTGCACTGGCCGGCATCATCGTCTTGGGAGCACGCTTGGGCCGGTTTGGTCCACGTGGCGAATCGCGCTCCATGCCGGGCCATAATCTGAGCCTGGTGGCGCTGGGCGGTTTCATCCTCTGGTTCGGCTGGTTTGGCTTCAACGGGGGTTCTACGCTGGCTGCCGATGTGAGCATCGGCAAAATTCTGATCAATACCCATCTTGGTGCCTGCGCGGGCGCAGTGGGATCCGCGTTATTCAGCGTCGCGGTGAACCGGCCGGTGCTGTTAACGGGTACCGTGAACGCCAGTATTGGTGGACTGGTGTCGGTCACGGCTGGTTGCGCCACCATGGACCCTGGCTATGCCATTCTCACGGGAATCGTTGCTGGCGTCATCGCGACGGTTGGACCGACGCTGCTGGCTAAAATGAACTGGGACGATGTCGTAGACGCGGTTTCCGTCCATGCGTTCTGTGGCTCCTGGGGAACCCTGGCCGCCGGCTTGTTCTATAGCGGGGACCTGTTCAACCCCAATCGAATCGCTGTACAGGTCATCGGTATTCTCACCGCTCTGGTCTGGGGATTAGGTGCCGCCTGGCTGACCTATCTGCTGATCGCCAGCACCATTGGTATCCGCTCTAGCACCCTGCACGAACAACGGGGTCTGGACTTCACCGAACACGCGGAAATTGGCTATCCTGAATTCCAGCAACCGCAAACGTTCAATCCGGAAGGATTACACCGTTAGGTCCCCTGATTATTATGGAATTTGAGCAGAAGAAAAGAGCCATTGAAGAGGGTCTGAAGCCCTTTATCAGCGGCGACTCTTTGGCTTACGCCCTGCAAATATGGGAAGCCCGGTATGCGCAGGAACCCACGTTCGCGCTGCAAGGCTTTACCAGCGAGCTGTGCGACAGCCTCACTCTGACCCTGCCACGGGCACGGATCCTGATGCTGCAAAGCCTGATCCGCGCCCTGAACAACCTGCCGGTTTCTGCCGCCGACTCCGACTCCAGGGCATCTACTCCTTCCCATCCCGTTCCTCAGCCTGCTCCGAATAATGACGCGGTAAAAGTTTGCGTCCTGCTGCTGGATACGCTGATCCGCAGTCTGCCCAGAACTGACGGTGAAGCCCTGCGCCAGTACCTGTTGACCCACCTGACCCCGCTGCGTCAACCGGAACCGGTTCGGAACGCCCTCCGCGACTGGCTGAACCGGGGGCAAGCGATTACGATTTCCATCGCTGAACCCGTGCTGACCCAATGGGTCAATCTGGCGTATGTCGCCCTGTGTGAAAGCCTGGGTCCCGTCCGGGCCGATCAGGTGCTGCACAAGGCGATTATGCAGGTCGAAACGGTCACCGCCGGGGCGGGTTTTCCGGTCCGACAGTTGCTTTGAAGGGAACTGGATTAATGCGCTGGCGTCAGCCATTCCCGCCGGGTCTGGCCGGATTCACCGGTTCGTAACGCCGCCAGCAATTCCGGCAACACCCGATCAAGCTTTTCATCCAGCATCCAGGGCGGGTTGATGATGATCATGCCGCAGCCGTGCAGACCGGTTGGCCGATCATAGGGATAGAGGCCCAATTCTGCGCACAGAATGGCGGGAATCGCCAGTGCCTGCAGGTTCTGCTGAAAGCGTAGGCTGGGTCCCCGGTCAAGGATCGGATACCAGATCGCGACTATGCCCGTGGCCCAGCGTCGGTGGATGGTCTGCACTGCCTCGGTCAATCGATCAAATTCATCGCGCAACTCAAAAGCCGGATCGATAAAGACCAGTCCGCGTCGTTCGGGAGGCGGTAGCAACGCTTGCAGGCTGGCGTAGCCGTCCGCGTGCTGCACCGTGACCTGCCGGTCGCCGGCGAATTCGGCTTTCAGCACCGGATAGTCGCTGGGATGCAGTTCGGTCAACGTCAACCGATCTTCAGGCCGCAACCGGTGGCGAATCAGGCGTGGTGAACCGGGATACCAGCGCAACATTCCATCGGGATTCAAGGCGCGCACTTGCGCCTGATACGCGCTCAATTCCGGCCCCAGATCCTGCCGATCCCATAACCGGCCAATGCCGCCCTGATATTCCCGATTTTTCAGCGCCGGCTCAGAATGCAAATCGTAGCGCCCGGCACCGGCATGGGTGTCGAAAACCCGGAACGGTTTGTCTTTGCGTTGCAGGGCCTCGATGAGTTGAATCAGCAGGACATGTTTGAACACATCAGCGAAATTGCCGGCGTGGAAGGCGTGGCGGTAACTGTTCATTCGTCAGTCGGCGGGCGCAACGCCTGCTCCAGCGTCGGCCAGACATTCTCCAGAATCAGCGCCTGCGCTTCGGCGCGTGGGTGCAGGCCATCGTCCTGAATCAGTGCCGGGTTGCCTGCCACTCCCTTTAACATGAACGGAATCAACGGGATTGCATACCGTTCGGCCAGTTCGCTGAACGTCGCCTGAAACTTTTGGGTGTAGAGTGAGCCATAATTCGGCGGAATGCGCATTTCCGCCAGCAGCACCCGGGCGCTGGCCTGCTGCGCTAACTCGATCATCCGTGCCAGGTTGTGGCCCATGATCATCGGCGGTTGGCCGAGCAAGCCGTCATTCGCGCCCAGTTCCAAGATCACCAGCGTCGGGCGATGCTGTTTTAGCGCCGCTGGCAACCGGCTTAACCCGCCACTGGTGGTTTCGCCACTGATGCTGGCATTGGCGATCTGGTGGGGGTAGCCGCGTTCCTGCAAGCGGCGTTGCAACAGGCTGACCCAGCCCTGCGCTGTCGGGAGACCATAAGCGGCGCTCAGGCTGTCGCCAAAGACGAGAATCACCGGCGTTTCAGCCCATGTCGGGACGCTGAAAAGCGCCGTTAACCAAAAAGCCACTATCGGTAGCCATCGTGAGCCATTCAACTTTTTCATCTGCGGAGAACCTGGTCATGCGGGTCGATCATCATCTGGAAGGGAGTCGCGGGATAAGCGTAGCCGCTCCGTCGGCAGCCGACAACTCAACCGCCATTATTCAGGTGGAAGGTCTGGGTAAACAAGTGGTCAGTCCGGAAGGGCCGCTGGTGATTCTTGACGACATCCGTTTCAGCATCGCCAAGGGGGAAAGTGTGGCGGTGATTGGTGCCTCCGGTTCCGGGAAATCGACACTGCTGGGGTTACTGGCCGGGCTGGATACGCCGACGCACGGTCGGGTGTTGCTGGCCGGGGTGGATTTGAACGGTCTGGATGAGGATGGCCGCGCCTTATTGCGGGCGCAACGGGTTGGCTTCGTGTTTCAGTCCTTCCAGTTGCTGACGGGTCTGACGGCGCTGGAAAACGTCATGTTACCGTTGGAACTGGCGGGGCAGTCGGATGCCCGCCGCCAGGCGCTGGATGTGCTGGAGCGGGTCGGCCTTAAAGCCCGCGCCCGGCATTATCCGACTCAGTTGTCCGGCGGTGAGCAACAGCGGGTGGCGATTGCCCGCGCCTTTGCCGGTAATCCCGATGTGCTGTTTGCCGATGAACCGACCGGCAATCTCGATCAGAAAACCGGCCACCGAATTGTGGAATTACTGTTCGCGTTGAACCGGGAACAGGGCGCAACACTGGTGCTGGTCACGCATGATCCAGAGCTGGCAGCGTATTGCGACCGGATTCTGGAACTGGATGACGGGCGGTTACGGCCACCATCAGCCAAGCAGACCGAAGGAGTTTGAAACCATGGCCAATCCGGGAACCGTTGCATCTCCGAACTGGGGCAACATCAGCCGTATGGCCTTGCGCGCCCTGCATCGTGACTGGCAGTCCGGTGAATTGCGCGTTTTAGCGATTGCGCTCCTGATTGCCGTGGCCAGTGTCGCTGCTGTCGGCTTTTTCACCGACCGCATTCAGCAGGCGATGGAACGCAAGGCCAGTGAATTACTGGGTGCGGATCTGGTGGTGTCCTCGGCCAATCCGCTGCAACCGGGACTGGCAGCAGCGGCGCAGCAACAGGGGCTGCAAACTACGGACACCTGGAATTTTCGCAGTGTGGTACTGGTGGGCGAGCAGACGCAATTAACCGAGGTGAAAGCGGTGAGCGCCGGTTATCCCTTGCGCGGCGTCTTGCAGGTCAGCGATGCGCCCTTTGCGCCGCCGCAAACGGTCAAGGCCATTCCCAGTCCCGGACACCTTTGGGGGGATGAGCGGCTCATGCAGACGCTCAATTTAAAAGTTGGCGATTCGGTCAATCTTGGTGCCCGTACATTTCAGGTGGAGCGGGTGCTGGTCGATGAACCGGATCGGGCGGGTGATGTGTTCAGCATCGCGCCGCGCCTGTTGATGAACCTGGCGGATGTGCCCTCGACCGAACTGATTCAGCCCGGCAGCCGGGTTAATTATCGCCTGCTGCTGGCCGGAGAACCGGTGGCGCTTAACGGTTTCAAGACTTGGGCGGAATCCCGGTTGGCGAGTGGGGAAAGGCTGCAAGGCGTCCGCGAAGCCCGTGCAGAGTTGCGGTCGGCGCTGGATCGGGCCGAGCGCTTTCTGAATCTGGCGGCGCTGGTTAGCGTGATTCTGGCCGGGGTTGGGGTTGCCATCGCCGCTCGCCGGTTCGCCGGGCGTCACTGGGACAGCGTGGCGATTCTGCGCTGCGTCGGCGCGACCGAGAGTCTGATTATTCGACTGTTTGTCCTGGAATTGCTGGCGCTGGCGGCGCTGGCGGGAGTCGCCGGGTTACTCGTCGGCTATGTGGCGCAGTACGGGTTGAGCGGCGTCCTCGGGCAACTGGTCAGCAGTACCGAATTACCGCCGCCATCCTGGGCACCGGTGCTGCCCGCTCTAGCCACCGGCTTTATCACCCTACTCGGTTTCGGCCTGCCGCCCCTGTTGCGACTGCGGGAAGTGCCGCCGCTGCGGGTGTTGCGCCGTGATTTGGGGCCGGTGAATCCCCGCCTGCTGGCGCTGTACGGTCCCGCAATCGTAGCGACGGCGGCGCTATTGGTCTGGGAGGCGGGTGAATGGCGGTTGGCGCTGTATGTCTGCGCCGGGGTCGCCGGGGCGCTGGTGGTGCTGTCCCTGGCGGCCTGGGGACTGGTGAAATCGCTGAACCTGTTGCGCGGGCAAGTCGGCGTGTCCTGGCGGTTCGGGCTGGCCAATATTGCCCGGCGCGGTCCCGGCAGTGCCACGCAAGTGGTGGCGCTGGGGCTGGGGTTAATGGCGTTGCTGATGCTGACTCTGGTGCGTACCGATCTGCTGACCAGTTGGCGAGCCAGTCTGCCGCCCGATGCGCCGAATCATTTTCTGATCAATGTGCAAACCGGCGAAGTGGACGGCGTCCGCGCCTTTTTGCGGGAGCGCAGTCTGCACGATGTGGAATTGCTGCCGATGGTGCGGGGTCGGTTGACCGCGTTGAATGGTCGTGCCGTCAGCCCGGAGGACTATACCAACCCGCGCGCCCAGCGGCTGGTCGCCCGGGAATTCAACCTGTCCTGGAAAGATGAATTGCAGGCCGACAATCGGATTCTGGCGGGGCGCTGGTGGACGGCGAGCGAACGCGGGCAGGGCGTGGCGTCGGTGGAGGAGGGACTGGCGAAGGATTTGGGCATTGCCCTGGGCGACACGCTACGGTTCGAGATCGGCGGACAGAATGTTGAGGCGAAGGTGATGAGTTTGCGCAGCGTGGAATGGGATTCGTTCCGGGCTAATTTCTTTGTGGTGTTTCCATCCGGCGTGCTGGAAAACTACCCGGCGACCTGGATCACCAGTTTTTACCTGCCCCCGGACCGGAAGCTGGTCTTGGCGGAGCTGGTGCGGCACTTCCCGTCAGTGACAGTGCTGGATGTCGAGGCGCTGATGGTTAAAGTGCGGGAGATCGTGGAACGGGTCATCGCGGCGGTGGAGTATGTGTTTCTGTTCACCTTGGCGGCGGGACTGGTGGTGCTGTATGCGGCGATTCAAGCCACGCAGGATGAGCGCCGGTTTGAAAGCGCGGTGTTGCGGACGCTGGGGGCGCAACGGGCGGTGGTGCGGCACAGCCTGTTGGCGGAATTTGCGACACTTGGGTTGTTAGCCGGGGTATTGGCGGCAGCGGCGGCGAGTGTGCTCGGTTACTTCCTGGCTTCGCGGATCTTCGACTTCCCCTACCAGTGGAGTCCGTGGGTGTGGGTATTGGGTGCCGGCGCGGGCGTGCTGGGCGTGGGACTGGCCGGATTACTGGGCGCCCGTTCGGCGCTGAATCAACCGCCCTGGCGGGCGTTGCGGGAAGGGTGAGGGGCTGTCGAAAAATTCATCATTGATTATTGAGAAAAAATTTCTGTGGAGCTGGCTTCCAGCCCAGCTTTTGGCCGATAGCGCCGGCTGGAAGCCGACTCCACAGTTATATAGATCAAAGACTTGGTTTTTAGACAGCTTCTAACGGTGCGGATACAGCGTTTCCAGCACTTCGGGTTCGACCCGGATGACTTCAATATCGCTCTTGCGGGTGAAATTCCAGCCGTGCGCATGCTGTGTCCCGAAAATGGCGTAGGACAGGATGGAATAGCCGTGCAGACCGATACGATCCGCAACTTTCATGGTACTGCTCGCCCGGTCAAGCGCTTTGCTTTCAATGCTGTTCCCGTTCATGGCTATTCCCTCAAGTCGTGAATCTTGAAAGTTGTTCAAGAGTTAATTGAATTATCGGCAACATTCGCCCAGGCTGTAGACCCTGATCGAAACATCGCTGCCGATCAGCGGCATCTGATTGGAGATTTAAAGCAACCTTCGAGCCACAATCTCACTAGCTACCAATATGGGGTTCGACCGGCGGTTGCGGCGGAACCGTGAATTGATGCGTCGCCAGCCAGTCCTTGACCTTCTTTTCCGCTTCGGCCACTTGCGCCGGAGTCATCTTTGCCGCGATGTCCTGCTTGGCCTGTGGCCCCTGGCTATCGCCCTGGCTCTCCGCCATCGCGTACCAGAAATACGCCTGAATCGGGTCTACCGGTACACCCTCACCTTCCTCGTACATGATGGCCAGATTGATCTGCGCCTGCGCTAAGCCCTGCTCGGCGGCCTTGCGATACCACTCTATCGCCTGACGATCATCCATCGGCACGCCATGACCCTGGTCATACAGCACCCCTAGGTTGAATTGGGCGAAGGCGAAACCCTGTTCCGCCAGTGGCCGGACAATCGCCAGTTCCGCCGCGTAATCCCCTCGTTCATGGGCGGTTCTGGCCCGATCCCATTCGCCCTCAGCCCACACTGGCCCGGCGCACAACAGGCTACTGGTCAGCAATAACAACAACGGTTTGTTCATAGGAAAGTGCTCTGCTCACGGGTTCGACAAAATAGATCACAACGGCTGTGCTTAACGGATGAAACGGGCAACGGTTTCAGGCCCAGCGCAAATCGTCGTTATTGTTCCAGGCGCGAGCCAGGGAAGCCCACCCCGCCATCCAGGCGTGGTAGAGATGGCTGTTGGGGACGTAAGGATTGCGATCCTCGCCCCGACTGGCGGCTTCAACCCCTTGCCGAAAGGCTTGGCGCAGAAGCGGGGCCAGTTTTCTGGAAACATCGATAGTGCTGCGCATAAGCCGAATTCATGAACCGGGCCGGATAGCGGCCATTGCAAAGAACGATGTTGTGCATTTGACAGCATTTTTATTGATTTTGCAACTTTGTTGCGTTGACGCCATCCGCCTGCAACCGGTACAGGCTGGCGTAGAGGCCGTTCCGGGCGAGTAATTCGGCATGATGACCGATTTCAGCGATTCGCCCCCGGTCGAGGACGACAATGCGGTCGGCATTTTCAATCGTGGACAGGCGGTGGGCGATGACGAAGGCCGTGCGACCTTGGCGGAGGGTATCCAGCGCCTGCTGGACCTTGCGTTCGGACTGGGTATCCAGCGCCGAGGTCGCCTCATCGAGAATCAGAATCGGCGCGTTTTTCAACAGGGCGCGGGCAATCGCAAGGCGTTGGCGCTGGCCACCGGATAACCGTGCGCCATTCTCCCCGATCAGCGTCTGCAAGCCCTGAGGCAGTTCGCGGATGAAGTCCATCGCCTGAGCCTGTTCAGCGGCCTGGATAATCGCCGCTTCGCTGGCCGGAACGCCGGAACCGTAGGCAATGTTAGCTGCCACCGTGTCGTTGAACAGGACGATGTCCTGACTGACATAGGCGATATTGGCGCGCAGGTCGGCCAAGCGCAGATCGCGAACCGGGATGCCATCCAGCAAAATATCGCCGGACAGGGGTTCGTAGAAGCGCGGCAGCAGCGCCATGAGCGTGGTCTTGCCGCTCCCTGAAGGACCCACCAGAGCGATAGTTTCCCCTGGATGTACCTCAAGGCTGAGATCCTGGATGACTTCAGCGCCGTCGTCCTGGTAGCGGTGGCTGAGGTTCTGAAACCGGACTTCGCCACGGGCGCGACCCAGGGTTTGGGTTCCCTCATCGCGTTCCGGGGGTTCGTCCAGCAGAGCAAAAATGGTTTCCGCTCCGGCCAGACCGCGTTGTAGTTGCTCGTTGATCTTGGTCAGGCGCTTGATCGGCGACAGCAGCATGGCCATGGCACCGAACAGGGAGACGAAACCGCCGACGGTAATCTGGTCGGAGGCCGATTGCAGGGACGCGAAATAGATCACCGCCCCCAGCGCGAGAACCGCCAACAGTTGCACCAGTGGCCCGCTGGCTTCGGCAGCGGCGACCAGTTTCATATTGAACTGGCGAACCCGGTTGTTGACGTGATGAAAGCGCTCCCGCTCGTAATCCTGGCCGCCGAAAATTTTGATGACTTTGTGACCTTGCAGCACTTCATCAACGACGTGGGTAAAGTCGCCCATCAGTTCCTGCACATCCCGACTGAGCCGCCGCAAGCGTCGACTGACCGCCCGCACAATCAGGGCCACACCGGGAACAATCAGCAGCGCCATCAACGACAGTTTCCAGTTGAGATAAAGCATCCAGCCGAGCAGGCCGATCACCGACAAACCATCTTTGACCAGCACGATCAACGCCTCGGTGGTGGCGTTCATGACCTGCGTGACATCGTAGGTCAGGCGGGATAGCAGATGACCGGACGAGTGATCGTCAAAATAGCGGGTAGGCAGGGTCAGCAGCTTGTTAAACAGCGCCTTGCGCAGATCCATGACCACCCGGTGCGCAATCCAGCTCATTGCAACCGAACCGATGAAGCCGGCAATACCACGCACGATAAACACGGTGACCAGCAGAATGGGCATCAAGCGAATGGAATAGGGGTCTTTTTCGACAAAACTGCCATCCAGCAGCGGCTTGATCAGGGCTGGAATCATTGGTTCGGTGGCGGCCGCGGTGGCGGTCGCCAGCATCGACAGGATAAAGATGCGGGTATAGGGCCGGACGTAGCTTAGCAGCCGGAAATAAAGGTCTTTACTGTTCAGAATGGGCAGGCTCTGGGGGATGGGTGACAGCAAGCACTGACATAAAAAAGCCGGCTTGCGCCGGCTCTTTATTTAACAATGCGCTAAAACGTGGCGGTTACTTCCACGCGGGCTCAGGCTTCAAGCCGCTTCAGCAACCTTCCAGACTTCCGGCGCTTTCTCAGCGCGCTGGCCGAACGCCTGACGCTGCGCTTCGAGTTCCGGCGGCAGGGTCTGACCAAACTTGGCGAAGAACTCCTTGATCTCATTGATCTCGCTGAGCGCTTCCGCACGGCTGATGCTGGTGATCGTTTCAAACTGCGCCTTGGAGAAATCCAGCCCTTCTAGGTCCAGATCCTCGTAGCGGGGCATCAACCCAAACGAGCTTTCCACCGCGCCGACCTGACTATTGACGCGCTCGACGATCCACTTCAGAACCCGCATGTTCTGACCATAGCCCGGCCAAACGAACTTGCCATCGGCACCTTTGCGGAACCAGTTGGTGCGGAAAATCATGGGCAGCTTCAGGCCAGACTTCTTGCCCATATTGATCCAGTGACCCCAATAGGCCGCCATGTTGTAGCCGCAGAACGGCAGCATGGCAAACGGATCACGGCGGATGCCGGTGACGCCAATCGCCGCAGCGGTGGCTTCCGAACCCATGGTCGCGGCCATGAAGACGCCGTGGTTCCAGTCAAAGGACTGGTAGACCAGCGGGAAGGTCTTGGACAGGCGACCGCCGAAGATGAAGGCGGAAATCGGCACACCGGCCGGATCTTCCCACGCCGGGTCAATCGTCGGACATTGCCCAGCCGGCGCAGTAAAGCGGGAATTGGCGTGTGCGCCGACCCGACCGCAGTCCGGCGTCCAGTCATTGCCCTGCCAGTCAATCCCGTGCGCCGGCGGTTCCACGCCCATGCCTTCCCACCACACATCGCCATCATCGGTCAATACGACATTGGTGAAGATGGAGTTGGTTTTGCAGGATTCCATCGCCATCGGGTTGGAATCGTAGGAGGTGCCGGGAGCCACGCCAAAGAAGCCGGCTTCCGGGTTAATCGCACGCAACGTGCCATCCGCCGCCGGCTTGATCCAGGCGATGTCATCGCCAACGGTCAGCGCTTTCCAGTTGCCGAAACCCTTGGGTGGGACGATCATGGCCAGATTGGTCTTGCCACAGGCGCTGGGGAAAGCCGCCGCGACATAGGTCTTCTCACCCTTGGGCGATTCGAGACCGAGAATCAGCATGTGCTCGGCCAGCCAGCCTTCATCACGGGCCATCGCCGAGGCGATACGCAGAGCCAGGCACTTCTTGCCGAGCAGGGCGTTGCCGCCGTAGCCTGATCCGTAAGACCAGATTTCACGGGTTTCCGGGAAATGAACAATGGCTTTGCGGCCAATATCCGGCTCGCACGGCCACGGCACATCTTTCTGACCGGGAGCCAGCGGCGCGCCGACGGAATGGACGCACGGCACAAAGAAGCCGTCACTGCCCAATACATCCAGTACCTTCTGACCCATGCGCGTCATGATGCGCATATTGGTCACGACGTAAGGGGAATCGGTAATTTCAATGCCGATTTGCGCAATCGGACTGCCAATCGGTCCCATGCTGAAGGGGATGACATACAAGGTGCGGCCCTTCATGCAACCGGCCATCAGTTCTTTCATCTGCACCCGCATTTCATCCGGTGCCATCCAGTTGTTGGTGGGGCCGGCGTCCTCTTTCTTCAAGCTGCAAATGAAGGTGCGATCTTCAACCCGCGCCACATCGGACGGGTGCGAGCAGGCCAGATAAGAATTAGGCCGCTTTTCCGGGTTGAGCTTGACGAAAGTGCCGGAAGCGACCATTTCGTCACACAAACGTTGATATTCTTGTTCCGAGCCGTCACACCAAACCACCCGATCCGGCTGGGTCAGGGTAGCGATCTCGTCGACCCAGTTCAGTAATTTGGTGTTGCTGGTCCGGTTCTTGCCATCATGAGCGATTGCCATCTTATAGACTCTCCTGTGGTTATTCATTACGGTGGGGTTTGAAGAGTCGCCAAACGGAGGTTGAGAGCCACCGTTCGCGTTCGATCTTGACCCGGCGCGACCCATGCCGGAGCCGGTTTCACTATGGGGTGTAAGGTTATCATTAAAGCAGGTCGGGTTGCTACCGGGTTGATCAAGGATTAAGCCGGAAGCCGTCTTGACTCTCACTGATGATTGATGGGTTATCCGATCTACTGGTTCCCTGTAGACTCTTTGGCCACCCTTTGAACATGAATCAACCCCTTTCGATTGGAGATCCCGCTGATGTCTTCCCCTTACCAACCGCTGGCCTTTCATCGCCTGGAAACCGGCGTCGGCTATTTTCGCCCGCAGCAAACCTTACCCGATCAAGTGACCACCGACGATCCCGCCCTGTCGGTCATGACCGATCTCAGCCTGGTCAGTACTTATACGACGGAACTGGCCACCCCATTGACCAAGGCGTTGGAGATGATGGTCAAGCGTGGCGTGCGTCTGCTGCTGGTGCAGGACGCCAATCGGCACATTATCGGACTGATCACCAGTCGTGATATCGAAGGCGAACGTCCAGACCGGATTTTGGCCAAAGCGGGGGGCGCTTGGGAGGATTTGCTGGTCGCGGACATTATGACGCTCAAGCCGAAGCTGGAAGTCCTGCTCATGGAAGACGTCGCGAGGGCGCGGGTTGGGGACATCATCGCCACGCTGCGGCAGGTGAACCGGCAACATGCGCTGGTGCTGGATACCGACCCGGCCACCGGTCAGCCGACCGTGCGCGGTCTGTTCTCGCTCTCGCAGATTGGCGTACTGCTCGGACTGGACATTGATCCGGCGCAACAACCGACTACCTTCGCGGATCTGGAACGCGCCGGTATTGACTACCCGATCGCCAGCGCGGATTTGGAACCGTAGTCAATCGCGCTTTCAGGGGTGCGCCAGCGCCTGATCCAGCGTTTCGCGTAACAGCCGGGCATCGACATCGCTGGTGATAACGCCCTGCCCCAGTGTGCGCAACAGGATCAGCCGCAACTGACCGTCCTTGACCTTCTTATCCACGGCCATCAACCGCAAGAAATCATCGGACGTCAAAGTTGGCGGCGGCTTCAGTGGCAGGCGGGCGCGGGTCAGCAGGGCGCGAACCCGCTCGACCTGCTCCCGGTCCAACCAGCCCAGTCGCGCTGACAAATCCGCCGCCATGACCATGCCCGTCGCGACGGCTTCGCCATGCAACCACTCCCCGTAACCGACGCCGGTTTCAATCGCATGGCCGAAGGTGTGACCGAGATTCAGCAGGGCCCGCTCGCCGGTTTCCCGCTCATCCGCGGCGACAATTTCGGCCTTGTTGCGACAGGAGCGCTCAATCGCCTCGCTCAACGCCGCCGCATCGCGGACCAGTAAAGCCTCCAGATGCCGTTCCAGCCATTCCAGAAACGGCAGGTCGCGGATCAATCCATATTTGATCACTTCGGCCAGACCGGCGCTCAGTTCGCGATCCGGCAAAGTCGCCAACGTGTCGGTGTCGGCCAGCACGCACTGCGGCTGATAAAACGCACCGATCATATTCTTGCCCAGCGGATGGTTGACCGCGGTTTTGCCGCCGACCGAGGAATCAACCTGGGCCAGTAGCGTTGTAGGAATCTGGATAAACGGGATGCCGCGCTGATAGCAGGCGGCGGCAAACCCGGCCAGATCGCCGATCACCCCACCGCCCAGGGCGATGATCGTACAATGCCGGTCGAACCGGTGATTCAACAGCGCGGTGAACACCGTGTTGAGGGTTTCCAGGGTCTTGTACTGCTCACCATCCGGCAAAATCACCGCCTCATGGCGCAATCCGTCCAGCGCTGCCCGCACCGGTTCCAGATACAGGGGTGCCACCGTGGTGTTGCTGACCACCAGTGCCTGCCGTCCGGCAATATGTGGACGCAACAACTCAGGCTGTCCCAACAAACCAGAACCGATGTAGATGGGATAGCGGCGGTCGCCGAGTTCAACATGCAGGGTTTTCATAGAGTGGGAATCAGACACACGCTGTCCTCTTGAATACGTTTCATAATCTTCTGAACAATCGCCCGTGGCGACTGGCCATCGCTGGTGATGATCAGATCGGCAGTCTCCCGGTATAGTGGATCGCGGATCGCCAGCAACGATTCCAGCCGGGAACGCGGATCCGCCGTTTGCAGGAGGGGGCGGTGATGATCATTGCCGGTACGGGAAAGCTGCTCATTCACCGAGGTCTGCAAATAGACCACGAAACCGCGCCCAACCAGACAGCGACGGTTAGCCGGATCCAGAATAGCACCGCCGCCGGTGGCGAGGACGATCGCGGGACGTTGAGTCAATTCGGCAATCATGGCTTTTTCGCGGGTACGAAACCCGGCCTCACCCTCGACCTCGAAGATCAGCGGAATATCGGCACCGGCTCGCTGCTCAATCTCTTGATCACTATCCAGAAAATCCCGTTGCAATACCAGCGCCAGCCGACGGCCAATCGTGGTTTTACCGGCACCCATCGGTCCAACCAGGAAAATTCGGGGAATAGCATTCAGCGACATCGTGCGCTCCTGGAAGAATCATGCTTAAAAAACCACTAGACTTTGCAGCAATCATTCAATAATCACAATCACAATACCAAAACCTGCCCTGAGAAATGGCCATGAATATGCCCGACGGATCACTGAATAATGCACTGAACGCCCTTCGCGATTACCTGCAGGGCATGATGCGCGATGTTATCGCCCTGCGCGAAACCGATCACCATGGCAAACAGCGCCTCGGTGAACTCACCACCCAGGTGGAAGCGCTTCGCCATGAGCTACAAGGCTTGCAGCAACAGACCCCAGCGCTGGAGACGCTCCGTCAGGAGTTGTTGGTGGCCTTGCGGGAGATTGACAACCTCCACTGCCAACGCGCCGAACAGCTCACGACCGAGATGGAGACCCTGCGTCAGGAGTTATTGGCCGCTGTGCGTGAGATTGACAATCTCCATTGCCAACGCGCCGACCAACTCACGACCGAAATGGAGACCCTGCGTCAGAGTCTGCAAGACGCCCAGCAGAACACTGGGAGTTTGGATGCGCTCCGCCAAGAAGTGCAGAGCCTCCGCCAGAACACCCCTGATCTCGATGCCTTCCGCGAGGAAATCCTCAACCTCCGCCAGAACACCCCGGACCTCGACACCCTCCGCCAGGAAGTGCAGAGCCTCCGTCAGAATGCCCCGGACCTCGACACCCTCCGCCAGGAAGTGCAGAGCCTCCGCCAGAATACCCCGGATCTCGACACCCTCCGCCAGGAAGTGCAGGGTCTTCGGCACAATCACTCGGAGGTCGAGAGGAGCCTGCGTGTTCAACAAGCCAAAGCCCGGGAGCAACTAGATGCACATACCCACGAACTGGCAGCGCTGACCGAACGCGCTGAGACGCAAAGTCACGAGGTGGGCGAACACATCCAAACCCTCACCGGTCTTCACCGGCAGGAACAGTCCCAGCGGGAAACGACGCTGGAAATGCTCAACAAACTGAATGAACGCGCTGCCCACCTTGAACAGCAGATGAACGCGAATCAGTCCCGAGCGGACGATACGTTGCGCATCGATCAGAACCGGTTAGCCGCACTTGAAAAGTGGTTGACGACCCAAGCGGAACAATTTGGCCGGTTCGATCCCATTCTTCGTGAATTGCACGGGGAGTTGGTTTCCGCCCATCAGCGACTGGCGGCGCTGGAGTCAACCGGCATGGCCGAAGCACTGGAGCATCACGAACAGCGCTTGGACGACGCGGAACAGCACGTCCATGACCAGTCCACCCACCTGGACGAAATGCAGCAAACCCTCGAACAGTTGTTGGTTCAAGCGCCCGCCGCCGCCAAACTCAACAAGCTATTGATGGGCGGACTGGTTGCCGCTGGCGTCATTATCATTGCACTGCTGGTCATTCTGGTTATTTCTTAAAACGTACTGCGCGGGCCGGTTTCCCTGGGTAGTTATCGATCTGTGGGAACCGGCAATGACCCAGTCGGCAGAGACTGCAAAAATGCCTCTGCCGGTTCTGGTTTGCCATACAGATAGCCCTGGAACAACACGCAACCCCGATCCTTCAGAAATGTCGCCTGTTCGGTCGTTTCCACGCCTTCCGCCACAACAGCGAGTTGCAGATGCTGCGCCACCGCCAGAATCGCTTCCACCAGCGCCGCATCGCTGGGATCCGTGGGCGCGTCCTGTACGAAACTCCGGTCGATTTTCAGTTCATCGATGGGCAAGCGCTTGAGATAAGCCAGCGAGGAATAACCCGTACCAAAGTCATCGATGGACAGTTGCATGCCCATCGCCTTGAGTTCGTTCATTTTGGCAATCGTCCCGACCAGATCATCAATCACCAGCCCCTCAGTCACTTCCAAAGTCAGGCAGGTGGGATCCGCGTTCGTCGCCATCAGAATGGCCTTGGCGCGCCGCACGAAGCCTGGCTGCCGAAACTGGCGTGGACTGACGTTCAAAGCCAACCGTAACGACCGTCCCGCAGCGGTCAACCGCGCCAACACCCGACACACCTCCGCCAACACCCATTCACCCATCGGCACAATCAATCCTGCTTCTTCCGCCAACGGGATGAAGTCCACGGGCGAAACCAGTCCCCGCAGCGGATTTTGCCAGCGCAACAACGCCTCAGCGCCGACGATCCGGCCCGTCTCATCCACCTGGGGCTGGAAATACAAGCGCAATTCATCCCGCACCAGCGCCTGGCGCAGTTCACCCTCCAGGGCGAAACGCGCTTCAATCTGCGACTGCATGGCCGCTTCAAAGAAACGCACGCGGTTGCGCCCGGCCGCCTTGGCCTGATACAGCGCGGTATCCGCCTGTTTAAGCAGGTCACTGGCGGTTTCCCCATCGGTAGGAAACAACGTGATCCCAATACTGGCGCCCACATGATATTCACCTTGAGTCGCCAGAAACGGCAGGGCGATGACCTGACGAATTTTCTCGGCGACATGGCGAGCCGCTCGACCGGCCTCCTCTTCCGAAGCTGACAGATTCGCCAGTAACAAGGCAAATTCATCGCTACCCAGTCGGGCGACGGTGTCTTCTTCTCGCAGGCTGTGAAGCAACCGGGCGGAAACCTCCTGGAGCAGGCGATCTCCGGTTTCGTGGCCGCAAGCGTCATTGAGGCGCTTGAAGGCATCTAGATCCACCAGGAGCAACGCCCCGTGACGCCCTTCGCGGTGGGCCGTGGCTCGCACACGACTCAGGCGATCCAGAAACAGGCGACGATTGGGCAATTCCGTCAGCGGATCATAGAAGGCCAGGCGGCGGATGGTCTCCTGAGCCGCCTTCTGCTGGGTAAGATCAATACAGGTCGCGACAAAATGGGTAATCGTGCCCTGATCATCATGCACCGCGGTAATCGACTCCCATTGTGGATACATTTTGCCATCGCGATGGCGGTTCCAAATCTCGCCGGACCAGCGCCCCTCCGTCAACAGGTGATGCCACAGGGCCGTGTAAAATTCGCCCTCATGGCGACCCGAGCGCAGCAGGCGGGGATTTTGACCCATCGCTTCCCTGGGGGAATAGCCGGTCAGTCGGGTAAAAGCATGATTCACCCGCTCAATCGCCCCCTGTTGGTCGGTGATAAACATGGCCTCGGCTGTTTCAAACGCGACGGCGGCCAACCGCAATTGCACTTCGGCCTGTTTACGCTCAGCGATGTCCATGATCATCGAGGCGATCTGATCGACCACCTCGATATCCTCAGTGGTGTAATTTTTCGGCTTGTTGCCGACGCCAATGACGGCGGTAATCAACCCGTTGCGCACGACCGGAACCGTCAGTTCCCGCACAATGGGCGCATGGCCCTGGGGAAGACCCTTGCGATAGGGAAGGCCCGGATAATCATTGTGAACAACCGGTTTGCGCTGACGGATGCAATCCACCCAGACGCCTGCCTCACTGATCGAGTAGTGCTGTCCCTGACCCTTGGCATTACACATATTTTGCAGCGTGCGCGTGGACCAGGCTTGTAAAGTCAGTGTTTCCTGATCCGGAGCCACGAAATGGAAAAAACTGATTTGACTGTCCGTAAACTGCTCGGCGGTATCCAGCGCTTTCTGCAACAGTTCATCGAGACTGCCCTGAAAGGCAAATTCTGAAAGTTGCAGACGCGCCTGAAGCAAGGATCGGGATCGACGCAACGCCTGATCCGCTTCGGTCAGCTCACTAATATCGTTCACCGCGATCAGGAGACGAGAGACGGAGCCTGATGCCGAAGGGGTTGCCGAGATCTCCTGGCGTCCGGTCAGGCGGGCGGCAAAGTTTCGCTGCTTTTTCCCATAAAGCCGCGTGGTGATGCTCTTGCCTTCGGGATGTTGGAAAAAGGCCTTAAAGCGACCCAAAAAAACCTCACGATCCGCACCGGCCATAAAATCGACCAGGGCGCTGCCGGTCAACTGGCTGATATCCACGTCCAACATCGTACACAGGGTCTGATTAGCGCGCTGAATCATCCCGTTGGCGTCCAGGGTCAGATAACCCATCGGCGCTTGATGATAGAGCTGGGCGTAGCGATCCCGGGTATCCTGCAATTGGCGCTGGGTGTTGCGCAGTTCTTCGTTCTGCAACTCCAACTCAATCTGATGCACCGAAAGATCATGGATCAATCGTTCGATGGCTTCCGGAGATAGATCAATCTGTTGCGCACGGGATTGCGCCAGCAACGCCTCAGCCCGATCGCGCAAGCTGGGCTGATCGTTATCCGTAACTTCTGTATCTATCGTGATGACATGCGGTTTTTTGATCAACGGCACCTACCTAAAAAGCGAACCCATCTGCGAGACCGCCAGACATCAATGCTGACGATGTTGGCTCAACCGCTGCTCGAGCCGCCGGGATAACCGGGACAAACCAAAGCACAGTAGAAAATATAACAGGGCAACCGTCAACCAGACTTCAAACACCCGTCCGGACGATACGGCCAGTTCCGTACCCGTAAAGGTCAGTTCCTGAATGGAAATCAGTGAGATAAGTGATGAATCCTTGACCAGTGAGATAAATTGCCCGGCCAGTGGCGGAACCATTTTGGCCACCGCCTGCGGCAATACGACCTCACTGAGAACTTGCCCGGAATGCATTCCCAGCGCCCTGGCGGCTTCCGACTGACCTTTGGGCACCGCTTCAATGCCGGCGCGGACGATCTCGGCGACGTAAGCGCCCTCGAACATCGCCAGGCACATCAGCC
>JFJP01034044.1_pt1 | contig 23412 bp, 22 predicted proteins | sample 431651 | NCBI WGS metagenome assembly JFJP01 (sample SAMN02602958, study PRJNA72255) | Microbial mat metagenome, whole genome shotgun sequencing project. | biome: fresh water; feature: sink hole; material: water; isolation source: purple microbial (photo- and chemosynthetic) mats found in...
TATTTTTTCATACCATATTCCTCCCTGCCGCCAGAAAATCTTCCATCCATGGGGAACCCAAACGCGCAAACGCGGGAACCCTGCCCACAGGAGCAGCAACCGTCCAGTGACCCTGACTGTAGACCCTGCCGTCGGCCAGGTGCACCCAGGTGCCGGCGGGCAGGTAGACCTTGCGGCTGCGAAACCCTTCGCGGACTACTGGGGCCACGATCAGATCGGGACCAAGGCAAAACTGGTCCTTGAGGTTCCACAACTCGGGGTCGCCTTCGTTCTCAAAGAACAGCGGCCGCATCACCCCTATGCCCGTGCTGGTGTTTTCGGCAATGAGGGTCTTGCGGTAACCGGCAAGGGTCTGGAAAATCCGCCCCATGGCGGCAAAGTGGTCCATGGTTTCATTGTCGCCGTCAAACTGCCAGTTGTCATCGGGCCGGTTGCCTTCATGGGTGCGCATCAGCGGGGTAAACGCCGACAGCTCGGCCCAGCGCTGAAACAGCTCCTTGGTACGCTTCATGCCGAACAGCGTGGTGTAGCCTCCGGTGTCGCTGTGGTGCAGGCCCATACCGCACATGGCCAGCGACAGAGCCGCCGGAATCACCGAAATCAGCCCGTCGTCTTCGGACCAGTCGACGTTCTGGTCGCCGGCCCAGGCCATGCCGCACCACATCTGGCTGCCGGTATACCCGGCCCGCATAAAGTACAGAATTTCCTCGCGTTGGCCGGCCTCGTCGACGGCCTCGCGGTTGACCTTGGCCCAAAGCGCCGGCCATTGGTTGTGCGCCAGTTCGGCGCTGGTACCGTCGGCCAGCACCACGTCGGTGGGCAGATACTCGCCAAAATCGGCCATCCACCCGGCCAGCCCGAAATCGATCAGGTTGGTTTTGATGACCTGTTTGTACCAGTCGTAGGCGGCGGGCAGCGTGAAGTCGACTATGCCGGCGTCAAACTCGCCAAAGTCGACCATATAGTCTTCACCGCGGGTGTTTTTGCACAAAAACCCGCGGCGAGAGGCTTCGTCGCACAGCGGTTTACCCTGGGCGACGTAGGGATTGATGTATCCCAAGAAACGCACTCCGCTCTTTTTCAGATCCTTGAGGGCCTGGTCGAGCCCCGGGTAGAGCACCGGATCCCACTGCCAGTCCCACATCAGGCGCTTTCCAAAGCTGGTGATGCGCCGCCCTTCCCAATCCTGTGCCCAGATTCCGGCGACAGGGACACCCCGGGCCTGGACCTTGGCCAGCTTATCGAGACACGTCTGGGTTCCGCCCTGAATTCCCAGAATCACCCCCTCCTGAGTCCAAGAGGGCAATTCGGGCTGGCGGCCCAACAGCAGCGACAGAGACTGCACGCAGGCCTTTATCGAGGTCCCGGTGCCCAGGCTGATCCGGGGAGGAATTTCATGAAATTCGAGGCTGTGCCGGTCGGGGGCCCGAAAGTCGAACACGGCGTAGGCGCGGCTGTCGGCATGCAACCAGTAACGGGCCGACGACACAAAGGTCGGCTGTGGAAAGAACGTCCACCAGTAATCACCGCCGGCTTTGTCGACCACGTCGGCTTTCCAGGTGATCCAGGTGGCCTTGTTGCGGCCCACACCCTGTTCGCTGGTCCACAGGGGAAACCGGCGGCCGCGCAGATCAAAGTAGCTGAACTGCTCACCGCAGCCGTAAAGGTGCTCCTCGGGGGCTGCCGCCAGATCGATCCAGAAGCGGTTCCATCGAGGATCAGAGCACGTTGGTTCGATATCCAGGCGGGGTCCTGCAGCGTGCGCCGTTTCACGGAAAGCCAGGCGCAGCATAGCAGCCCCGCCTTGAAGGAAAAAGTCCAGGACCAGGGCATCGCCGTCTTCGGTTTTGTGCCAGCCGTCGAGGGGCAAGCGTTCCACCAAGCGGTCTTCCACCTGAAAGTTGCCCCGGTACATCTCAAAATGGTCCTGGCCTCTACCGAGGGCGACACAAGGAGCCTGCGGCGTATGACGTAGAATCACACGGCCCGCGAAGGACAGCTCAAACCCCTGATCCCGGCGTTCCAATGTCAGCTGTGACATGGCTTACCCCTTGACGGCACCGGCGGTCAGGCCGGAGATGATTTTGTTGTGCATGAATACGTAGACGGCCACGGTGGGAAGGATGGAGAGCATAATGGCCGCAAACATCGGGCCGTAATCGGTTTGGAACTGGCTCTGAAAGAACCGGATACCCAGCTGTACGGTGCGGGTTGATTCGCTGGAGGTAAACAGCATGGCTAGAATGAACTCGTTCCAGGCGTAGATAAAGCAAAAGGTTCCCGCCGTGGCGAGGCCCGACTGGGCCAGCGGCAGAATGATGCGCCAGAAGCGGGTGCTGAAGGTACAGCCGTCCATCACGGCGGCTTCCTCCATCTCCTTGGGAATGGCCTTCATAAAAGAAGTGATGAGAAACACGGTCACAGGAATATTGACCGCCGCATAAATCAGAATGAGCGAAATCAAGTTGTTGTACAGGCCGATGCGGGTAATCAAGATAAAGTACGGTACCAGGAACGAAATGATGGGAATCAGAATCCCGGCGGTCAGCGCCACGTACAGAAAATCGCGGCCGGGAAACTGCTCCCGTGCCAGCACAAAGGCGGCCAGCGAACCGACGGCCACGTTCAGTGCTACCGCCAGCACGGCCACCAGCACCGAGTTGGTGAACAACAGCGGCAGGTTGGCGATCGAAACAGCATTGACATAGTTGATGAACTGAAGAGACGCGGGAAAGCTGAAGCCTCCTGACTCAATTTCAAACGTGGTCTTGAGCGAGGAGATCAGCAGCCACAAAAAGGGCATGAGGGTCAGTATCAAAAAGAGACTCAAAACCGTCCATTTCAAAAGAAACCCGGGAATTTTCTGGGAACCAGTGGTTTGTTTCATCGGGGGCCTTCCTATTGCGAAGCGTCGGACATCGGGTCTTTGTTGCCAAAAAGGGCCCGCAGCAGAACGATCATTCCGGTGCCGAAGGCGATGAGGATGATGGCCACCGCCCCTGCTCTGCCGTATTGGAGTTCGTCCATCTGCTGGTAGAGGATGATGCCCATGGTGGTGGTGGAGTGGGCGGGGCCGCCGCCTGTCATCAGGAACGTAGCCTCAAAATGGCGGATGCCGTAGGCCATGGCCAGAGTGGCGGCTGTGACAAGGGTTCCGCGGAGCATGGGAATGGTGATTTTCCACTCCTGCTGCCACGAGGTGGCACCGTCGAGCTGGGCGGCCTCGTACAGCTCGTCGGGAATATTGGTGGCGGCCGCCATCAGGATGATCATGAAATACCCGATGTAGATGACCGATTGAGCGATAACCGCCCCCAGCGAGGTCGAAACATCTCCCAACCAATGGAATTGTGCCAGCTGAGGGAAAAACGGAGCCAAGATGGTATTGAGCAAGCCGTGACCCGGATTGTAGATCTGCGTCCACATCATGGCGATGGCCACGGCCGAAATCACGTTGGGCAAAAAGAATATGGTGCGGAGAGCACCCCAGCCCTTAGGTTTGCGGTTCAAAATCAACGCTACCAAAAGGGCCAGGGGAACTTGAATAAACCCGGAAGCCAGAGCCCAGATCAGGTTGTTCTTCAAGGCCAGCTGGAAAGTATCATCGCCGAACATCCGCTCAAAATTCTTGAGCCCGATGAACTCCATTTCCCCAATTCCCTTCCACTTCATCAAACTGGTTTGAGCCGTGAAAAAAAGAGGAAACAAAAAGAAAAGGACGAACAAGACGATCACCGGAGCCAGAAACAGGGTGATGTTGAGACCTTTTCGTATACGATCCTGACGCAGTGTGGCCATGAAGAACTCCTGTCGGTCTGAGACTAGTCTTCCAGTTTCTTGGCGATGGCCTTGAGGACTTCATCCTCGGTGGCACCACCGGTGAGGTACAAGCTGACCCGCTGTCCGAATTCAGCAACGGCGGCCGGCCCGAGAGCCACCTCAAGGTTGGGCACGGTGAACGAGGCTTTCTGAACCAGGGTCATGAACTTCTGCAGACCAGCTTCCACGGGGTTTGCCGGTTCAAAGGTGAAGGGTACGGTGAACATGGCGCCAGAGGCCAGCGAAATCTTCTTGACGTTGTCTGGAGCGGTAAAGTACTTCAGGAAGGTCAAAATGGCGGCACGGCGGGCAGGATCCTTGGTTTCACCGGCGGCGATCATGGCCTGCAAGAACATGGGTATCGAATTCTTGTTGGCACCGAAGGCGGGCAGGTAGTCCCAGGCCAGGTTTTCATAAACGGTGGGGCCATCCTTCAACGTCGCGGCCAGGCGCCAGCTTCCATTGGTGTAAATGGCCGATTCGGCTTTCACAAAATGACCGTTGGCGATAGCGGGGGCGGCACCGATGGCGTCCTGGTTGGAGTAACCGTACATTCTCTTCAGATCTTTGAGCGAGTCAACGAACACCTTGTCGGTGATGGGTTTGGCCCAAACGTTGGCACCACCGCGGCTGGCAGCAATGTGGCTGAACCAGAGCATGGTGATGTAGGCGTTGGTGCTGCCGGTGTTCTGAGCAATGGGATCGATTCCCAAAGCTTTCAGTTTATCAGCAGCGGCCCAGAACTCGGCGGCTGTTTTGGGGGTTGCTTTGATCCCAGCTTTGTTCATCAGGTCCATATTGTACCAGACGGGAGTGACACCGATTTCAAAAGGAATCGACTTCAGCTTGCCGCCGATGGTCGCCTGCTTGATCGAGGCCGCGGGAAAGTTTTTCGCCCAGGCACCTGTCAAATCTTTGCTTAAATCCATAACGAGAGGAGACTTATAGAACTCGGCGGTGGCCGGGTTCAACTTGAAGGTGAAGATGTCTCCGGGTGCAATACCGGCGGCCAGCGAAACACGGACTTTCTGCTCGTAGGCGTCGTAGTTGGGCTGTTCTTCGACTTCGACCTTGATCTTGCCGGCATTTTCAGCGTTGAACGCCTCAATGATAGCCTTGACTGGTGCCGCCTTGCCGTCACCACCCACCCAGATCAGCGGCCATTTCAGAACGATTTCTTGGGCCGAAAGCTGGCCGGTGAGAAACACCAACCCCATGGCCAATGCCGTCAGAACTGTGAGAACTTTCCTGTTGCTCATGTCTTTCCTCCTTGGAACTCCATTCATTTTTTCCGTCGCATACGCGAAGCGGTCTGCATTCTCAACTCAAACAACCAGCATGATTGCCCCTGTGACAAACAGCATGGCAAAAACGATTTTCGCAAAGACATCCGCGTCCACCCGATGATGGGCGATTTCACCGGCAACGATACCGGCAATCAAAAAGGGAGCCATCATTCCCAACTCAAGAAACGACTGTTCGGTAAACAGACCCTGCAGGGCAAACTGCACCATCAGAACTGAGTTGAGCGTAGCCCACAGCAAAGTCAGCGTCGAGCGGAAGTTTCCCTTGTCGGGAAGGGCCTTGGCGGCATACAGCACCACCAGGGGGCCGCCCGTAGCAAAGGCACCATGGACAATGCCGCCCACAAACAGCAAAAGCCAATAGACGGGCTTGGGCAGGCCCTTCGTCTCGGCAGTGGAGCGGCGGAGCATCCGCTTCCACAGCTGATACCCGGCCGTCAGCAGGATGAAAACGGCCAGAACCTTGGTCAGAACCACCTTGTCGAGCAGCACATAGGCACCCATGCCCAACGGCATACCCAGGCCCACAAAGGCCAAAATGATGCCAAATTCCTTCCAGACAATCTTGTTGAACTTGGTCACCACAAAGTACAGGGCCAAAACCCAGGCCAAAATGGCTAAAAGGAACTTGGCCTTGTCGAGACCCAGAAGCATGCTCACAAAGGGCATGGCCATCACCGTGCATCCAAAACCCGTGATGGCTTCCAGGCCATGGGTCACAAAGACGACAGCTCCGGCCAAGAACCAAGTGAGGGTCATAGGCGTTTGGCTCCCACGAGCAGGCGGACCGCTTCCAACCCCATGGGCGGAACATTGTTCTTCAGTTTGAAGTCCTCCTGAACCTTGTCAAACAGCTCGGCAATCCGGCGGTCCTCAAGGCCCGAAGCCCCAGGGATGTCTGCGAAGGTGCACGGAAGTCCCGTGTGGCGCTTGAGCGCCAGCAGTTCCTCGCGCAACTGTTTCACGGTGGCAGCGGGGCCCCAGACCCGTTTGGCCACCTCACCCAATTTGACCCGCACACCGGGTTCCTGACTGTTGAAGTCGAAAACGTCCTCGGTGAAGAACGCGCAGGCGCCGCCGTGGGGCACGTGCCATTCTTCGCTCAGAATAAACGACAGGGCGTGGATGGCCGCCGTTCCCGTGTTGTTGAACGCGGCACCGGCCTCGCAGGCAGCCATCAGCAGTTCGAAGGTGCCCTCAGCCCGACCGGCTTTCCGGGCGTCGTAGGCCGGACGGAAGTGGGTGAGCAGTCGTACCAGCGCTTCGGTGGCAAGAGCGTCCGAAACCGGATTGGCGTTCTTGTTCCACAAAGTTTCCAGCGCATGGGTCAACGCATCGTAGGCCGTACTGGCCAGCAGCGCCGGGGGAATATCGGCGACCAAGGAGGCCACCAGCACCGCGGCATCGGCTTGCAGCAGGGGGCTGTTCAAGCTGTATTTGCGCCCGCTGCGGGCGGTGTAGACACCAAACTTGGTCACTTCGGCGCCGGTGCCGCAGGTGGTGGGTATCAGAACCAGCTTGGCACCGCGCCTTTCGAGCTTGCGGGTTGCCTGCGGACCCAGGTATTCGTCGAGGTCACCCTCGTGGCTGACCAGGGCACAGACAGCTTTGGCCGAGTCCAAAGCGCTTCCGCCGCCAATTCCCAGCACCAGATCGGGGGCAAAGGCCCGGGCATCGGCCACCATGGCCATAATGTCGCTGGTTTGGGGGTTGGGAACAATGCGGTCATCGGTTCGCATGCGCTGAGGGTCAAAAAAGCTCTTCAAGGCCGCATCGAGCACAGGAAAAGGCCTCGGATCCTTGATGATCAGAATGCGGGCCTGAGTCTGATTGGCCACAAAGGAGGTGAGCTGAGCCAGTAGGGCCCCATCAAGGGCCTCCAAGGCCTGAACCTTGGTGGCGCTTTGCAGGGCGAACAGCAGCGGCGTGCTCATTTGAACTGACCGTCTTCCAGTTTCACCACCTGGGCGAAGGCATTGGTCAAAAATTCTTTCTTGAACTCCATTTTCTGTGTGAACTGCATGGCCAGCCAGGCGTCGACAATCTGACAGCCGAGGAAGGGTGCTGTGATCCACCCACCCATGGTGATGACATTGGAGTTGTTGACAATTTTGGCCCGTTCTCCGCTGAACACATCGTCGACCACGCAGGCGTACACGCCCTTGTGCTTGTTGGCGACAATGGCCATGCCCTGCCCGGTACCGCAGATCAGAATGCCCTTTTCAGCCTTGCCCTGCTGGATGGCCGTTGCGACCTTGGGGGCCTGCTCGAAATAGGGCTTGGGCGCATCGGCGCTGTCGATGCCGAAGTCGATCACCTCGATTTCGGGATGATTCTCTTTCAGATGCTTGACGATTTCTTGTTTCAGGGGAAAACCCGAAAGGTCGGAAGCGAGGGCGACTTTCAATTTCTCAGCCATGATATCTCCTTTTCAGAAAGCCTTTTACAGGCTCTCCACAATACGAACCGTGTCGGCGGCAGTGAGTTGGAACCGGGCCTGAAGGTAGTCCAGGGTTCCCACTTCACCGAACAGGTCCTTCACACCCTGACGGGCAAACTTGACCGCAATGCCGTTTTCCATCAGGTATTCGGCGACGGCAGAACCCAGACCGCCGATAGCCTGGTGATTTTCCATGGTCACCACCTTGCCGCACTTCTTGGCCCAGGTGCCGATCAAAGCGCCGTCGAGGGGTTTCAAAGTCAGAACGTCGATCACGGCGGCACTGACTCCCTTTACTTTCAGCAGGTCGGCGGCTTTGAGCGCTTCGGCAACCATCAGGGCACCCAGGGCAACCAGCACGACGTCCTTGCCTTCGCGCAGCAGTTTGGCCTTGCCGAACTCAAAGGACTCGTCGGCAGGATAGAAGGAGGGAGCCGGTTTTCGCGGCATGCGCAGATAAACGCAGCCGTAACGGGCGGCAGCCAGCTTGATAAAGGCCTTCAGCGACACAGGATCGCTGGGCTCGACAATGGTCAAATCCGGAATCACCCTCATGAGCGCCAGGTCTTCAAAGGGCATGTGCGTGCCACCGTTGAAGACGGCCATCACGCCGGGGTCGGTTCCCACCAGTTTGACGTTCAGTTTGGCGTAGTTGGACGACAGGAAGAATTGGTCGTAGGCCCGGCGGCTGGCAAAGCAGGCAAAGGTAGCCGCAAAGGGAATTTTGCCGGTGGACGAAAGGCCCGAGGCCACGCCGACCAGGTTGGCTTCGGCCACGCCGACATTGATGGCGCGGTCGGGGAAGGCTTTCATAAAGGGAATGGTGCCGGTGGCCCGCATCAGGTCGGCCTCGACCACGACGATATTCGGATTGACGGCAGCCAGCTCCATGAGCGTCTCGTTGTAGACCGCCCGCATTTCTTTTGGTGCATCAGACATGGGGGTTCTCCTTAATTGAGGGCGGCCAGGGCTTCCCTGACCTGATCCATGGTGTAGGCAAGATTGTGACTCTCGACCTTTCCTTCGCAGAAACTGCACCCCTTACCCTTGATGGTGTCGAGAATAATCATGCTCGGCTGACCTTGGTGGGCCTTGGCTTCGGTGACGGCCCGGTCGATGGCTTCGACATTGTGTCCGTCGACTTCGACGGTGTTCCAGCCGAACGACGTCCAGCGCTCCAGCAGGCGGTCCATCGACATAATGTCCTTGGTGACGCCGTCGATCTGCATTTTGTTGTTGTCGGTAAAGGCAATCAGGTTGTCGAGCTTGTAGTGGGCGGCCGTCATGGCAGCTTCCCAAATGATGCCCTCGTTGCTTTCGCCGTCGCCGATGATGCAGTATGTGCGGGTGCCGTTTTTATCCATCCGCTGTCCGAGGGCAATACCGCAGGCGGCCGAGAACCCCTGCCCCAGCGAACCGGTGGACATATCGATGCCCGGTGTCTTGGTCCGGTCACAATGCGAGGGAAGGTTTGTGCCGCCCACGTTCAAAGTGTGCAGCCAGTCCTGAGGAAAGAACCCCTTGTGGGCTAACATGGCATAAACGGCAGGGCCGGCGTGGCCCTTGGACATGACAAACCGGTCACGGTCTGCTTTGTTCGGGTTCTTCGGGTCGTACCGGAGGTGCCGGTGATAAATGACAGACAAGGCTTCGATGACCGACATCGATCCGCCAATGTGTCCTACCCCCAGGAATCCGATCTCATCGATGGTCAGTTTCCGGATTTCCTTGGCCAGGGCTTCCAGTTCCTTGCGTTCCGCAGGTTCCATGCTTGCTTCTTCTCCCTTGATAGTTCATATTAAAATCGTTATCGACTTATTGTCAAGAAAAAGATGGAGGAGCTTTCCACCATGGCCTTCGGAACCAAAATCGAGCAACGCAAAACCGCCAAGCGCAACCACATCGTCAACCTGTTTCGTCAGCACCGTCTCTTATCAAAGGCTGAGGCGCGGCAGCTGTCGGGTTACTCGATGGAAACCCTGATCGGCATTTTTAAAAGCCTGGAGGACGAGGGACTGTTAGCCCCTACTGTGCCTCAGACTCTGGATGTCTCCCCGCCCGCCAAGCTGAAGGGACGACCAGCTGAGCGCTACGCGCTGACGGCCGTCAAGAACCTGTACCTGGGAATCACCTTTACCAGTGCCCGGCTGCAATTCGTTCTGGTCAACCTCTATGTCGAGACCCTTGCCGCCCGTTCGGTCGAAGTGCCGGACTTTTCCCAGCAGCAGGAATTTGAGCGCTTCTTTTCACAAGAGCTGAAAGCCTTTTTTGACCAGAACTCCCACCACACACCAGCCCTCCAGAAGGTTGCGCTTTCTCTGCCCGGTCAGGTCGATGCCGAAGGAACCTTGAAACACTACGGCTTGATGCCCTACTTGAGGAATCTCAGGCTTTCCCCGTTTGTGGCGAAGCTTTTTCCCGATGCGCCCATTGTGGTGAGACACAACGTGGCCGGTTTTGCACGGCAGGTTCTGAACTCTCCTGAACTTCGCAACGAGCAGGGGCGAATTCTGTTTGTCACCGCCCGTTCGGGTGCCGCTCACGCCCTTCTGCAGGGTGGAAAAATCCTGATGGACAACGGTGAAATGGGTCACCTGCGTGTCCAACGTTCCGACCAGGTCTGTGAATGCGGCCGTACAGGCTGCCTCGACACCATATTCTCATTCCGTGCTCTGAGGCGGTTGGCCCCCGACCGATCCCTTCCACAGATTGCCCACAATTTGAGCGCCCGCCTTCCCGAAGACCGCCACCGAGCCCTTGGCCCGCTGGAACCCAGCTACCGGGCCTTCTCCGAGGTCCTTTTGGATCTCTGCGCTGCCACCTCTCCCGATCTGGTGGTGCTTTCGGGCGATCTGTTGGCGGTTCTTCCCGATCCTGTGGCCTGGGTAGAGACCTGGCTGAGGGAACAGTTCAACCCCGACCGGCCCCCGGCGTGGTTTCCCGATCGTTTTCTTTATGTGGCGTCGGGCAGTGACGCGGCAGCCACAGGCTTGTGCAACACCTTGATGGACGAGGATCTGCTGGCCGAATCTTTTTAAGCGAGGTACATTAGAACTATGAACACCCTTGAGACCCTGGTAACCAACAACCCACAAACACCCCTGCACTCGTGCATGGATGCCGCATTCCTCCCCTTCGGCCGTGTTCTGAAAGATCTGCCCACCGGGCCTATGATCGAATGGATGCAGTCCCAGGTTTCCGTTGCCGAAGGAACGGGGTACCAGCGCAGCGTCGGTGCCCTGGAAGATTTGCCCGGACCAGGGGGGCGGACTTGGAAACAGTGGGCTTCGAGCGTGTTCTACGGCGGCTTTCCAGCCGAAGTCGGCTGGTGCGCCGGTAAAAACCAGCGCCTGAATGCTTTTGAGTACCACAAGGCCAGCGAAATCAACATCGCCTGTACTGATCTCGTGCTCCTGGTGGGCCGCCTGCAAGACATGAAAGATTATTCCCACTTCGATTCCCGCTTGGTCCAAGGCTTTTTCGTTCCCTGTGGCACGGTGGTCGAACTTTATGCCACCACCCTGCACTTCGCACCCATCATGACCGCTCCCGAGGGCTTTCTTGATGTCGTCATTCTGCCCCTGGGAACCAACGCTCCCCTGGAAAAGGTCAATACCGCAGCCCCCGGAGAAGAAGGACTGCTGTGGATGACCAACAAGTGGCTGCTGGCGTGTGCCGATTCCAAACCGGCCCAAAGGGGCGCCCGGGTGGGAATCAGCAGCAACATTGAGATTCGGATTTAGCCGGTAGCGGAGTCTCCCAAAAACAGCCTTCTCACCGCCACAGCCGCGCCGCCGAGAAAAGGGGCGTCCTCGGGAATGGTGCAGTGACGCAACGTGGCTGCCGCCTGGGCATCCCCGGTCAAGCGTCCCATGCTGTCCGACAGGCGTTTGAGAATTTCCGGATGATTGAGAAAGCCGCCGTACACCACCAGCCAATGCGGGTCAAACAGCTGAACCGCGTTGATCAGGGCCGTGGCAAGGTGATCGAGAACCGGCACCAGGGCGTTAAGAACCTCTTCGTCACCGGCGTCGACGGCTGTTCTCAGGTCTTTTAGGGTAGCCGGCGGCGAGGGAAGGTTAAGGCAGGCGTCGATCATAGCCTGGGGTGATGCCACGGTTTCGAGACAGCCGGTGCGGCCGCAGCGGCAGACAAGCGCGTTGGCGGGCACCAGGGTGTGCCCCAGCTCTCCCGACCGATTGTGGGCCCCGGTGGAAAGCTGATGGTCGATGATCAGCGCGGCACCGATACCGGGGCCGTACTTGAGAAACAACTGACGGCCCCCCTCAAGGCCCCCAAAGTCCATTTCAGCCAGGGCTAAAGCCCTCACATTGTTCTCCAGGCAGACCGGCAGTTCCAGTTCCCGTTCCAAAATCGCCACAACGGGAACTTCCTGGTTCCAAAGCCCATAGGCATGCAGGCTGACGCCGCGGTTGCGGTCGATCGGTCCGACGATGCCGACCCCAAGCCCTAACAACCGGTTGTTTTTCACCCTCGGGTCCTGAACCAGTTCGGTCAAGGTTTTGGCCAGACGGATCAGCGCCTCTTCGGGAGCCTCTTGGAAATTCAAAGGCAGAGTCTGTCGGGCAACAACCGTACCGTTCAGGCGGCAGAGTGCCGCGGTCATGCCGTCGGACTCGATGGAAGCCGCCAGTACCACAAACTTGTCATAAGGGATGTCGAGGAGCACTTTTCGGCGGCCGGCACGGTTCTGGGAAACCTCTTCTCCCAGTTCAAGCAAAAACCCCGAAGCCAGCATACGACCGGTGAGAATGGTGACCGAAGCCGGGGTGAGGCCGACCAGGCGCGCCAGGTCCTTGCGCGACAGCGGACCGTGCCGCCTCAGAAGTTGTAGAAGGCTGTGACGGCGGGGCATTTCTAGGGGCCTAGTATTCGCAGACTTCCATGCCGAGAAAACCCGCCAAAACCCGCAGCTCTTCGGCCACATCTTCGTAAAGGATACAGAAGTGCGGTTCCCACCCTTCTTTCACACTTTTGGTCACCCATTGCTCGGCATTGCTGTCAGGATGAAACACCAGCGAGGTTCCCAGAAACTGCTGGGGCGCGTCGAGCACCGAGCCCTTCGAGATAAAAAACCGGAACGAACCGTCGGGCTTGCGACCAACGCGGAAGGCGACAGCGTGCTCGGTGGGCCGGCAGCCAAACTCCATGGTGGGGCCGATTTTGCGGTTGGGATGGACGCCCATTTCCGAGCCCGTTTCCTTTCGAGCCAGCGAACAGGCCGCAGTTCCGCAATGCCAGAAGGTCACGGTGTTCTTCTCCTCGTCCATTGAGACCGGATCCCCAAAGAAAACGGGCTGAGCCGACAGTTCAATGCCGATGTACATCGACAGGGCACCGTAGATGTCGGCTTCGCAAGCGGCCGCGACCAAGTTGTCGTTGAGCATGCCTAAAACCCCGCAGACAGGGGTGCCGTAGTCGACAAAGTAATCGGGCCAGCAGCGTGAAGCCAGGGCTTTGATGTTTTTCGAGGTCACGAAATCCTTGTAGGCTTTGTACAGGCGCACATAGGCTTCCACATTCTCGGCAGGAAGTTTCTCCAACCCCACGAGCTTCGCCCTGGACTCTTCCCATTCGGCGGCCAAATCGGCCGGCTGATAACTTTTGGCCTTGTTCATCAGTTCGCGGGCTTCAATGGATTCCAACGTAGCACCGAAAGCGCGGGCCATTTCAGAGTCGAGACCCCGGCCGAAACCAAAACCCTGGGGGGTATGGCCGATGGAGGCGATGTTGAGGCTGCGCAGAAGGCTTTTCACCCGGGCCGCACCGAGCACTGCTTTGATCTTGCTTCGAACCTTGGCTTCCTGAGGGCCGCCAAAGACGTACTCGAAGGGTGCCCTTCCCCATTGGTGCATCAGGTTGCCCGCCGAATACGCTCCCGTCAGGGAATTGAGACGCAGACGACCGCCATCAATCACCGGCTCACGAAGGGTCCAAAGCAGAACCGAGCCCTCAAAGGACTTCAGGACCTCATTGGCGTAAGCGGAATTGGCAAAGGTGTTGTTCTGCAAAATAACAAGGTCGGGCCGGCAGGTGCCGAGATAGGCGGTCAGATCGTCGAGCTTGAGCAAGGGTGCGGCCGGAACCACGCAGTCGGGAATCAGGCTTTGCAGCAACGCCACCGACTTGTGGAACTGGTCGTGCGCACTTTCCATATGAAAGGTCGGAACCCCGATGGGCACATACATCACCTGAAATGCTTTCATTTGATTAAATCCTTTAATCAAATAATCCACCCGTCGGCTTTCTCTGTCAAGACTTGTATTTTCCCTTGAAACAACGAGACTTTTACCAGCTTTGAAAGAAAAAGAGGAGCAACGTATGGACCTGACCGCCGCCGCCCTTCCTATCCGCCACCAGGGGACTTCGGACCTGGGAATACTCTTGATCCACGGGTTTACCTCGACTCCGGGAAGCGTTTCCGAATGGGCCGAGGGGTTGCATAAGGCCACCGGAGCTACCGTGGTCGCGCCTCTTCTGCCGGGGCATGGAACCCGCTGGGAAGATCTGAATACGGTAACCTGGCAAGATTGGGAGAAAACAGTGCTGGCAGCTTGGGATGAGCTGGCCGCAACCCACAAAAAGGTGGCTGTCGGGGGGCTATCTCTGGGAGGGGCTTTGGCACTCTTGGTGGCTTTACGGCGTCCCGCCACCGTGGCTCTGCTTCTCGTCAACCACTTGATGTGGCTGGGAAACCCGGCCTTACCACTGGCTCCCCTGATCAAAAGGCTGACACCCTCGATGGCGGCAGTCGCCGGTGATATCAAAAAACCCGATGTGGTGGAACCAGCCTACGATAGGGTTCCAACGGGCGGGGTGGACCAGTTCCGCCTGCTTCTGAAGCAAGTGAAGCCGTTGCTCCCGACAATCCAAGTCCCGACCTTGATGTTTAAAAGCCGGCAGGACCACGTGATTCCCGTGGCCAGCACCCTCAAAACCATGGCCAAGCTGGGCTCAACCCGCAAGGATCTGGTGTGGCTGGAACACAGTTATCACGTGGCTACGATGGACTACGATCTACCCCTGATTGTGGAGCAGTCGGCCCGGTTTCTGAAAGAAATTGTTACGCCGTGATATCGATCTTGTTGCCCTGGTAGGCCTGAAGCGACGACTTGGCGGGGGACGCTTCGGCTGCCTCGTTGTCGGGTCTGGCCTCGCGCCCTTCACCGGCTTCAACGGGGGCCTGCAGGGCCATCTTGAGAACACTGTTGGCGGCGGCTGACATATCGGACGAAATTTGCATGGTATCTCCTGTGATACAATCTAGTTTCGACTCATTCTAAGTTTTAAGCAACGATCCTGTGTGAGGATTTCATGAAGAGGCCGGAATGGTAAACCGCGCCTCGACGGTTCCTTCGGTGCCGTTTTGCAGGGTGAGAGATCCGCCGTGCAGCTCGGCAATGGTCCGGGCAATGGTAAGACCCAAACCGTGGCCGTGCCCGCTGCGGGCGGCTTCACCGCGGTGAAGCCGCTGAAAGCGATAGGGCTCTTCGCGTGGGTCCAGCCACCCGGGGTTGCAGATCAAAGCTTGAAAAGAACCCTCCTGAACCCGCAGCGAAACCTCCAGAGAACCTAAGCCGCGTGCGTGGTTGAGCGCGTTGGAAAGCAGATTGCCCAAGGCGCGGTAGAGCAAGTCGGAGTCGGCTTCGAATTCTCCACCCACCGCCGTCCACACCAGGTCGCGGTTTTCCTTAAAGGCCCGGGACGAAAACGAGTCCTTCAGGTGCTGGGAAAGCTCGGCAACCAGAAGTTTCTGTCGGCTCAAATGCATTTCCGGAGACTCCAGGCGGGAAAGTGACAGCAAATCGCCAGTGAGAAGCTCCAAGCGGGCAACCTCCCCCAAAAGCAGCTGGGCCCGGGCTTCATCCCAAGGGAAAACCGTATCAATCACACCTTCGAGCTGCACCCGAAGCCCGGCTAGGGGGGTTCTTAAGTCATGGGCAATATCTTGAGCCCAGCGGCGGCGCAACTCCTGTTCGCAGACGAGGGCTTCCTGGAGTTTGAGAGCCGAACCGGCAATATCCTCAAGCTCTCTGGTCCCCAGCGGGGGAAAGACGACATCCCGCCGTCCTGAAGCAATCCGTAATAGACCTTCTTGAACCAGCCCTGCACGCGCAGAGCTGCGCTGAAAAGCCCGCCAGGCAAACAGAGCCGCCGCCACGCCGGCGGCAGTCAGGCCGATCACCAGCGCTTCAAGCAAATTCTGAAGAAACTGCAGGTTTTCCTCGATCAGCTCAAACGAATGGTGTCCGGCATGAAAACTCCCCACCAAGACACCGCGATCGATGAGAGGGATGAGTTTTTCTTCACTTTGCAGACGCTGAAAAAGGGTCTGCGGGAAGACAGGGCGTTCATGGGGTGGGAGGTACAATTCCAGATCTTTCTCGGTATGGCCGTTAGGTACATTCTGTTCCTCGATGTCGTCTTGAAACCACTGTTTGCCCCGCCAAGACCAAAAGACCAAGGTGCCATCGGTACGGAAAACCATAACGTACACCGTTGGTTCCAACGTCCCCATCAAGGCCCGGCTGACAGCCTCGCCTTCGAGACGGCCGCCCTGACCGACCAAGTGATCCAGCTGTGTCCCAAGAATGGTCTTAATGGTCCGGGTCGATTCTACCTGCCATTGATCGCGTCCTAACCAGAACCCCAGGGCAAAAACGGCGAAGAAAACCAGAATGAACACGAGAAAGGCACCCAGGATGCTGCGCAATAAAAGGGAGAACAGGGTGGGCAAGGGTTGATTCACGGGGCTTGGTCCCAATCACCGGCAAAGCGGTAGCCCAATCCGCGGACGGTCTCAATCCAGGGGACAAGCCCCAATTTGGCACGCAGGTTTTTGATATGGGTGTCGACGGTTCGCTCACCGGTGTCAACGTAGTAGTCCAAAGCGCGGACCATCAGGGCTTTACGGCTTAGTGCCTTGCCTGGAGCCTCCAGAAAGGTTTCCAAAAAGGACCACTCCCCTGGTGTCAGGAAAACTTCTTGACCATTAAGAGTCAACCGTCGTGCGGCCCTATCAGCCAGCAAGACCTGTCCGGCCAGACGGTACTGCCGTTGCGGGACGGGCATTTCGGTTCGCCTGAGAATGGACCTGACCCGCAGGACCAACTCACGGGGAGAAAAAGGTTTGACAACGTAGTCGACGGCCCCGAGTTCCCATCCGGCAATCCTGTCCTCTTCATCGCCCCTGGCCGTCAGGAACAGGAAAGGCACCAGGAGGCGGCTGCGCAGGTCCCGAGCGAGGGAAAACCCGTCACGCCCCGGAAGCATCACATCCAGAATGAGCAGGTGGTAGTCAAGTTCTTCCTCGGCCAACCCGCTCCCATCCGCACGGGTGTCGACTTCGTGACCGTCTTGGCGCAGATAGGCAGCGACTCCATCGCGGATAGGAGCGTGATCTTCGACAACGAGAATACGAGCCAATCCCAGACCTCCTGCGGTACGCTACCTCAAGGTTTGTCGGGTTGGAAGGTCAACGCAAGAGAATTCATACAATACCTCAGACCAGTGGGGGCTGGACCGTCGTCAAAGACATGACCGAGGTGGCTGCCGGAAGAGGAGTCTTCCACCTCCACCCTCTCCATTCCCAGACTGGTGTCGAGCCGCAGAACGACGGCGCTTTGTTCGATCGGCCGGGTGAAGCTGGGCCATCCGGTTCCCGAGTCAAACTTGTCTTCAGACCGAAACAGCGGTTGCCCGGTGGCCGCCGAAAAGTAGGTTCCGGCCCGGTGCTCGTTCAACAGGTCTCCTGTATACGGACGCTCGGTGCCCTCTTGCCGAAGAACCGCGTAGGCCTCTTGGGAGAGCAGCTGCTTCCACTGAGCATCGCTCTTGGTAACCGGGTAAGCCACAGGGTCGTCGGGTCCCGTCACCGGAAGACCGTGCCAGGTCCGGGTAGAAGCGGTGGAAGAATTTTTGACCAGTTGAGGCCAGGTTTGTTCCAAATCACGGATTTTGGGCAGATCGAACCTCACGATGTACGGATAATCGGGGTTCCTGACCAAAAAGTCCTGATGATAGTCCTCGGCCGGCCAGAACGTCCCCAAGGGTGTCACCTCTGTAACGAGGGTTCCCGGCCAGGTTTTGGCCTGGGCGAGGGTTTTCAGGTACTCTTCAGCCAGCTTCTTTTGGCTGTCATCCCGGTAGTAGATGGCCGAACGGTATTGGGTTCCATGGTCCGGGCCCTGGTAGTTGAGCTGAGTCGGGTCATGAGCCACGGAAAAAAACACCTGGAGCAACTGCCCGTAGGTGACCACCTGGGGATCGAAGGTCACCAACACGGCTTCGGCGTGTCCGCTTTGCCCCGAGGAAACTTCCTCGTACGTGGGATTCTGAAGAGGACCTCCGCTGTAGCCGGACTCGGCGTTGAGGACCCCCTTCATCCGTTCAAACACAGCTTCGACACCCCAGAAACAGCCGCCGGCAAACACAGCGGTTTGAAGTCCTTCAACCGACTCACCCGCAGGAGGTGCCGGGGGATAGGTTTTTCCGGAAGGCGCGGCTTGGCAAGAAGAGAAAAGGACCAGGAGCAGGGCTCCCGATAAGGATAGGATTCGCTTCATAGCAAGCAATATACTGCGATAATTTAGAATAAGTATAATGTAAACCCTCTCTTGTCACGAATCGTCGCATGCAGTTCTGGCGGGACTGCTCAAAAGTTGGTATTCTTGCACTGTGGTTACCTTCTTCAGCCGCGCCGCGCTTCCGCACCCCGATGATCTCTGTTTGGTTCACACCCCCCTTCCCGCCCCCCCCACATTCCGGCCGAGTTCTGACGGATGGTGGGCGCCCCGTCATTCGTTGCCAGAGGCCAGCTCAGGGCTATTTCTGGGCGAAACCGACGGACGCCCGCTCTGGGCTGTTCAGGTAGCCACTTCGGGAGGGGAGCAATGGACTCCCTTACGACCCCTGATGGCCGAAGCCTCGCCCGACCAGGCGAAAGCAGCCGTGCGTGCGGCCGAACTGGCAGCCTGGCAGCGCGACCATCAATTTTGCGGGGCCTGTGGCACCCCTACCCGCCGGAGAGAAGATCAGGTAGCTTTTGAATGTCCCTCCTGCCAAGCCGAATTCTGGCCACGGGTCACGCCTGCCGTCATTATGGTGGTTTACAGGGGAGACGAGATTCTGCTGGCACGGCATACCCGGTCGAAAACCAGTGCGGTGTATTCGTGCCTGGCCGGGTTCGTTGAAGCCGGTGAAACCCTTGAAGAGGCCGTGGCCCGTGAAGTTGAGGAAGAGGTAGGAATCACGGTCGGACACCCTGTTTATGTTAAAAGCCAGGCTTGGCCTTTTCCTCATGCTCTGATGCTGGGCTTTCTAGTTCCCTGGGTGTCGGGTGAACCAGTTCCCGACGGCCTCGAGATTGTCGATGCCCGCTGGTTCCGACGTGACAACCTCCCTGAACTGCCCCTCCCTCTAAGCATTGCCCGCAATCTGATCCGTGAATTTTTCCATGACCCTTCCCTGTAAACCATCCAAGGAGAACACCATGACCGTAACCCAAAAACTGACCGCCCTGCGCACTGCCATGAAGGCTAAAGGCTGGAGCGCAGCCATCATCACAGGTACCGACCCCCACGACAGCGAATATCTTCCTCTGCGATGGGAAACCCGGCAGTGGATCAGCGGCTTTACCGGTTCGGCGGGAACGGTTGTGGTATTGGCGGACCGGGCCGGACTGTGGACCGATGGCCGGTATTTCACCCAGGCCGAGGCCGAACTGGCAGGATCGGGCATTGAATTGTTCCGCGATGGACTACCGGGAACCCCTTCGGTCACGGCCTGGCTGAGTTCGGTTCTTCCTGCGCAAGCAGTGGTAGGCGTCGATGCACGGACAGTCACCTGGGCCAAAATGGTGAAATGGCGCGAAGAGACCTCCGTTGCTGGGTTGATCATCGAGGCAGGGCCCGACCTGCTGGACCAAATCTGGACTGATCGACCAGACCTCCCCAAGGCAGGCATTTGGGACTACCAGGCCTCGGTCGACGGCCTGGTCAAACGCCAGGACAAGGTGGAAGCGGTGCGCAAAGCCCTCAAAGATCAGGGCGCCGAGGCCCACTTGGTGACAGCCCTGGACGACCTGGCCTGGCTGTTCAATCTACGCGGAAACGATATTGACTATACCCCGGTTTTCCTGGGCTGGGGCTGGATCGAACCACAGAAAGTCATCCTGTTCGCACAGGAAGACAGTCTGGAACCTTCCGTGCGCCAAGCGTTGCAGATGGCTCTGGTGGAACTTCGCCCTTACCGTGACTTGGAACAAGACCTGGCATCGTTGGCCGCCGGTAAAAACCTGCTGCTCAGCCCCGACCGGACCAACGCCTACTTGGTACAGACCCTGAAAAACGCCGGGGTGTCGGTGGTGGAAGGGGCTTCTCCCCTGGTACTGATGAAGGCCCGAAAAACCACCGCGGAACTCGGGTTGACCCGCGAAGCCCACCGCCGCGACGGTGCGGCCCTGGCAGAGTTTCTAACCTGGTTTGAAACCGCCGCCCCTATGGGTGGCCTTACCGAGACCAGCGCGGCTGCGGCCCTCGACGGATTCCGGGAAAAACGCGGCGGCTACCGAGGCCCGAGTTTCACCGCCATTCCCGGCTTTAAAGAAAATGGAGCCGTCATCCACTACCATGCCCATGGGCCGGGAGCCCCGCTGAAAGGCCGCGGTATCTTGTTGCTCGATACAGGGGCTCAATACACCCAAGGAACCACGGACGTCACCCGAACCTTGATTCTGGGGGAACCCCTGGCCGACGAGATTGAGGATTATACCCTGGTGCTCAAAGCCCATGTGCAAATTCAGCTGATGCCCTTTCCTGTAGGAACCAGGGGCTACATGATCGACGCCTTTGCCCGCCGGGTTCTGTGGAAGACAGGCCGGCAGTACAACCATGGCACCGGTCACGGTGTGGGTTTGTGTCTTTCAGTGCACGAAGGCCCGGCCCGAATCAACGCCGAGCCGGTTCCGTTTGCCTTGGAACCCGGCATGATCCTGTCCAACGAGCCGGGGCTTTACCGTCCAGGCTGCTACGGTGTGCGCATCGAGAACCTCATCATTGTTGTTGATGCCGGCAAGACAGAATTCGCCAGTTTTCTGGGTTGGGAGACCCTGACCCTCTGCCCCTATGAGCGTCGGCTGATCAATCCGGCCGCCCTGGAAGCCGACGAACGGGAGTGGATCGACAGTTACCACGCCCGGGTTCTAGCAGAAATCGGCCCCCTGGTAAGCCCGGCAGCCAGAGCGTGGCTGGAAGGAGCCTGCGCTCCGCTGTAGACTCCTGCGGCTGTTATGCGTATTTTAGCGCGATGGTTGCACCGCCCCAAGAGGTTCCCGAGCTGCTCAAACTCGACAATCAGCTTTGTTTTTCGATTTATGCGGCTTCCCGGGCTATTACACGGGCTTACCGCCCCATCCTGGAAAAATACGGCCTGACTTATCCGCAATACCTGGTCCTTCTGATTCTTTGGGAAACGGAAGACCTGACGGTCAACGAAATTGGCCGCCGTCTCTACCTGGATTCGGGAACCCTGACTCCCTTGTTGAAGCGAATGGAAAGCACTCAGTTTATTGAGCGCCACCGGTCGGCCAACGACGAACGCAAGGTCGAAATCCGGCTCGGTCCCAAAGGACAGGAACTGCGACGCAAGGCGATCACCATTCCTGAAACCCTTATCGAGACCAATCACCTCGATGCCGGTGAGGTGATGCGTACCAAGGTGATGGTCGACCAGATTCTGACGAAGCTGCTGGAATGTTCAGACCAGGATCAGCTCGACCCTTCCGGCCAGTGACGAACGGTACTTCTCGGTAAGGTTGTTGTCGGTGATGATATGTTGGACGTCTTCGAGCCGGCAGCATCTGGAAAGATGGATCTGACCAAACTTGGTCGAATCGGAAAGGATGAAAACATCCTTGGCCTTGGCCGCGATGTAGCATCCGATTTCGGCGCGCATCATATCTCGGCCGGTGAATCCGGTTTCGGGTGTGTAGCCATCCACGCCTAAAAAGGCCCGGTTGAAGTTGACCTGGTCAATGTTGGCTTTGGCCAGGTTGCCCACGAGGCTTTCACTTTCCCGCTGGAAGACTCCGCCAATTAAAATCACACTACCACCACGGGATTGGTCAACCTTCCGGGCAATAAAGGCATTGGAAGTGATCACCGTAACCCTCTTCGCCGCTGTGAGTTCCTTCACAAAGAGTGCGTTGGTAGAACCCGACTCGACGAAAATCGTGTCGCCCTCGTCCACAAAATCAACCGCCTTCCGGGCGATTTTCAACTTGTCTTCGTAGTTGATCGACATCCTATGAGCCAAATCATCGGTTTCACGGAGTTCGGCTCCCCCGTGAGTTCTGACCAGAAGTCCTTCCTGTTCCAAAACAGTCAGGTCCTGGCGGACGGTGGCAGGCGACACCCCCAGCTCTTCGGCCAGTTCGAGAACGGCCACCTTGTGCTGTTCAGAGAGAATTTTAAGAATTTGGTCCAAACGCTTGGTCATAATCGATGCGATTAGAGTACAAAACCTAGAAAGAGATCAACCCCCGGCTGGCCGCGTAGTACACGGCTCCCACCGCCTGGGCGAACTGAGCCACGGTGTGACGGGGGTCGGCCTTCAGTTCTTTCATCAGCGGTGACATGGCGATATCATCGGCGGCCTGAACGAGGTTGAGAGTGGGATCGATCGACCGGGCGCCTTCCTGCATCAACCGGAAACAGGTTTGGTTTTTCACCATCCTGCCAAACAGGATGCGGGGTCGGGCCGCCGGATTCAGGATCTGGTTGCACTCCAGCGTGGCGACGGCAAGAAATTCGCCGATTTCAGTAAAAAGCCGGTTGACCGTCGGTTGACCGTCGCGGTCGGGCAGTGCCATCAAGTATTCCAAAAACGGCTTGCGCAGGTCCTTGGGTTCTGTAGGAATTCTCATGCCGGGGCCGGCGGCAACGACAAAACCTTTCTCAAGAATTTCCACCATCAGGTCCTTTCTCTCGGTAGGAAAGGCCTTGAGTGCCAACCGGAAAGCGCCGCTCTGACTGGTGTATTTCTGAAGCGTTCCCGGCAGGTCGGTGTTGAAATTCTTGACACTGCGGGGATCATCACAGGCGAATGCCCGTTCGGGAAAAGAACCGAGATCGATGATGAAATTGTAGACTTCCAGCGGAATATCGGGAATCAGGCCTTCTTCGGTGACCCATCCGGTGCCCAGTTCAGTACCCAGAGTGTGCGCAAAAATCCCATCCTCGATGCTGTCTGGGTCGGCCAGACTCCCCTCGACGAGGGCCGTGAACGCCGCCATGGGACCGTCGTTGACCACCGCCACCACCCCGGCTTCCTTCACATACCGCTTCAGCCGAAGGTCCAGGTCGGTCAGAGTCCGGAATTCTGCCTCATAGTCGAGTGCCGCGTTGTCACGGATGCCCCGGGTCTTGTACACCTCGCCACCGACAATCTTGTCCTTCACCACCACATCGGGAAAGGACAGCCCTATTCCGTCGAGGCGGAACTCGGCTTTCCGCGCGCTCAACAAGGGCGAGGCCGCCGCCAAAGCCCGATTCAGCGCGGTATCGTCGGCATCCTTGGTAAAAGCGGGGGCCAAGGCCGCATCCAGAACAGGGTCGGGCAGTCCGTCGGCACCCAAAGCCACGGCTTTCCAGCACATCAGCTTGACCAACGCCTCGATGGGGTCGGTCAGCGAAGAAATTCGGGTGAACTTTGCAGGAAACCAGTCGTATTCCTTCAACGAGGCCAACTTTCCGTCGATGGAAAGCGCCAGCTTGATGTCGCTGCCCCCCACATCGATTCCCAACAGGGTCCGGCCTGCAACCCCCGCCA
>JFJP01038508.1_pt1 | contig 23411 bp, 29 predicted proteins | sample 431651 | NCBI WGS metagenome assembly JFJP01 (sample SAMN02602958, study PRJNA72255) | Microbial mat metagenome, whole genome shotgun sequencing project. | biome: fresh water; feature: sink hole; material: water; isolation source: purple microbial (photo- and chemosynthetic) mats found in...
TCTTGTTATGGAAAGTGGTGGGCCATCTTGGGATCGAACCAAGTTCACAACCTTATGAGAAGGTGCTTTTACCAATAAGCTACAGACCCGTATTGATGATTTACTGTCAAAAATCGGTTTTAAGCCACGTTTGGTGCTGAGTGGTACTTTGGTATTACTTTGACGTTTAAACCGCTGTAGTGGCCGTTTTGAGCGGTTTAAACGGCATTGTAAGTTGTGTAGCTAGTGATGCTGCTTCAGTAGTTGGTAGGGATGCAAGGTATCGCGCCTTGTTCTACGAGTTAAAAGCTCGTTGCTTCACTTTAAAGCTTCATCCCCAAAATGGCGCGCTTGGAGGGACTCAAACCCCCAACCTAAAGAGTAGAAATCTTTTGCTCTATTCTATTGAGCTACAAGCGCTAATGTCAATAAAATACTGATAGTCTTTTTCAGTTTCATAAAAACCGGGACGACACATTTTATGTGCAGACCACGGCAACCCAATAACCATTTTTTTAGTTTCTTCTTCAATGCGAAGAAACCGTGAACACCGCTCTCTTCTTGAGCAATCCCACCCTTGACACAATAATTCAGACATGGTTACTACTCTCAAATAGTCTTTTTGTGATTTTTGCTTTTCCAAACTCAACGATTTTATTACGTGGGCACGACAAATCATAGCTTGTCTTAAATTCTAAAAACTTTTCTTTGGTCATGTACATGGGCGTGATTTCCCAAAGTGGAGAATTTTCGACACGAAATATCCATTGCCAGTGCTTTTCCAATCCGAAATTTTCGCCCATAAACTCTAGTACGGATTCGTCTAACATGGTAATTTCCAGTTGAGTTGGTGCGGGTAGAGAGATTCGAACTCTCATACTCTTTCGAGTGAAGAATTTTAAATTCTTTGCCTAAACCAGTTCGGCTATACCCGCAAATTTTAATCTTTATTAATCAAAATGTCTGTATTCAAATATAGTCTCGCAAAAACTTTTTGTTCCCGCGATTGAATTTGCAATACCTGGCAAAAAACATTCAACCGATTATCCAACATGTTAAAGATGAGTTCATTGTAACTCTTTGGAACAAATCCAATCTTCATTCCGTCATAGCACAACGCAACGGCTTTGTCGTCTTTTTCATTTTCTGGTTCTGTTTTCAGAATTACTTCGAAGTCATCAGATTCAAGATGATTTTCCATTTGTTCTAAATCTTCAATTTCACAATTATAAAACACACCACTAATTCTAAATTCAATTAAGTTGATAATCATATTTTGAATCTCCGAGTTCAGTAAAGAGTCTAAACTAGACTCTTTACTGGTTAAACTTATTGCTGTTGATTACGTAAGTGACTTATACCTGTTTCAATCGCTGCAATGACTTGGTACGCTTCCGCAATCGTAAAACTGACAATCACGGGTAGCTTCACATTTGGATCTGGCGAATGCACGTGTAGCGCGACTTTGTCAATTAGAACACCTACTTCCAGTGCAACCATATTGGCATTTGGGTCTACCGTGGAAGCGACTCCTGTAGAAGCGCCACCTAATACAGGACCACTCAGATCGCCACCCATACCGCCTGTAATACCTACGACATCACCCATTGGTTTCATCCTCATCAGTTAAAACTAAGTTAATACTGCTTGCAAAATTTAGTACATGCCCAGCTTCCATTAACCATGTACCTAGCGCTACCGCTTGTGCGGGATCAAGCGTAGTCATGACTGTATCTTCCTCACTGGAAAATTCCAAGACCACTAATTTAGACTCCATGTCCATTCTTACATCAACAGCTTGATCTTTCGATACATTTTCCAGTAGAAAAATTGAAAAATTGTTTTCTTCAATTTTAGCATCAGATACTAAATTTTTTCCCGCTACTAATTTTAGCATGTTGCACCTTATGGGTAGTAAAGATAAGTGACATTCACATTAACTCTGTGTAGAGTACCATTAACTTTAAATCTTACTCTTCCTTGAACTTCGTTAAAACCTTCCAAAACACCAGTCTGACCTGCAAACTGACTTTGCAAACAATGCGGGCTGTACGCATTTTCTGGAGGATTAAAAACAACAGTTTCTCCTACTTGTGGTGATTGTAACATAACATTTCCTTATTCTAAAGTAGCTGAGCCTTCAACTAAGGCGTTAAACAAACACTTGCCTTCTTCAATGAATTGAAGAATTTTTAACTCCACTGTATTCTTCATGATCAAATCATAAATGTAAACATGTTTTTCTTGACCTGTTCGATGCGTTCGCTTTAAGGCTTGGCGTCGCACGTCCGGCCTGTCTGTATTTTCTAAAAAAATTGTATAATTAGCAAGCTGTAAATTCAAACCTTCTCCTCCAGAACTAATACTCACTACTAAAGCTTTTACTTTTGGATCTGTTTTGAATTTTTTGTACTCCTCTGTTTTAGAGATTTCTGCAAGATTATTCATTGCAGCAAATTTCACTTTCATTTTTTTCAAACGTTCACAAATCGCTATTCCCGTTTGTTGAAACACGTGAAAGATAACTACTTTACAATCTGCTGGAATATCATTAACAATTTCTTCCATAGCGTCTAATTTTGGATTTTCGCTGAACGTGATGACTTCACGGGTTTCAGAATCATCGAAAGTCTCATACACAAAACCACTAGCCACTTGACGGCATTTGCTGTAGTAGTTTTTTCTTTTTTCTTTAGCTTCTGCTGAATCACCTTTAGCTGTTTCCACACTCTCCGCCACCAAGTTTTTGTAGTACTGCATAGCATCTGCGGGCATTTTTAGAGGGACTTGAATGACAGACAATGGTGGTAAGTCTGAACATTCAAAGTCAGCGTAGCGTAGACTTCTATGCAATAACATCTTTTGAAAAACGGGTTTATTCTTTTCAGGCAGAATCCAAGTGACTCCACCAAAGTAATTCTGTTGAGGTTTAAATAAGGCTTGTAAATGTAAAGTCTTAGTCTCACCCAAAGTTTCTCCCCGGTCAATAACGAAGAATTGTGCCCAGAAGTTAGTTGGGTCTCTTCCAATGGGTGTTCCCGTCATTCCCAAACGGTAATTGATGTGCGTAGATAGAACTTCAGCAAGTTCAAAATTCAGAGTATTTGTGTGCTTGATATGGTGGATTTCATCAAAGATTACCATATCAAATCTTTTTGCAAACTTTCTTGCTTCTACTTTATTCACAACTCTTTTCTTTTTACTCTTGCTGCCTTTTTTGACCTCCACAAAGTCTGTCATTAACACTGGCAAACCTTCGTAATTAATAATGTAAAGGTCTGCTTTTTCTTGTAACGTGGCAAGTCTTTCCAGCCGAGTTCCCACTAAAGCGACTGCTTTTAGTGTAGAATGTTTTAACACTTCTTCCAACCAATTCTCCACATTAACGGCATTGGGTACGACAACCAATGCCGACTTGACTTGATTCAGATTTTTGCGAATTTGTAATACTGTTAATGCCGAAAGGCTTTTACCACTTCCCATGTCCAGAAAGAACAAGTAGCCAGGAAAACACAAACCCAAATACACAGAAGCTAATTGATGTGTAAAGAGTTTGTTTTTCATCTTGTAATTAGAGCAGATTTCTGAAATTGCCTGCTCTAATTCTTCCCGTTTTGTTTCTTTGATCCAAGAATTATCGTCCAGTTGACGATTTAAAAATTCTTGGACCGCTTGCTTATTAATCATTGTGCGTTTCTCGGTCTGAATTGCACGTTACGTCGAGGTCTGGTTGGTGGAGTCTCAGTCGGACTCTCTGAATCGGGATTTTGCTGATCCAATAATCCCCAATACCTGTCAGTTACCATCATGCTATCCATGCAAAACTGCCCCATCCCATACGCTTGCGAGATCAAAATTGATTGCTCTTTTTTCTCGTTACGCGCTTTAGCGACGAACAACCGCCCCAAGTTCATTCTTGCTTCGCTACTGGTTTGGCAAAACGCTACGATATTATCTGCTGTAGCTGCTTTACTAAAGTCTTCAGCGAGATGCTTTAAGCTAATCACTTTAGAATCTTCGCCCAGACGATTGGATTGAGAAGCAGTAACTACGGCTGTGTTTCTTTCCACAGCAATTCTTCTTAACTCTTTGTAAATTTCACCCGTACTGGTTCGCAAATTCTGATGATCCAATTTCATCAAATCTGCGTAATCCAACAGTATGACATCTGGAGTATAGTTGTCAAACCTTTCCAAACCATCCAAATAAGCTTCTAACCCTTTTACGGTCAACGCTCCCGTGGGAAAACGTCTAATAATTAATTTAAATCTATTTTCAAGCTTCTTCAAGGATTTTGCTAAAAAAGGTCCGATGTCTGCATTTCCATGAATGAATGGTCTGTTGTGCGACTCAATTTCAAATCGAGATAATTTGTTCAGTTCGTCAAGTCTGAATCTTGTCAATTCGATAGATTCTTCGCGTTTAGTTAATGAGAAAAGACTCTGTGCATAGCGTTCGGAAATCAAGTCATCTGACATTTCCAAAGAGATGTGTAAAACTTTTAATCTTGTTCTCGCACAAGTTTTTCCAATGTGAACCATAAAATGACTCTTGCCTTTGTTAGGTCCAGCTAAAATTACAAATAATTCTCCTGGAGCAGGACCAATTTCTACTTTATCCAACTCTTTAATTCCCGTTGGAAAAGCAAAAACTTCTTTCTTTAAAAAAGCCAAACTTCTCGTAGTATCAGTGAACGAAAAACCTCTATCAAAAACATCTACTCCATTTTTCAAACTAGCAGTGATGATAATTTCCGCTTCATCCAACTCAGAATTTTTGATCAGTTTGGCAGCTTCGACAACCGCAATCTTCATCCGTTGTTGTCTGACAAACTTCATCAACTCAGACATTACGTATTTAGAATTTACGTTTTCTTTATTCTCAAACAACTGCATGATGATCTTTTTATAAACATCTCCGGTGCGCGGATTCTTTGCATCATTGATTCTGCTTTCTAGTAAATCAGCGATATGTTCATTCGGAGTGTCTCTAAAAGATTCATAAAACGAAATGGCATGTCTGGCAATTTCTCTAAAAAATTCATTCTCAAAGTATTCGATTTGAAGAACATTTGCAATAATGGGGGCGGTAGATTTGTCGAAGCAAAGTAACGTCAGCAGATTTTCTTGTGCTGAACTCATTAAATACTCTTGCATTGTAAACTCCGATGTTATTGGTTGTTGATTAACATACCTGACGATCAACGTCGTGTCGAATACTCAGCTACACCTTCCATAAAATTGCGATTGTATCTAATTCCATAATCATCTAAGAATTTAATTAATCTAGTCTCATTGATTTTTGGTTTTTTTAATTCTGGAAAGTCATATTTCTCCGTGTACTTTTTGTACGGGAGATCTATCAGTGTCAAGTTCTGCTCAATTAAATCTGCGTGTTCTTTAAACACTTTCTCTATTTTACTTTCGTCTGTACAAATTTTAATGGCTGTTTTTATTCCAACACGTTGAATACCAGCAACCCCGTTATGAGTTCCAGACAAAGCTGTGATTAGTGACCAGAACTCTGGTTCTATCGTTGGGTACAATTCTTTGAATTGTGCTTTTCCAAACTCAGCATTCTTTTTAAGCAAAAAGACGTTATCATAAGACAAGAGTTGAAACAGATCATCATCGTTAGAAAGAATCAGAATTTTGTCATACTTAGTATTATTTTCAATAACGAAAGACGCTATCAGGTCGTCAGCTTCCAGTCCTTTGATGCTCCAACTGGGGATGTCTAAAAATTCTAAACATTGATCTACTTGTTTGAAACTGATGTTCATGGCTTCAAAAAAAGCAGTACTTTTTTCTGAATCTCCGCTCTTAGGTCTGTTTGATTTGTAATTTGGATAGTCTTTTTTGCGTAGATATGGTGGGGCGTCTTTACAAATTAAAACATGCTCAGGCTGATAAGTGCTTAATTTGTTGGTCAGTTGTCCAACAAAACCAAAGAGTCCGCCTGTTGGTTCTCCATGAGCAGAACACAATTCTTGATGAACTGCTAAAGACCTAATTACCGTGTTAGCAAAATCTATGATCAGTAAAGTTTTCATTTATTTCTCCAGCAGATCATTAAGGATAGTTTCACCGATGGCTACAATCTTTTTGTCTATTTTTTCAGTCTTAGTAAATTCAGTGAACGCGGTTTTAGGGTCTACAAAAGAAAATCTGTTTTCAGTAGAATTAACAGTCAATTCTGAATCTGAATCTAATTTTTCCATTGATAGATCAAACAAGTCTACTTGATTCAACTCACACCAATGGATTACATTTTCTTTAGTCGTAGACCAAGAACTTAATTCTTTATTCGTTAATTGAATTTTGATCTTAGCTTGATCTCCAACTCGGATTAAACCTTCGCTCTTTAATCTCTCAAGACAACGTGGAGTTTTTATTTTCAAACTATGTCTTTGCAGAACATTAGTTTTTATTCTTGTAAACGAAGTAAAGTTCTCGTTCAACAAGATCATGTTATGCTGATAAGTATCTCCAAAAGATACTGGATGTGGAGTGCCGATGTAAGTTAAAGTCTTGATTTCTTGCGGTACGTGAATATCTCCAGAATAAACTCTATGATGCTCCGGTAATTGTGAAGTCAACCAATCCAATTCAAAACCACAATTCATTTCGTAGAACTCACTGACTTTGCAGCCAATGACTGATTGATGCATAAAGACTACATCAACAGATTTAAAATCTAAATTGTTCCATTCATCCAATGGATTTCTGCTGTGTGGCAACCACAAAGTCTTTCTTTTGCCAAAATTAACATAAGTGGGTGTGCTGATCCACTTAATACCATCTTCGTCAAAATGACGAAGAAAGTCTAAGAATGGTGACTGCGGTTTTAGGTAATCGTGATTACCTTTGAGGATGTAGATTTCGGAAACAAATTCTTTTGTGAGAACTAATTCGTCCACTAGATGATTGACTAATTCTGCTGGATGACGGTCTTTTTTATCTAGCAGATCACCCAAGATGAAAAGATGATCAATTGTTACCTTACTAGACTTTAAGTATGCTCTAACTGTTTTAAAGATTTCCCAACGATACGCTTCAGTTGTTTTTTCAGTCAGGTGTAAGTCTGAAATAACCAAAGTCGTCATAGTAAAATCCCCGCTAGATAGTCCAAGTACCATTTTTCAAGATTATGCTTGATTACATTCATCTTTGGATCAGTCATAATCGCTAATGTTTTGTAGCGATTATTATACATACCTGGACTATCGCTTCCTAAAAATTGATCGTAAGCCAAACGTAGCCTTGCAAAACTGTTAACCTTTAGAACAGCTTTGCTAGGATAAAAATGAGCATCAAAAGGCTCAATTAATAATTCTACCGCGTGTTGTGGTAGTTGTCGAGTCCACAGCACTACACGCGCTAAATCCTTGACTGAATTAAACAAATATTGTTGTCTGTTTTCATCACGAAGAAACATCTCACGGTTTGAAAAATGATGTGCCAAAACAGAACTTTCTTCAATTTTAATATAGGCTGAAGCCAGAGACATGACTTGTGTTGTGTTGGGTGGTATGTATGAATCATCAGGTTTTAAAATGATCATTACTTGGTACTCCAACGGTAACTCAATAAACGATTCTTGTTGTATGGTGCGATGGTCACTGAATTACTCTGATTTCCACCTAAGAGCAGAACAGTGTTAGATTCCTCATACATGAAAAATCCAACGTGACCTTGAGTCGGTGAACTACCTCTGCGAAGCACCACAACACAACCTCTTTTCGGATCATCTAATTCTACACCCCAATTTAACCAACTTCTTGCTAGGCCAGAGTTAGTTTTTGACATACGTGATTCTTTCATGCACCAGTTGACGAAAGCGGAACACCACGGCACTTCATCTTCAGCCACTTTCAGATCCACACTCTCCCAGTACTTTAAAATTTCTGGATTATTTTTAGTGGGGCCAGGCCATTCTTCGATTCTTTTTTCGCATTCTTTAAGCGCGATTTGTAACCATTTTGGATCTTGACTTTCGATGAGTAAGTCTGCTAAAAAATTAGTTTTGTTTTGATGGTTGTATGTGAAAAGAGCTTTTCTAGTCATCGGTCCTGGAATGCCGTCAATGGATCCAGAATAGTAACCCAAATCTTTGAGCTTCGATTGAGCCAACTTTAAAACTTCTGCGGAATAACTCATGAACTTCTCCAAAAGATCGCTACTGTGTTGAGTAGCGATCTTTGATTGATTAGTGAGTGATGTCGTCGGTTTCGCTCATGACATCGGAAACGTCCACATCCAGTTTGGTCAGATCCATCAAGTTTTCAGCCACGGTCACATAATTAGCTTCCGCTTCTTGATTGATGGCAGTCAGCAGTTTTTTTCCATAAAACAGACTGCTGATGTGGGTATCCATTGCAATCCGAGTTCGATCAGATCGTGTATCGTGCGTTGAACGCAATGTCATTCGGTTGTACAGACTGTACAAACTCATTGGGAACAAAGCGCGATCAAGAACTGGCTCAATGAATTTCTTTGGAAAAGAAGTTTCCAAAACACGACGCGCCGGTTCAAAAGGCACTTCAACGTCCGTCCATGACTGCCAAATGTCAGTGACACGTCTTGAGTTATCAATTAACCGTCGAATTTTAGCAGCTAAACTCTTAGTATTCCAGCCGTCCATTAGCTCGTTAGCTGTCAAAGAACTTATTTGATCACCAATCATGGCTCCGTTCATGCAAATCAGACGCATGACGCCAGTACGAATTTTCATTGGGAACGCTTTATCATACGCATTGTATGCGTAGATTTTTAAGTTACTTAAATCACCATTCCCAATATCCAGTGGCTTTTCCAATGGAAGATCCATTTCAATTTGGATAGCAGCGCCGTTCTTTAACGAACGAATGCTCATTACCCCCTCTTCACCGGGGTACAATCGATCATACGTATCGGAAAGGATACCAACTAAATCTTCGTGTGGGATGATTACCGCTTTGGAACCGTACACTCCAAAAAGCCGTTCGTGGTCTTCAGACAAAACTAACTTTTTGTCACGGAACTCTTTAAATTCCGATAGCCCAGACGCTTCAAGCTGTTCCAGCCGCTTCAGTTCGGGGAACGCTTGGATCAGCGGGATGATTTCAATTTTTTCACGCCAAGAGTCATCAACTTCAACAATGTTCATAAAAGCTCCAATGGGTTGAACTACATACAGTTATACCTGAAACTGGATCACGCTTTTTGTTACCACTGGTTTTATTTTCAATTTTTCTGGATCTGCAAATTCTTTAAATGCATCAAAGGTAGAAATATAAATAAGTTGCGAATTTACCCGCACTACGCAATGAGCAATTTTTTTACAGTCAAACAACTCAATACCTTTTTGACATAACATGACCATCATAGGTCTATTATTTTGTCGAAAGATCAGCATCGGCAGCTTGCCCGTTTGATCACATTCTCCAAGCAACTTCTGCCAGTAACCCAATAAGCCGTCCGTAGCCGTTTGATAAAACAAATTAGCTACATTGAGATTTAACTCATTTTGATGCTTGATCTCAATAACAAACTTATCTACCAACGGTTGACCTGACGCATTAACCGCAATCAAGTCACCCACGATGTTAGTGACGTTTCGATCTTTTTTGCGATGTATAGTGAATTTTGCACCGCTACTTGGAGATCTTTCTAAAACATCTTGGTATTCATTTGCAGTCAGCCACAAACTTAACTCTTTAGCGACTCTGTTCTCCTGAGCATTACCTTTCGCTTTACTGCCACCTGCTCTCATTTTCTTTCCTTATGTCCACCAAGAAGGGTGTTTTAAGTCTAGCAACTCTTTAAATTTTTCAATTTCTTTTAATGGCACACTGATGAAGAACGTGCTTTCTACAAAGTCAATATTTAGATCTTGTAAAAGATTTTTTAATTCTACCTTAAAAGATGCACTTCGGAACGCAAACACCCACATATCTTTTAGTAGTTTTTTAGGTGCTGCACCAAAGACGCTTTTTAAGAAAGCCTTTTTAACGCCAACGTTACCAGAACGTAACACAAAAGCAGGAGTTTTCTCTTTTCCTGGATCAAAAAAATCTTTTCCACCCAAAACTATTTTAACAAAAGTCACATGCTTTCGTCCACATATTCTTGGGAAGCCGCTAACATTTAATCGAATTGGTCTATCTTCCCAAAACTGTTGGTAGATGTCTTTAATTCTTTGTACCATCTCGGTTCGTTTGAGACAGTCAGTAAAGTTAATCTCCACTGTTTTTTCAGATAAAGTTCCAGCACAGACGATGTACCCAAACAATTCAGCAATCTCTGGATAGAATTGCTGTGGGTACGCCATCGGTCGCGTGTTAGTACCTTTGCTAATAATAGCACCTTCAGCAAAGGTAACATAAGATTGTGTGCTTTCAAACTCCATCTTAATATTTACTCATAGTCGGAATAAACCTAGTTTCAATTTCTTCCCACTCATTTCTAACAATGTTTTGCAATTCTTTGATGACAGAAATTCTTTGAGCTTTTTCCATTTGCTTAATTTGTTCAGCTTTGTTGGTTTTGCCAATACTGTGCTTTTCAAAAAATAGATTTAATTCTGATGTTTCTACCCCTGCTAACCAATCCAACATAGCGGTAATGTCGTCCACACCATAACCGAAAACGATAGGAAAGTCTGCTTCACGAAATGGCAGACCTACTTTATTTTTCTTGCACTTAGCTCTGATTTCAATACCATATATTCTTTTTTGCTTCTTAATAGTACGATCTAGTTTCTTTATTTGTGATAACCAGACTAGATGCGTGGCATAAAAATCCATTGCTTTGCCACCACTACGGGTGTAACGCTCTCCAAAAGTCACACCGATGTTTTCTCGTACCTGACTTACGATCATCAAGTGAAGTCTAGTATTTTCTACTCGCTTAATGTTCTGTCGAAATAGTTGTCCGATCATCTTTTGCTTATTCATCGCAAAAGTGCCTTTATTAATATCTCGCTCTAACTCAGCACGATCTGACAGTGCGTCTAAAGAGTCAACAATGTACAAGCATGGCTGCTTTGATTTTTCAAGTTCTTCCAAAATCACTACAAGATGTTCAAACCAAGCCTCAACAGTATTATCAGTGAAATCATTACCTGGAAATAAAATCTTGGATACGGGCATCCCCAACGCTTCAGCGTAGTCTAAGTCAAATGCTGCTTCGGTTTCTAAATAAATAATCTTACCAGTCGGAAATTGTTGATGAAAGTTAGCACACGCTTCAATGGCTAAAAGCGTCTTGCCAGTTGATGAATCTCCAATCAAATTACTCATTCGTCCCAACGGCCAACCACCACCCAACACACAATCTAAAAGATATGATCCACTGGAAAAGAACTCTATATTCTCTTTTGAGACTGAAGTGAAGTACAAACCGCCCGTCTTTTTTTCAACTTTTTTCACTTCACGTTTTGCAATTTCCATGATCTTTACCTTTTAATTGATATTAAAAATCACGGATACTGCTTGAGTATCCGTGATGGGTTGATTACTTACCGGCGCGATTGCGTAGTGAAGCTAACCGATCTTTTACAGCACTAGTGGCTGACTTTTCCGCGACCGGCTCTGGTGCTGGTTCCGGCTCTGGTTCCGGCTTGGGCTTTGTTACTTGACGACTCACCTTTGGCTTAGCAATACTCAAAGCCAAAAGTATGTTATCAAACAATTCGTCTCTGTTCAGCTTTTCATCTTCGCTGTCAAACTGATCTAAGTCAATATCCAGTTCGCTCTCGACAACAACCGTCGCCAATTCTTCAAAATCCATAGCTGCCAATTCATCATAAGTGAAAACTGGCTTGGCGGGCGCTTTTGCAGCCGCCTTAGGCTTAGTGACTTCTGGCTCTGGGTCAACATCACTCTTTGACACTACCTTGCCACAAAACGCTTTATTGATGTAATCGTAATCGTAATAAATCAAACAATTTGGCAGTGGATGATTTTCCAAGCAATCCAGAATGGCTGGTGCCATGTCAAGGGGGCTACTGTTTCGAGCAATCTTAACGCTGTACTTAGTCCGCTCACCAGCACCTTCTTTCGAAATGTAAATATCATACCCTTCATCGGGGTCGTCCAAGTACAAAATCTCATGAGTACGGCTATCATTACTCTGAAGTCCAATTTCTTTGTCAACCGTCCACGGCATTGCCCAGAGCTTAGGTCCATCATTCGGCTTGTCCCGATCTACCAAATACACCAGAACCCGCTTCACACTGCGGAGCTTCTTTGCGTATTCTTCATCACCGTCCAACTGCGCTTGGTCATAAGCTTCGGAAATAGGATCTGCTTCCCCTTTCATCCGACGCAAATCCAAGTACGCAGAGTTTTCAGAACCGATACTGTAATGCACGAACAAGTCTAGTCCAAAGTGATCTGCGTTCTGCCATGACGGTGGCAAGATGCGGATGCAATTTTCACCTTCTGCGGGTTTCCACAAACCGACATGATCGGTCAGCATGTTGTCCCGCAAACCACTAGACTGCTCAGCCCGCTTGCGTACATCTTGGAATGAGCGGCGGGTGTATTGAAACTTGGATGGAGTCTTAGCCATAAAAATGCCCTTTCTTGTTCAAGAGAGTTAAAAGCGTTTCGTACTTACTGCGGTAGTGCGCGGCACTGATTAAACGGGTTAGTGTGTAAGCACTAACAATTATACCTAACAGTATAAATACTGTTTGCACCAATAATAAGAATGTTTCACTCATTTTTAAACTCCTTGCGTTTTAAAGCCACTGCGGATCGTACTTGCTGTATTTGTACCTCACCAACTGGTTTGGAATTACTAATCGAAGTAGTTGCAAAGTAACTTGCCATCCACAAATCAGCAATTTCCTTGATCATGTAACCTCTTGAAGAATATGATTCTTTCAACGCTCCCCACAACTCAGAATCCAATTTAGAATCTAACCAAGATGTAGTTACCACTTGGTAATCAGAATCTAACAGAGTCATCTGCTTGACTAAATCCTCAGTCAATTTTTTACCTTCCATGTTCGCTTGCTCTCTGATCTTTAGAGAGACTTGAGCGTACACTTCTTCAAGCAATTTCTTGAGTCCGTCACGCTCACTACACGCAATCGCGTAGTTTTCATGAACCTTTTGATAAAGAATACTGTGCTGCAACACGGCTTTGTCTAGCTCATGAGGACTGAACGCTAGTTCTTCAGTCAACTCTGTGTACAACGCTTTCATGTCTTCATTCATAATTATTCACCTTGAAATACCAATGAACCCAAAGACAGTAATAGCGGAGCTATTTTCTCTGACGGGTTGTAGTAGTTAGAAAATGCTTCCAGTATTGCCAGAAGTTTGATGGATTCTTCGTCAGTTTTAGCGTTCATCAACACTTTGCTGACATACGCCAACACAATTAAACGAATGGACTCTGGGTTCTGACCTTCCAACCGTTTCAATGTTCTTTGAATGTGCTTCCACTCTACTTTGGTTCTGCCGCACAACAACCGACACAATTCAATTACTTCTCCATCTTCATCAGGCTCTTCCAAAATTAATCGTACATCTTCAAGAGATGATGCACCACGACACTTGGATAGCATCGTCAATGCCTTGCGTGGACTACCCATCGCCGCCTGAGCGATCAGTTTCAGTGCCTTTGACTCTTTATCAATTACAATTTCTTCCAACTCACTGATGATGGAAACCAGTTCGAAAAGATTGTCGTAGCTAACATCTTTCAAATTGTATACATGACAACGTGTCTTAATGGTTTCCGGTACTTTGTCTGACTCTGTTGTACAGAAAACGAAGTAGACGTGTTCCGGAGGCTCTTCAATTGTTTTTAAGTACACTTGAAAAGCAGCTTTAGATATTGCATGAGCCTCATCGACAATAATAAACTTGTTAGGATTATTACCAAAGGTAGCGTACTGCAATGACGCAATTAGCTCACGGGCATCGTCCACACCGTTATGAGATGCAGCATCAATTTCAGTAATATTGCCTTCATCACAACCCATTTCCTTAGCCACAATTCTGGCAAGCGTCGTTTTTCCAGTGCCGGAAGAGCCGGTAAATAAATAAGCGTGTGGATGCTTACCTTCTTTAAACAAAGCTCTTAAAGAATTGACAACGTGGTCCTGTCCAAGCACTTCGTCCAAGTTTTCTGGACGATATTTTACGTGCAAATCGTGATTACTCATTGATTTTTCCTTCAGCCCGTAATTTGACATCTTCATCCAAGTAAGCTTTAGTAGCGTGGTTTATGACCATGCACATTTTTCTTAAATTTTCAATGATAAATTTTTCAAAATTTGCTGATTTTATTTTTTGAATCAGCCGACGTTTTTCTGTATCAAGTGCAACTTTTTCTTTTAATTCTGGAGTAGCTAATTCTACGTAAGTTTCATCCCATACGTCGTTGTTACGAATTGAAAGATTAGGATTAAGCGTTATGTTACCACATACAATTCTACCAGTTGGTGTAATTCTATCTACTTTACGAAAAGTAGTTCCCCACCGATGATTGATGAATGCGAGTTCATCACCTACTTTAATCTTCATGAGTATTTTCCTCATTTTCAGCTAAAACAGTAACCAGATGTTGAAACAAAGATCCAGAAAATGATTTTATTAATTCTTTTACTGATTTTTTGAATCCCCTCAAATCGTGTACTTCTTCTTGTAAATCAGCAATGACTGTATTGAGATACAATCCCATTTGATGAGATTCAGTAATATCTTTTTCAATCAAATCTTCAATTTCCACAAACGCTTCCGTAGCTTCCAGAAACGCCATGTACTTATCTTTGTATGAATCTTTAGTTTCCATAAATAATCCAGTGTGAGTGTCCGGTGCTATACCTAACGATACTGGTATTCAAATTTGCGTTGTAAGCCACGATTTCAATGTGACAGCTATGTTGGTATTACTTTGCCATTTAAACCGCTGTGACTGGCATTTTGAGCGGTTTAAATGGCATGTTTGGCTTTAGCAGCTACTTAAAAGTCGTATAACTTAGTGAAGTCCACGATCTTTTTGGGAACATCATGATAATCAGTAGACTTGAATGTCCCAATTTCTTCTTGCTCATACCAGTTCAAGCCTGCTGCAATTTCAATCGAAATGGGGACATTGATCCACTTGAACGGAACCGCGCACATTTCTTCAGCAATATCCGCAATCGCATCTTCCAATTGGTCGTCACGAATATAAGACGTTACGTCATCATGGATGTTCATAATGACATCGTACCCTTTTCTGTCCAACCGACACATGGCATCCACGCAGATATCTGACGCAGTACCTTGAATGCAAGAGTTGAGTACTGCATTCATACTCAGCGGTGCGCGTCTGCGTCTTCCAGTCAAAGTCTCCACGTAACCCAACTGGTCGTACCGATTCAACAACCACTTCTGCCAACGCTTAACTCCTTTAAACGTCTTCCAAAAGTCGTTAAAAATATCTTGCACAATTTCTATCGGAATATCTAAACCTTTAGCAATCGAAAACGGGCTGGCTCCGTAAAACGCGGGAAATACCCACAAGTTCTTCACTTTCGCTCTGAAGGTTTTCATTGCTTTTTTATCGTAAAGAAATTGGGTTCCGCCAATGACTTTTGGATACTCATTCGCAATGATTTCTGCCCACTTCATGTGAACATCATAGTTGTTCCAAAGAGCGTCACAAAAAGCTTCATCTTGTGAAGCGACTCCAATAATTCTCGCTTCGATTTGTCCGTAGTCTGAACTGACAATCCAGTATCCTTCTGGAGCAGTAAACATCTTACGGATTTCTTTACCCGTTTTATTAGGTAAGTTCTGCAAATTAGGATCTGACGAACTTAGACGACCCGTAGACGTATCAAACGGATTAAAGTTGGTATGGATCTTATTGTACTTGGGATGTATGTAGTCTTTCATGGGTTCTAAATACGTAGAAATCTTTTTAGTAATTCCACGGAAATCTAAAATCAATGGTGGTAAAGCGTAACCTTTCAACGAAGATAATACGGCTTCACTGGTGTTTAGCTTGTTTTCCACCATCAATTCTTCGTTTAATCCCAAAATAGAATGCAGACATTTTAATACATGATCTGGAGAAGCTGGATTAAAGGTCATGTTAAAATGACCTTTGAATTGTTTAACTTCTGGCAACTCCATAATCTGACTGGCAATTCCAGCCACTTCATCTTCAAATTGCTTCTTTAACTCTAAACGAATGGTGTCATTCAGAACCACGCCCCGACACTGAATTGAGGTGAGTGCGACTTCCGTTTCCAACAACTTCAGATAGACTTGCTTCAACTTCTTATCTGAATTTAACTTTTTGCTTTGTTCAAAGAATAAAGCAAACGTCCACTTCGCATCTAAACCGTTATACGGCAGAATTTTTTCCAGTGGATATGACAACATTCGACTTCGATCTATGTTAGAAAGGTCTTTTAACATGAAACCAAAGTGCAGTCGAATGAGTACATCCAGATTTAGCATTCCACGCCGTTCATCCAAGGTGTACGCTTGAGCTTGAGTATCTTCCCAAGTGTTCGTGTAAATCAATTCTTTTCCAAAAGTCTCAGCAGTCCACTCTAATTCGAATTTTAGATTGTGGCAAATCTTTTTAGCTGGAGACTTTAGGAATTTGATGAATGCAGCTTTAAGAGTTTTCCACTGATCTGGACTCCAAGCATTCGGGTACTGCAAAGGAAATGACACAGATTTCTTTTGTGTTCCCAACGCGACCGATAACACTAAAGCATCTTTTTCAAAAGGTCTGATGCATGACGTTTCGTAGTCATACCCCACATAATCATATTCAGCAAACTCTTCCAACCAATCCAAAACTCTTTTAAGTTCTTTGTCGGATTTAAGACCTTCAGAGGTTTGAACACCCGATAAATAATCTTTTTCGATGTAAACCGGAGAGTTTAAACGACTACCCGCAGTAAAAATACCTTTCAAATCCATTTCAAAGACTTTGTCAAATTCGCTGGGCATCACTGATCCCGTTTTACTCACTCGTTGCCGAGCGAAAATAGAAGCTGGATCTAAAATAGCGATTGCCCAACAAATATGATTTCCGACCTTAACTGAAAACCAGCGATTTCTCCACTTGCCGATTTCCGCTTTGGCAACTAACCACTGCAATGCGGTTTGCCCCACCGCTACAATAACTTTAGGTTTAGTAGTTTCAATATCTGTTACAATAGATTTTTTACAGCATTCTATTTCAATTTCAGCGGGTTTCCGACCGGAAAGTAGATTTTAACAAATCACCAGACTTGCTACTGAACAAAGTACCCGTTTTGTCATCTTCGTAACTGGGTGCTTCTCCCAAAAAATAATACGTGGGAGCCGTTGATCCAATGGGTTGCATATCTTTGTTTAACGCTTTTGAATCTTTGAGTGGGCAAACTAAACAACCTAAAGCTCTGGCTGAATTGATGGGAATTTGTTTTTTAGAACTCTTTTTTGATTCTTCAAAATCGGTAAAAAAGAATGACATTTAAACTCTCCGATGAATCGCAGTGTGTACTACGATTCATACCTTAGTGGATTGGTATTATAACCGATGTGGCAAAATACTGACAGTTAAAGCTGACTAAGTTGTTGTCGAATATCTCGCTCTAGTGCCAACTGATTGTAGTTGAGTTGAACAAGATTGTTTTGAATGACATCATACGGTGAAACATTATGCGTTTCAGAGTACGTTGAAACTTGTTGTATGCACTCTAAAACTAATACGTGTAAGGGTCTACCAATAATTCTTTCAATGCTGCTTTTTCTGGTCAAAATAAACTCTTTAACTTTAATTCTTACATCTGCACGATTCCAATTAGGACGCGCCATGTAATACTCAAAAAGATCTTGCATGACTCTTTGAATGCACTCTTGGTGAGGTTTTGGAAGAAAATCTTTAGTTAAATTAACTGGAAGGTTGTTTGTAGTAACGTCTAACCGTACTCGCTCACCATTGATCATTCTAACTCTTTGTGGGCCTAACACCTGGCGACGAAAGTTTCCAGCCGACATTCCCAAAACCTGCCGATTGATGATGCCAACAATAACTCTTAAAAAGTAGTTATCGTCTTTCATGTTAAAAAATTCTTGAAATTCTTGCCAAGTAAATCTTCGTTGCGCTAGTCGTTCGGAATAAGAAATTTGTTCAAAAGACATTAAATTGACAGGTTCATTTTCCATCTTGAATTTTGCTTCCATCAAAAGTTCAAGTGGAGATTTAGATTTATTTAACCAGTAATTCCAAAGAACTTCAAAACACTCTTCTTGATATTTTTCAACTTTGGAGCGAGTTGCAAGATTTGGGATGTTGTTGGCATTAATGCTGAACAACCAGCCATTTAATTTCTTGAGTGGAGTACAGCCCATTTCATAAGTTTTGCCGTCAATTCCAGTTGTATTGATAGCCATATAACTGAATTTTTGCTTATTTTCCAACAACTTAGCTTGCTGACCACTCCAATTCAATTTCAAAGCCTTAACAATGGGCTTCATTACTACATACGGTTGACCATCATGATCTACCATTTGAAGCTGGTCACGATTAAAACTGATTAAGACTAAATTTTGATTACTCATAAATAAAAACACCTCATAAGTTGGGTAATTTGGATCTTGAAACCCGACAACAACGGGCAGAGAGTGTTACCACATCTCCAATCCAAATTAACCACTTATAAGGTGGTTTGTTGTTGAGTTTCAAGCTCAACAACAATTATATGGCACATTGATATTCAAGTCAACACATCTTTATTTTACTGCAATCAAATGTAAAAAATTAACATCTGCTAAAAGTAATCACGAGTTTTGGATGTATCCAAGTACCACCATCACGACCTCGTTTTGTGAAAGTTAATTGCGGGAAATTGCCGCAATTAACTAACTCATTGATATAAGGTGATTTTAATGTCAATAAACTCTTCAAAATCACTCACCACTAACCCAACTGTGCCAGTGGTGAGTATACATGAACTATACCCAAAAAGCCAGCGTTATTTTACTGCAATCAAATGTAAAAAATTAACATCGGTAAAGACTACGGCTTTGGGTCGAAAGGTCATTTTCTTGCTAATCTTGAATGCGCGGAGCATCAGATTAGGATCTACAGAAAAGGAAATTTTACCCAAATCAATCGGTAAGGTGTACTGATCCACACACTGCCCCACGACACTCATAGTACTCAATTCTAACTCTGTGCCGTTGATGTGGAATTGTGCAGTCGTGACACTGTTAGTCTGATCCAAAAACAAAGCAGCACGTTCCAAAGCAGACTCTAAATCGGCTGGAATATCCCACAACTCTTCTTCGCTAATGTCAGCAAACATCGACAAGAAATTATCGTAGTTAGGAGGGTCTTTTTCAATTGACCGCGTAAACACATAATTGTCGTTAAGATTTACCAGTGACCATGCCTGGTCACAAATCATCTCAAACGCAGCTTTACCCAACAACGAAGATGCTAACGTAATCAGCTTTTCACAAAAGAATGATGGAAGAATCACAATGGAATCTTTTAATGGAGATACTTTGTATGTATCTGCATGAATGTAGCGACTAATGGTACGTCCATCCGACGAGAACAACGTTAAAGAATCCGATGCAAACTTCCAAGTGACGCCATTAAATTCTTGTCGCGTGGGGTTAGCACTGACATTCATTAAGCACTTTTTAAGACCTTCTAACACTTCGGGTTCGATGGTCAGCTTATCCCCTTCAAACTTCGGAAAGTCGAAAACGTAACTCTCACTGGGGGAACGTGGAAGCTTACTCTTATTTCTTCCTGAAATAAGTTCTACTACGCTCTGTTGTGGTAGTTCCCTAATATCAATTTCTTCAGTCTTAATCGTGTTTAGCAACTTCAATAACAACTGACCGGGAACGGTGCAGTTTAATCCAGAATTCAATTTCAACTGACACGCTTGCACGTCATTATAACTGGTTACTGTATCTTTTTGAAAATGGAAGTGTTGCAACACAGCAATAAAATCTTGCTGCATCAAAAAATGCTTAGCCTGTTCTAGCGTGTTTTTTAACTGAGCAGTATTCATAAAATCCTCAAAAGAAAGAAGCTTCGGAAGTGGTGACAATAGCGGACGGTTTAGACTCAAGAATTACAGTATTTTCTTCAACGACAACTTCTTTAGTTGCGTGACATTGGATTTCCGGTTCCGCATCTAATTTATCAGATGCGTCTTGAAGCAAAGCGGTCAGTTGTTCAATTTGCCGCTGAATCAAAGCGTCCATTGACAAACTCTGATCAGCTATACCTACGATGTGAGTTTCTACTTTAAAAGTAATAGTAGACTCAATCTTTACCACTTCTTTTTGTTTCAGTTTTGGATTCTTCATAACCAAAACTTTTCTTTGAATCTTCGGTTTTGCTTCAAGTGTCACTTTCTTTCTCGCTCTCGAACTTTCTTGTTCGTCCCACATCGTTCGAATATCCACACCTGCATTATATGCTTCAACGATCTCACGAACGTTGTCTGCATGAAGTTGGTATACAGGTGTCGTCAGCCAGTTCATTTGTTTGATCTTAACATCGTGAAGCAACTTGATTAACCGGCTACGATTACTCCCAGCACCAGCAGGTGTTCCTGCTAAATAAATGTTTCCTCCCTCTTCAAAATCATAACGTTCCTTGTACCATTTTTTCGCAGCAATCTGGATATTGTTAAACAAGCGAATGTTGGCAATGTCCCGACAGTGGTAACTATTCCGCACGTCATCCAAAGCAATGTCATTTGCTTCCAGATATAACTCAACGAAATGCCGAATCATCGGCGTCAAGTTGTCAATGTAAAAAGGTTCCATGTCTCTACGGGGAGTTACTGGAATAACCTTGTACAGCGCCAAGTAATCATAATCAATCAATTCTAGTTGATTATGAATTGGCTTTGGAACTAACAGACTTCCAACCCGACTCATGTACGTCCATGTGCTTTGATCTGCTGAATACCAAGGATACAATTTAATGATTTCAGGTGTTCCCATAGCAAAGCCGTGAACTTTGACTTTAGGCTTACCATCTGCATGGCAAATAACCTTAAAACAAGCATCGCCAAAAGGCTTAAATTTTGACTTGGTGATGTCTTGACCTAAACCGGAAATTCCAATGTACGGATACTTGTCTACCATACGGTGTAGCCACTTAATATCTTCACCATTATGGAATACTGGCATTGGTTTCAGACCCGCAGCTTCGATCCGTTCTGTAATCTCCCAACTCAATTCTGGATTGTTGATAATATCCAGAGTTACATAAAACACGTATGAGTCTTTGTACTGATGCAGATGGTTAATGTAACGCTCTAAAAAAGCGTCAAATTCTTTTGATTTCGCATAACTGTAGTCTGCATTAATACGGGCGTGAGCCGTAATTTTGTCACCCACTACAAAGTGTTCTTTGTAAATAGAGTGTGCGCCACTGTCCGTAGACACACACAAAGAGTCAAATTGAATAGGGTCTACTGGAGGTGCATACAGAGCGTCTACGTCTGTCAAGTCTCCAGTAAATCCATTTTTCTTTTGCTCTTTGTGGTGTATCTGACTACGCAACTTACGTTCTACAGCAGCATTAAATTTAGTCATTAGCCAGGCTCATTGTCAGCACTTAAAGGTATAACACAAACATCTGAATTTAAAAACTCTAACAGTCTTTTTACAACTGCGAAAATTTGTTCTTTGTTGGAAAACTTTAACGTCCCGCTTTCATTAGAAGCGTTTAGAGTTTTCAGCACAATGGCTGAGTCGCTATGCAAAAGCTCTACTTTAAATTTATCGCTCATTTTAATCTCTCAGTTGATATCTTAATAATATCGAAAGCAACTTCACTGTGGAAGTTATGAGCAGACTTAGCTGTGCAATAAATACATGGTTCTGGCAACTTTCCATACCTGTGGGCATTTCTAAATTCAACTACTCTATCTGAGTTCCAAATTGCTTCCAATGAATTTTCATTCAAATTTCCATAAAACATCACTGGATCATCTTCGAATGAATGGCAGCACGGAACCACGTCACCATTGGTTTTAATGCTGACACTGTACCAAGGATTTGTACAAAGAGTGTTGTCTTGATGTGCAAGATGCTCACGCCAACCGCTTTGCGTGTCTGGAACACTTCTGATTCTTACGTTGGAGTTATTAGCGTAACTCGGCCAGTTCTGTTTAAATAAGTCTTTTACTTTTTGTAATTCTTTTTCAAACCCTTCAAACTCAATCAACTGAAAGTCTAAAATGGGGTACAAATTGTTACCCCGTTGCATCAACAAAACATTGATTCCTTCCAACAAATTCTCCCACGAACCACCTAAACGCAATTCTTCATAACGCTCTTTGTGTCCAGCATCCATTGAAATGGTTACATAATGACTATTCAAAGCAGCTTGTAGTGCGTGTTCTTTAGTACTCAGTAATCCGCCATGTGTCGAAAATCCAACCAATACGTGTGGTTTTAGCATTTTGACATACTCTGCTAAATTCTTATTGAGTGTGGGTTCGCCACGAAACTGAAGCTCAATGAACTTACTACCACTTAAATCTCGTTTTACGATGGTTTGAAATAACTTTGGGTCAATCAATCCTTTTTCTGAAGTTCCACCACGCAGACCTGTTAAGCAGAACTCACAATTAAAATTGCAACGAGAACACACTTCAATTTGATAAATGGATGGTACTTTCGGCAACCAACCATGTACTGGTCTATTGCTATTTTCAATTAAGTTCATTTAAATCACCTTTAAGAGTTAAAACTCACAGTCTAAAATGACTGTGAGTAATCATACCTAAATTAATTATTTAATTCAAAGTATTCTTCCATCAACGTGATTGGGTAAGAGTTGACGCTTCCAAAGACTTCGTCACTAACTCTTCCAATTGGAAGATCATGCTCACGACACATTTCAGCTAAATCTTTTCCAAATAATTTAGCATGTCTGAGCGGGCAGTGAATGTTGTGCAGTTTACAAAAAGCTTTAACCGTAGTGTAGCCCGTACTGCTGTCAATTCTGGCTTCTACACTCTGCAATCGAAGATTCTGCTGCTTTTGTTCTTCTTCGATTTTAGCCACAGCCTTAGCTTGTTGATCCAACAAAACAGCTTGTTGAATTAGCCACTCTGATTGAGTTAAAGCTGGTGCTTTATACTGCCCCGTTTTACGAATCGAGGGCAGCACTTCTTCAGTGACCCAGTCTTGGAATTTTTCAGCAGATTCCAATTGTGATTTCATTGTCAAACGATACACGTCTGACTCTGGAATCAGCTTAGTTTGCGAATCAAGGGTGGGTGCTGCTGAACAGCACCCCATATCAATCAATGCCTTAGCTTTGCGACAATGGGTTCTCACGGCTTGTGCCGTGTTATCGTACCCCAAAGATGTAGCAACATCTTTAGCCACAAACCAAATCACTCCGTCCAATTCCACAGTACGGATAGAAGAGTTTTCAAAATTAAAC